>Ga0213862_10000554_pt1 | contig 15757 bp, 13 predicted proteins | sample PICome_7_FD_160092 | JGI IMG/M metagenome (GOLD analysis project Ga0213862, IMG submission 160092) | Coastal seawater microbial communities near Pivers Island, North Carolina, United States - PICO266 | ecosystem: Environmental > Aquatic > Marine > Coastal | place: USA: North Carolina... | reverse complement strand
GAAGATATTGGTGACAAAACGGGAGGGCGATGGCAGCCTTGACCGGGGCGCGTGTGCGATTCGAATCACGCGCCCACGCGCGCGCGCGTCTCCTTTGGGTCACCGGCTGAACTGTGACCCCGCGGGCGCGATGCGCGGGCGCGATGGGGCGGGGGAACGAAAGGCGGGGGCGCGCCGAAAGGGGGTCATCCGAGGGTTGGTTTTCCGCACCTTCTCTTTCCCGATCTGCGTTGGCTTTGTTAAGAAGAGCCGAGGTGGGGGTGGCCCCGTGGAAGGAGGATGGAGACGCGCGCGGGGGCAGTCGAGTAGCCGCGGGCGCGATACGCCTTCGTCCGAAGGTGTCGGCGCGCGAAGTTCACACACGCGCGTAACCCACGCGGCGTGAGCCACAGAGATGGGCCGATACGGACGCGTGTCTCACGTTTTGGGTCGTCCCCCGTGTTGACCGTGTGGGAAATGAAAACGGTCTAAACACGGTCTACGGGACCCGATATCTCAGCCCCGACGAATAAAAAACCAACGCCAATTATGCACGAGCTAGGTACCACGTTCTATGGATGGGTTATGTAATTCGAGTGAATTAGCGTAGTTCACTATGAAGGGCAGGGACGTAAACGAAAGGGCAGGCTCTCGATCGGTCCGAGACGGGCTCCCGATGTTGTTTCGTTGCTTCGTTCGCTACGAGAATTCGGGGCGCCCCGCTCTCCTCGCGACCACCACAACGCTCGCGCGCGCGCGCCTCTCGGCCGCATCGTCGTTCGTGATGGACCCCGAGGAAGCCACGCCGGAGGACATCGACGCCTACTTCGTCTCATTCCGCGAGGTCAAGGCCGGCGCCGACGGAACGCACCGGTACTACCTCATCCGCGGCGACGCCCCGGGAAGGCAGACACTCGGAGCGGTGGGGGCGCCAGCATCGTCCGGCGGAAACGCGGCCAAGGAGTACGACTACCGCAACGCGCGAAACTTCACGAACCACGGGGTACTCGAGACGCGATCGAAGCGGGAGCTCATGACGTGGCTCGACGGCGTCGTCGCGGAAGGCATCGCGCGACAGGCGGTGGAGTCCGGCGACACCCCGAGGGCCGGCACGTCGGAGATCCCTCCTCACTCGGGTGACGTCCCCGGCGCCGCGGCGCCGGGACACGCGTCCAGCGCCAAGTGGGTCAACTTCTCGCAGGATAAGTTCAGCTTCCCCGACGGGCGACGCGGCATCCGCTTCTACCTCGTCGACGAACACGGGGGCGCGACCGCGGCGGTCCTAGGCGAGGAACGAGACACGAGGGACGGCCACTACACCTACCGTAAAGACGAAGAGTTCACCCGAGGACCGCCGCTGAACTGCGGGAACCTATCGGGCGTGCACAGGTGGCTCCGGGACATGTGCGCGGGAGGCGCGGGGGTGCTGCTGGGCACCGCGGGGTCGCACGCGCCGAAGAAGGGTGGACACAAGGGTGGAAACAAAGGAGGACACAACGGCGCCGGCGGGCTCAACGCTCGAGACCGCGAACACCCACTCGACGTCCTCGGCAAACGACGCGCGCCGAGCGACTACTTCCGCAGCGCGCACACGGGCGACGAGGACACGCAGGCGACGCGGCGGCTCAAGTTGGAGGAACGCGAGGTGCGATGGCACGCCGCGAGGCGATCGGCGTTGGCCTTCGTCCGGGAAGACATTCATCCGCACACGAAGTCCGAGGTTGACAAAGCGGCGGATTTACTCGACAAACACGGCGTGGACAGCGAGGACGTCAACGCCAAGGGGAAGAAGAATAAGGACAAGGTGGAGAACGCGACGGCGCGGGTCATCGAGGCGCTTCGCTCGCTCTCGTCGCAATATGTTTCATTAAAAGTAATGGACGGAACGACAATCGTGCCCACGGTGGCGAGACTGAAGTCTCACCCGCACGGAACCATCGCGTCGATGGCGACGGCGCTGTGCGTGCAGTGGCTCGGGTCGGTGCACAACGCGGTGGGGACGTTGGCGGCGTCGTATGAACGCCCGCCGCCGCCTTTACCGCCCGCGGGTGCCGCCGGGATCAACCAGGTACGTTTATTTTTATTCCCGTACTGGCAATTAGTATGACTGACGTCGTGTTTTTTTCCTCACCAGGCTTCCAAGAAACCAAAGCCCGTGTACGACGACGCGTACGTCGCGGCTCGAAGAAACGAACCGCAACTTCGACGGACGAGGGGTAAAGAAGCCGCGTCGTTGAATCCCCCGGTCGCGGGTTCGAACCCGGCGGGAATCGTTAAAGCCGCCGGCTCCGTCCCCGTCCCGGTCACAGGCGCCGCCGTCAAACAGGAGCCAAAAGTGGCCGGTACGTCAAAGACGTCGCCGCAATTGACGCAAAAGGCTGCCAAGACCTCGCCGCCGGTGACGCACAAGCAAGCGAAGATCTCACCCACGCAGGGCGGACACGGCGCCAAGGAGACGGGACCCGGCAAGAAGAAGGGAACTCAACCCCCGACATTCGCGCCGCACAACCCGGGAACGCCGCTGGGCAAAGGACGAAAACTATGCCTCGAGTGCAACGGAGTCGTCGGCTCGCCCACGCGGATATGCCCGCACTGCAACGCCACCTTGCCGTTCAAGCAGTCAACAGCTAACTCACCACACAAAAACACGGCGGCGGCGAAGCAGAAAAAGACGGAAATTTCCACCGCCGAAGGCGGCGCGAGCGGCGGGGGCGGATCCACCGGTCACGATTCTTCCAGAATACTCCAGAGCGCTTCCGTGGCGCAGTTTCTCGGCCGTCACCAAGAGCGGTTCGCGTCCTGCAAGGTGTCGCAGCTGAAACGGAACGTCCAGGAAGTTTGCGAGGGGTTGAAGGCGGTGTTGGACGCGGGACGGGTGACCGACGCGGGCGCCGCGAAACACTTGAGGGACGCGTGTAAGAAAATCGGCGAAGTTCGTTTGCTGCAAGGGGTGGTGGAGCGTCCAAAGGCGCGCAAGGAGGTCATGTCGCTCATCGACGCCGCGGTGAAAGTTTGCAACCGACACGGCGTGTGATGTAGGGTGACGACGTATACGTACACCACGATTTGTCAATCTTGATTTGGAAATCTTAAACGCAATCAGGGCTCCTTCGCTCCCTACGTGCTCACACGCGACTTTTCCCGCTCACGCGTTGACCTCGGCGTAGGCGCCTGCGTGTTTTTTCACCCACTCGTTTAGGTCCTGCCGCGTCACTCCGATGACGTACGTCCGCGGGTCCTCGATCGTCTCGCACCGCAGCTCAGCCGCGCGCAGCACGCTCTCCACCGCGAGCATACGACGCTGCGCGTTACCCCGGGTTCCCGGCCCCGCGCCGATGAACAACCCACTCGGGAGCGACTCCGCCGCCGGGTCCACCTCGGTGAACGACTCTAACAGCACCATGGTCGCGACGATGGCTTCCGACCTCGTCATGGACATGAACGACACCCGCAGCGGCGTCTTGGGGTTCATCTTGGGGTTTTGGTTTTTCTTCTCGAGGGAAGAAGCCCCGTCGCCTTCCATAAAGTCGGTCACCAGGTCCACGGAGACGTCCAGAGACGTGTCCAGACCCAAGATTGGATCCTCGTAAACTCCGGCTTGGACCCCGTCGCGGAAGACGCTCCTCGCCGCGGCCGCGCGTTCCCCCCGCATGAACGCGTCGCCGCCGCCGGGTTCGAGCGCGCACGACGCGATCGCCGCCTCGGCGCCCGCCGCGCCGAGCAGCGCGTCGAACGTCAGCGAGAACGACTCCCTACTCACGCCGACATCGTCCCCTCTCGAGTCCCCCCGTTGAGTCTGGCTCTCCCCTTTGAGCTCGGTGTACTGCGTCAGCGCGTCGGCCCATCGCTCGGCACGGCCGAGCGCGGTGATGTACGCGTGGCGGGTGACCCTGTTGTGCGCCATGCCACGTGTCAGCATCTCAGACACCGTCGCGTCCGCCACAGTCGCATTCGCAGAAGCGGCGCAGGCTCCCTGTAAGAGTAAAAAAATACGCCGTCATCAGACTAATTGCCCGTGTGACAAGCATTAAAAGAGACTCACCAGCAACGAGCCGTAGGTGTACGCATCCGGTTCCATCGATTCGTCAGCCTTGATCTCCTCGAACAGCCCTAGCGCCCTGCGCAGACCATCCGGTCGTGACCCGCACGCGTGTATGAGCCTGTTGTAAACGTCCAGACCCATCTCGACGTCTCCGGACGTTCGCATGGACTCGAAAGCGTCAAACGCCAAATCTGTGAACAAAACACGACGTCATTCTAATTGCCCATACGAGAGTTAAAAAAGAAACTTACCCGGTCGCGATGCACGAGTGGCGGCGTCTATCAACAACGAAAACGTGCGCTTGTTGGGCGCGATCTTGCCGTCGGCGGCCATGGCGTAGTAAATCTCGAACGCCTGCTCCGCGCGCGGCTGCGGCGCGGTGGCGCACGCCTCCAGGAGGGAGTTGTACGTGCTCTTACGCGGCTCGAACCCGTCCCGGCGCATGCGTCCAAACACCTGTAAACAAAACACATCGTCAGTCTGATTGTCCATACGAATAAATAAATAAATAGACTCACTTCAAGCGCTGAGTCAGCCATCCCACCCGCGCTCACTGCGCTGAGTGTCGTCTCGTACGTCTCCCTGCTCGGCGTCACTCCCGCGTTGACCATCTCCTGGAAGCTCCTGGCGACCAAGTCCGGCTGCTTCGCGCGCTGCGCGGCGACGATCAAGGAGTTGAACGCCGCCGGCGGCGGTTCAACATTCTTCGCCTGTAAACAAAACACGCCGTCAGTACGATTGCCCATACGGAAGTAATAAAAATAAACGCACCAGCATCTCCTCGAAGAGCTTGCAGGTGCGAATGAGCCTCGGCTTCGGGCCCCGTCGCTTCCCCACGTCCACGTTGACGAGTAAGTTGAGCAGCGATGCGTACGTGCGGGGTGTGGTGGTGTGACCGGCGACCTCGGCGTCGTCCTTGATGCGCAACGCCTCCGCGACGCGCCGCGCGCGTACGCTGCACTCGAGCGCCAAATCGAACGTTCGCCTCGAGACTGTTAAAAAAACACGACGTCAGAATACTAATTGCTCATACGGAAATAAAAATAACCAAAGAAACACGTACCGTTCACAGAGTTGGCGACCATAGCCTCGTACACGTCCATGGCGCGCGCCACGCCCACGTTTGGGTTGTTCCTGCACACGAGCATGACGGCGAAGTAGGTCGACTCCGTGGGTTCGATTCCCGCGTGGGTCATCTCTCGAACGAGCGCGAGCACGGAATCCATCGACGCTGTAAACAAAACACACGTGCCGTCAATATAATTGCCCGTATGAAAATAAAAAGAAACTCACCGGATCGCTTGATCGATTCGTTGCATCTCGCGACGACTTCCACGGCGTTGACGCCCTCGTCGTCGCTCCCCGCGATGGACGCGACGGCGGCGGCGTCGTAGAGGAAGGCGAGGTCGGGGTGCCCGCCGTTCGGTGGCGGGACGGGGCCGTCGCCGGCGGCGAGGCGCGACGCCGCGGCGGATACCTTGGCGTCAATGTCTGATGCGTCGAACGTGGCGAAGAGGTCGAGGTCGTCGTCGTCGATGGTTCCGCGGAACACCGCGTTCGGGTCGGGCCTGGACGCGAGCGAGCGCATTAGGACGTCATCGAGGTCGTCGTCGTCGAGGTCGATGGTTCCCATGAACACCGCGCCGCCGGACGACTTGGACGGGGACGGGGGTGAAGCCGCCCGTCCATTTGGCTTGGAGCTCTTTGTGTCGTCGGCCGCGTTCGACGCCGCCGCCTTGGGCTTGGCGCCCGAGACGCCGCCGCCGTCCGCGGTCTTCTTCTTGGGCGCGCGCCTGCGCCGGCGCCTCTTCTTCTCCGTGCCGGCGGCGCCGCCGCCGGGCGGGGCCGTCGCTCCGTCGCCCTCTGAAGCGGCTGCGAGATTCAGAGCCAATGTGGGCCGACGGGTAGTCTGCGCTACCGGGGCGCGCGCGCGGAGGGGCGCGACGGGCGCGACGACACGCGCGGACATCCCCGTCGCGCCTCTCGTGTTACCCGGCCTCACGCCATGCGTGACGCGCGCCTGCGAGGCGGCGGCGTGTGCCATCATGACCGACGGTGTTGCGATGGTGCCGTGACGCTGTGCCGTCGTCCAGCAGAGCAGGGAGGTGGCCTTTTTACCGCCAAGAAGTTATCCGGCTCTTCATTCACGGGTGGCTCACGGCAGCGCAGAGGTTTTATTCACCTTGCGCATGTCACAACGGGACGGACTATTTTCTGTTAAAAGTCCTTAATTACCCAATTATCGTGATAAAACGTATGTATACCAGTCATCAGGAGCTCTGATACGATGATATCTCTGTGGGCGGGAATATCAAACTGTAATGTAGACGAAGCGACTGTCTATTGTCGGGCGCGCGTACCCAGCGTACCCACTCCGAACGACCGAGCACGGAGGTTCACTCGACTCCGAACCTCCCGAAGAGACCGCGCGGTGACGCAAACCCGCGTGTTGACGATGGATACCGTCGGCTGATCAGTCGGGGCTCGATAGCGAACGACGCCCGAAAAGCAGGGGTGGGGGGTGCATCAATCGAGGCGAGGCGGTGAGGGATGACCCTCTCGATCACGCCCGGTCGGTCCGTCGATGTCGATGAGGTCATCGACGGCCTCGCGCCGCGCGATCCCGCCGTCGAGGCTGAGTTCCTCGCCGCGTTCTACAGGTTCCATCGAGAGAAGACGGGCGAGCGCGAGGCGACGACGCGCGAGTCCCTCAACAAGATCCTCTCGAGATCCGGCAAAGACTTTGACGTGTACGGACTGTACCGCGGATGCTGCCAGCGAGGCGGGTTCCACTCACGGGAGCACGCCAAGCGGCACATGTCATTCGCGGAAGTGTACCGCGAGATGAACAACTACGACGTCGTGAACACGTACACGGACATCGGGAAAAGGCTACTCGACGCGTATGAAAAATACCTCCTCGCCTACGAAGGCGAACACCCGGATGACATCAACGCCGACAAGTGCGACGTGTGCGAACGCGAGGACGGCGCCATGATCCAATGCGACCACTGCGAGACGTGGACGCACGAGCAGTGCCACAGGCCACGCGCCTTACAGCGCCAACCGATTCAATACCCCGAGGCGAACGCTGAAAACACAGCTGGCGGCGGTAACACAAACACAGCTGGCGCCGACGATCGCGCGGATTCGGACTCGGATCAGATGAACGATCTGGCGGCGATCGCCAAGGCGAAGAAACGGGTCAAGTTCAGGCTCGTGTTCATATGCGACAGCTGCGCGTCGATGCACGTGGACGATCCGGACGACCCGGACGCCAGCTACCTCTCGGCGTCGTTGTTGCCCATCCCCCCCGCGCAGCTCGCGCACCTATCGCTCGCGCCGGAGTTTGCAAAGCTGCCAAAGGATAAGATGATGAGCGCGGATACGTACTGCCAGCTTTTAATCGCGCGGCGGCGGTTTGTCCCGCTGAAGAGCGGGCGGCGGTGCCGGGAGGATCCGACGGTGCCGGTGTTCAACAAGGCGCTCGAAAATGGAGCCGCTAACGCGAGGGCTAATAACGCTAATAACGTAGGCACCGTGGCGCAACGAAGCGGCCCGCGGACGATGAAACCGCCGGTGAAGAAGAAGAGCAATAGCGTCCCCGCGGGCGCCGACGAGGATTATGTTCCCGACGGGGATGAGTTGGCAATCGCTTTCGTGGATGCGGCTGATTGGCCCTCCGAGGATGAGGACGGACCGAACCGTGACCTGGCGAGGACGATCAAGTTCAACGAGGACGAGATCACGCGTCTCGCCGACCGCATGGGACGTCTGCCGAACGTGTTCCAGGAGAAGGCCATCTCGATCATCATCAGAGAGAACCCGTCGATGGACCAGCACGAGATTGACCTCGTGCGGCTGAACCAAGAGACGCTGTTCGAACTCGACGATTTCCTGAGGGTGACGTTCGAGATTGACTCGAGAGCCGCGGAGCTCAAAGAGAACGCCGTGAAGAAGCGCGAGGAGGCTGAGCGAATGGATCTCGACGAGCAGCCGGGGGTGACCACCACAGCGAGGAAATCCGCGCCAGTTCAACCGGAGATGGCCGCGGAAGAAATTGGGGAATTGGAGGAGGAGGAGGAGACCCTCGCTCAGATTTCGGAAGAAATCGAAGAGGGGAAGACCCTCGCTCAGATTTCGGTAGAAATCGAGGAGGAGGAGTCGGAGGAGGACGACGAGGATGGGGAGGAGACCCTCGCTCATATTTCGGAAGGATCTCGCGTGAAGAAAAGGGAGTCGGGGAAGAAGAATCCGTTTCTGTTCTTCAACAAGGAGACGCGGCCCATCTTACGGCGAGAAAATCCGACACTGACCTTCGCCGAAGCGGGTAAAAAGGTGGGAGAGATGTGGCGCGCCCTCGACGCCGACGAGAAGGCACTCTGGGGCGTACGAGCAGCGCAAGCGGCCGAGCGCGTCGAAAGTATGGAGGGAGGAGCCGACGAACTTTCGCGAAAGCGACGGCTCGAGTCCAACGGACTCGCCTCGAACTCCCCATCCTCAAAAAAACCCGCCATCGGAACGGATTCACCCATCGTAATCACGGACGACGTGGACGCCGACGCCACCGCGTCGGAGTCACACGACGACACCGTCTCCGAAGACGACGACAGGCCGCTCGCGGAAATCGTCGGCGACGTGTCCGCCGCGCGTGAAGCTCAACGGAAGGCGCGTGTCCCCGAAGGCTGGGTCCCGCCGGTGAACTCCACGGAGGTGCCGCTCGGGGCGAACGGACGAAGGGGCGCGGTGATGATCCAGCCGCCGGCGATTGACCCGGAGAACGAGTCAAAAGCGGAAACCTGGCGAAGGCTTCGCGGGCTACCTCCCAAAGCGACTCCCGAAGCCGAGCCCGCGACGACGCCGAAGGGCGTCGGGGCGAGCGGCGAACGACCGTTCAAGATCCCGAAGCGGTCGCCCGCCGGGGGTGAAGGCGTCGACTCGCGGCTCACCGTGATGACGGACTTGGACCGATACACTCGCGGGGACCCGCAACGAATGAACGACGCTCACGAAGCTTACCGACGATCTGAAGATCCACTCGGGAGTTCATACGACTGGGAGAAGTTGCGCGTCAAACAGAAGAGGGCGGAGGAGGCTAAACGCGCGCAGGAACGCGCGGCGAAGCGGGGGCTGGACGAGGTAATCTTTTCCAGCTTCGAAGTTCCAGAAGGTGACGAGAGCGGCCCGATTGACTTGACGTCCGAGGGGGACCGATTCGATTTCACCGGCGATCGATTCGATTCGCCGCCGTCATCGCCGCTTCATCGCGCACGTGATGACCGACCGGGTAACCCGTCGCCCGGTAAGGGTATACGCGCGTCCGCGGCGCCGTTGGACCCGCGCATGCGTCGTAAGCTAGGCGAGGATGCCCAGGAGGACGCCACGCACGGCGCCGGGAGAATGTCCAGATTCGACCAGACCCCGGCGGACCGCGAGGTTGCGTCCACCGCACCCGGCGCGTCTCTCGTGGCCACCACCGCATCGCTCGAATCCCCGCGAAGGTCTGAACGAAAAACCGGTAAAGACAAGGATGACTATTACCTCAGACGGTCGGCGCCGACCAACGCCCCCGGCAAGTGCGGCCGAGCTCGAAAAGGCCACTGCGCCATCTGCGACTACACCAACCACAAAACCGCGGATTGCAAGCGACAATGCAAGAACTGCGGCGCGCATAACCACACCACCGCCAAGTGCATGCGGCCGATCGCGTGCCCGATATGCATCGCGCCCGGTCACACCGCGGATTTGTGCGCGGCGGTGAGTGACCCTGGTGGTAAGGGTAAGGAAACGTCCGGTAAGGGTAATAAGTGGTGCGAGTGCTGCCGGAGCACGAGTCATAACCTGGACTCCTGCCGGTCCAAGTTTGTCCCGTGCAGGCACTGCGGTAAGAAAGGGCACCTCCGGCGGTACTGCCCGCAGCTGGAGACGCCGAGGGGCTTCGAGCCCGGTCAGCCGGAACCCGCCCGGAACCACAACGCCGGTCTAACCGCCCATACGAGTGATCGCGCCCGGAACCCTTTCCCGTTACCTGGGTTCAACTCCGACGATCTGCGCCGGCTCTCCGACGACTACCACAGCGGGCTACGATCACCCGACCGGAAGGATTTTCGAAACTCCTACCCTGACGGACCCAACTCAAGGGCCCAAGGTTCGCACTTCACCGAGCCCAGGAACCACAACGCCAGTCACATTGCCCATACGAACCCGACTCCGGGTCGGTTCTTCGAGTACGACGCAGCACAGCCGGGGTGTAAGCTGTGCAGGGTAAACTTCGACGGCGCCAAGTGCGTGCGAGAGCGTCATAACAAGGGCTCGGGGCACCAGAGCGCGTTGAAGCGGCTGGCGGATCAGTGCAAGGAGGGCGGCGGCGGCGTCGGCGGGAGCAGGGGCGCGGTGGAGTCCTTCCCGGGGACCAGACGCGAGCCCGTCGCCGATAGGGATCACGACAGGGCAAACAGTCTGCCGTCTTTGCGAGTTCGAACCGGTGTCGAATCCCCGAGCACGTCGCCAGATCCCGTGCAGGTATTTTCGCCAAAGGAACCCGGGGAGGTTGGGAACATCGATCGCGACCGAACGGTATCGCCGTCGCCCGGAAAAGTCGTGCAGGTGAGATCGTTCGAAGGTGAGAAGGTGAGGGTCACGTCGCCGCCGAAGGTGAGGTCGCCGGGTCCGAGTCCCGAGAAGGTGAGACACGCGTCGCCTCCGAAGGTTAGGTCGCCGATGGATGCTGCGCCGAATTCTCCGACGGCGATGCGGGTCCGCGGGTCGCTTCCCACGTGCCCGCACTGCAACGTGGTTCATCCCGACTGGGACGAACGCCGAAGAAAACGCCGTGAGGAACGATACGCGATCGAGGAGCTCCACGGAAGACGAGGGGGGCCCCCGTGCCCGCACTGCGGCAAAGTTCACAGCTTAGACTGGGGGATATGCAAGCAGAGGCTGGCGAACAACGGCGGGAAGGATATCCGGAGCCCGCCGTCTTGCAGAGGCTCAAGTGGTCGGCCGGAGGCTCACCCCGAACCAACGGCTCACCCCGAACCAACGGCTCACCCCGAGCTCATACCCCGGCGTCCCCAGCGGAGACGCGACAGCGATGCGACATATGCAACTGCAACGTGCCGAACGGGGCGCACGGGATGAAGTTGCACCAGGAGGGCAAGCGACACAAGGGCATGGTGCAGCTCATGCGTCTCTGAGTGACGATTGAGTTCGCGGGGAGAGACACACGGAGAGAGTTGACCTAACGGCGAGATAGCTATATTGCCGCTAGTGAGGTTCGAGTGCAGTCTGCTAAAGTACAGAGTCGATAGACCGTCTTGCAGATTACAAGTACTCGCCGATTGTTGGAATTCCCTTCTTGGAAAATATATAAATCCTCCTCTTCTACGTCAGCCCCGGTTCCTTTCGTCGTTCCTTTCCCCGAAGCCTTTTCCCAGATGCCCCGAGCGCGCGTCGTACATCCCCTTATCCCTGGCGATGATCTCATCCTTCATCGTCCGGATCTTGTCCATGTCAACCTTGCCTTTCCGCTTCGCGAACTCCGTACCTTCGTACGCGTGCGTCAATAAACTCTTCCAAGTCCGCGTGTCGCCGTCCTGCGCCTTCCACCCGTCGCCGTTCGCGGGCAACGCGAGCAACGCCGGGACCTGAGCTTTGATGTCGAGCTTGGCGTCAGCCTCGATCAACGAATCCTTATCCCAGCCGTTGTACCCGCTGTTAAAGTCCAACGAAAGACTCGGCGTCGTCGGATAGGCCCTTTGCGCGAAGGTTATCAATCGCTTGATGCTCTGGAGGTACTTGCGCGTCTCCTCGTCGTGCATGGCGTGCGCCTGCGTCTGCGCGCTGATCTTCTCGCGCGCGCTACGGTCGTGGATACCCACGGACGTGACGCCGATGGGCCACGCGGCGTTCCCGACCGCGATGCCGATGTACATATCAGCGGCTTTCCGGTAGTTTCTATCCTTCATGTTTTTCACGATGAGGAACAACGCTCGTTCGATGTCCACGGGCAGCTCCCGTCGCTTCATGCGCTTGAACAAAGGGCGCATGTGCTGCTTACATAAGCGGCAGTTCGCGACGCTCTGTTTCCCGGCGTTGGAGTACACCCAGTCCTCGGGTTTGGACTCTAGTTCTCGTTCCCATTCTTCGATCAGTGATTTGAAGTACACCGAAGTTTGATCGATGGGTTCCATGGACTCGGCGGCTCGAGCCTTTGCGACCGCCTGCGCCGCCGCCGCGAACGTCTGCGCGAGATCATCGTGCGCCTCGGCATCGTCCGCTCCAGTGGGTCCGTCGGGCCCGTGGCTCGCGGCGGCTTTCTTGGCCGCGGCGGCTTTCTTCTCGGTGGCTTGCGTTATTCCCTTTTCTCGTTGACGCTTTGCGAATTCTTCGAGCGCGCGCAGCTCCGCTTGCTTCTCGTTCGCCTGCGCGCCGGTGGCTCCGTGTTCTTCCTGCGCCATCGCGGAGGCCAGCTGCGTCTGCGTGTGCTGCAGGCGCTTGAGCCGGTCGAGAGGGAGCTCGCCGAAGAGCGTGGCGGGCTGGCCGAGGCGACGCAGCCGTCGGATCGCCTCGGTTGGTTCGAGTTTTGCGATCTCGGCATCGAGGGCGTCCGGGTCGACAGCTGTGTTTTTGTCGTTGTCCTTCCGGGCCCCTTTGGTGCCCTCCGCGGTCTTGGATCGCGCCCGCCTCTCGTCGTCGCCGTCGGCATGCGCGGCGATGTCGCCGTCGTCGGCGCCGGGGGATCCGTCGTCAGATCCTGTCCCTCCCGTCTTCGCCCGCTTCGCTCGAGCCTCCGCCTCCTCCTCGTCACGGATCTTACCCTCGCGCACCGCGACGATCTGCGAGCGCTTGACGTACTTGCTCCCGCCGAACTCGTCGGTCTTGGCCTTGCGCTTGCGCGCGATCTCCGCCGCGAGCAGGTCCATGGCGCCCTCCTCTCACTAGTGTGGGGCCGCCAGTGATAAATTGTCGGAGCTCACAAAAATCGTGCTTGAAAAATCAGGCTTGTTGTCTCTCGGGGAGAGGTTTCGGGCCAAGATCAAGGCTGAGGCGCCCCGCGAGAGCCACACCAAAGGGCGCAAAGCCGGATCGCACGTTCGGTCTCGCCTTTCCACTCGCATCGCCTCCCATCGCGGCGCGCGAACCCGCTTCGTTAAGCCCGTCACACGCGCGCTCTCAAAGCTCTCAGCGCTTTGAACCAATCCTTTCGCGACCAAACAGGCGCGAAAAAAGAAGTTCGCCGTCGTCACTGCATGCGCAAGATGGCCGCTCTGTGCCAGGCCGCCGCTTCCTTCCTCCGCCCCGCGGCGGCATCCACCACATCCCGCCCCGGCCGCGTCACCCGCCACCTCGCGGGCCTCGCCTCCCCTCACAGACCCTCCATGCGGTCATTCGACCAGGTCTCAGTCGGATTCCCGCCGGTGCCACCGCCCGGCGCCGTCCTCGGCGGCCGCGGCGCCTCCGCGGTCCCGTCCGCGTACGCCAACGACGGGTACGGCGGCGCACCCATGAACCAAGGGTCCTCCCCAGCACCGCCCGTCGTCGAATGGGACGCGCGAAACACCAACTCAGTAACCGTGATCGGTGAGTAGTTTATTTCTATTTGAGTTTACTTTTATTCCCATATGCGCAAACAGTCTGACGATATGTTTTATTCACAGGCAACACCGGCATGGATCCGGAGATGACGGTCTTCGACACCGGCGCCTGCGTCGCGCGCGTCTCCCTCGCGGTGCGCGGTAAGAAACCCGCGAACGGCGGCGACGAGATGTCCGCCGAGGACGGTGCAACCACGTGGCTCGACGTCGAAGCGTGGAACGACGAGGCGCGACAGCTGTGCGACCACGTCACCAAAGGTCGCCAGATCCAAGTCACGGGACGGTGCGTTTATTACTTTTAATTTCGGACCCCACACACGCAATCAGACTGACTGACGCCGTGTTTATTCAACAAAAATAACCAAAAATAACCAAAAATAACCAAAAATAACCAAAATAATTCACAGGCTCAAGGAGAACACGTGGACGGACAAAGCAACCGGACAGAAACGCAGTCGCATCAAAGTCAGCGCCTACTCCTTCGCATTCATCCAGCCCTACACCGGAGGCATGAACGGCGGCATGAACACCGGCGGGATGAACGGCGCCATGGGCGGGTACCAGCCGGATCCTTACGCCAATCAAGCCGTCGCAGCGCCCCAATCGCAGGCCCCCCGCGCTAATCAAATGCAAATGCAACAACAACCTATGGGCGGCGGTGGGAGTGACATGCAGGGCGAGAAGGACGACCTCTGGCGTGAGGTCCTCGACAACCCCGACGCCTGGTGGGACAACCGCGAGCGCAAGAACGCGCCGGGCGGTAACCCTCGATACCCAGACTTCAAACACAAGGATTCACAAACTCCGCTCTGGATTGAGTCCAGGGATACGCCGCAGTGGGCGATCGACGCGCTTCTCGGCGGACCCGCGATGGCCACCGCCGGCGGCATGGCTCCCCAAGGCGGCGAGGACGGGTTCGAGCCGTACTACGCGGGCGGCGGGAACCAGCCGGGCGGCGGCGGCGGCTACGGCGACTTAGGCACCGTTGATTACTCTCAGCCGTACGCCCCCGCGGGCGCCGAGTCTAACATCGCGTACGAGCCCGCGAAGCCCTTCGAGGAGGACGAGCCCCCGTTCTGATTGATGAGACGCGTGCGTGTGTCTAGCTAGACAGTGTTCATATGATGAGTGTGTTGTGTATGGATTAAATTCGCATCCGGAGACGCGCGGGTTATTATTAGTGCGTGAGCACCTTCAGTGAGTCTATTGGGGTGATGAAGGCGAGTGAGTTCGTGAGTTCAGAAAAGAACTGGCTCACTTCTCGGCGCGGACGCCGCGGTGAACCTTGAGCGCCTGCTCGATGTCCGCCTCGGCGCACCCCGCCCCCTTGAACTTCGCGACGGCGGTGTCGAGCAGATTGCGCCACTCCTTTCCGAGCCTGGCTCGCATCTGCGACTGCTCGAACAGGGTGTTTCCCCACATCACCTGCACCTGCGCCTTCATGCTCGGCTGCGCCTCCTCCTCCTCGGCGGGGGCCTCACCCTCCTTCTTCTCCTTGGGCTCCGGCTTAGGGGGTTCCTCCGGCAGCGCGTTGAGCACCGCGTCAAAGTCGGCGCAAGCTCCGGAGAATTCCGCCTCGGCGGCGTCGGAGTCCTTGTTCCCCTTGGACGGGCCGCCCGCGCCTGAGAGCCCGGCGGCGGCGCAGAGGAACCGGGCGCGTTCGTACCTGCGCTGCGCGAGCGCGATGGTGGCGTCGTGGAAGTCAGGCTTGACGGCGAGGGCAGCTTCGTAGCGTGTCTTGGCCTCGTCGAGTTTTTTGGTGACCGTCTCCGCCTCCGTCGCGGTGGCGATGGCGGCGCCGGGGGGTCCGCCTTCTTCGAGCGGGGGATCGCGTCCGCCGTCCATGGCTTTGCGCGCGGAGCACATGTGCACGTTGCCCCAGTTGAAGAGGGCGAGCGCGGCGGCTTCCTGGAACTTCTTGGAGGCGTCGTCGAGGGTGGTCTCGGCTTCGGCCATGGACACCTGAGGCTCGAGAGCCAAGTTGCACTTGTCGAGGCCCTGTGGTGATGCGGGGTTGTGACGGATGCGAGGTCAGTACGTTACGTCGTCAGCGCATGTGTTCGGTGTCGAGATGGAGAGATTAGGAGATCGAGAAAGACGTGGCGCTTAAACGAGGGAGACGCCCGGAGCTCACGATAGG
>Ga0213862_10000552_pt1 | contig 15769 bp, 12 predicted proteins | sample PICome_7_FD_160092 | JGI IMG/M metagenome (GOLD analysis project Ga0213862, IMG submission 160092) | Coastal seawater microbial communities near Pivers Island, North Carolina, United States - PICO266 | ecosystem: Environmental > Aquatic > Marine > Coastal | place: USA: North Carolina... | reverse complement strand
GAATCGTGGGCATTGATTAATTTAATAATTTTGCAATAATCTAATTTAATTAAAATGGAATGGAAATTAAGAGCTTTGGATGCCGAAGGTAATCCTATAGAGCCAAAACAAGAAAGTGTACAAGAAGAGGCACAAGAACCTGTACAAGAAAACGTACAAGAACAAGTGCAAGAGACTGTACAAGAAGAAAAAGAATTAGTTAAAGAAACGACAGATGCCGTATCCGAAGAAAACATCCAAGAGCAAGTCGAAGAGCAAGCCGAAGATGTACAAGAAAAGCAAGAAGTAGTATCAAAGCCAATTGAGCTTGATGACCAAAGTATATTAAACTACTTAAAAGAAAGACGAAACGTAGAAGCGGAGTCTTTAGACGTTCTTTTAAATAATGACAAAGAAGAAACGCAACCTTTACCAGAGGATGTGGCTAACTTCATGAAGTACAAGCAGGAGACTGGTAGATCCTTTGAGGATTATGCTAGACTTCAGCAAGACTGGAATGCTATGGATGATACTAACGTATTGCGTGAGTATTACAAGCAAGAAAAGCCACACCTTGATGCTGAGGAGATTGACTACCTTATTAATGAGGAGTTCAGTTTTGATTCAGAGCTTGATGAAGAAAAAGACATCAAGAAGAAAAAGATTGCGTACAAAGAAGAGTTATATAAAGCTAGAAACTACTTTGAAGGAATGAAGGAAAAATACAAAGCTCCCCTTGAGTCAAGAGAAGCCGAGATTCCAGAAAACTACAAAGAAGCTTTTAACTTTTATAATAAATACCAAGAAGAATTAGATCAAGAGTCTGCAACGCAGAAAGATAGATCTCGCATCTTCCAAGAAAAAACAAATGCCCTATTCAATGATGAGTTCAAAGGTTTTGAGTTTAAAGTCGGAGATAAGAAGCAAGTTTTTAAACCTAATGATGTAAGTAAGGTTAAAGAGAATCAGTTAGACATAAATAACTTCTTTAACAAGCACTTAGATGAGAAGGGGATCGTGAAGGATGCGGCATCTTATCATAAAGCTTTGTTTGCAGCCACTAACGCTGATGCTTTATTTCAGTTTGCTTACGAGCAAGGTAAAGCAGATGCAACGGACGGACTAGTGAAGGAGACCAAAAACATCGATATGAGTGTTAGGTCTAACACACCAACCGATACTGGAGGCACAAAGTTTAGAGCAGTAGACTCAGGAGATAATTTTTCGTTTAAAATTAGAAAACGATAATTAATCATTAAAAAACTTTTAAAATGAGTGTAACTATTTCTGGAGTACAAGGTGCGTTAACACCAGCTCCATCAAAGTCGACTTTATCGACTAACTATCTAGGTTCTGCTATTGAGTTTACTTCTCAATACTTACCTGATGTATACGAAGCAGAATTTGAAAAATACGGAAATCGTTCTGTATCTGCTTTTTTAAGAATGGTAGGAGCTGAGATGCCCTTCCAATCTGATGTAATTCAATGGTCTGAGCAAGGAAGACTTCACTTGGCTGTGTCTGGAGCAACTCGTTCTGGAGACGTTATCACGTCAAATGGACACCCTTTCCGCTTAAACCAAACAGTAATCATTTCTGACGGAACTGACCAAGACAAAGCTATCGTAACAGCTGTAACTACTAACACATTTGATGTTGCTTCTTACTCTGGAGCAAACTTAGCTGCTGCTGTAGGAACAACTGGACTTAGCGTATTTGCTTTCGGTTCTGAGTTCAAGAAAGGAACTAACGGAATGAGTGGTTCTTTAGAAGCTCCTAAAGACATCCAAACTACTAACCCTATCATCATCAAAGACAAGTATGAAGTCAATGGTTCTGATATGGCGCAGATCGGATGGATCGAGGTGACTACTGAGAACGGTGCTACTGGATACCTATGGTACTTAAAATCAGAGCATGAAACTCGTCTACGTTTCGAAGATTACATGGAATTATCTCTTATCGAAGGAGAGCCTGCTGTTGCTTCATCTGGTGCTGAAACTGCTGGATACAAAGGAACAAAAGGTTTATTCTACGAAATCGAAAACAGAGGAAACATTGCTACTGGTTCAATTGCTGCTCGCACTGACTTAGAAGAGCTTATCAAAGTTCTTGACAAAGAAGGAGCGATCCAAGAGAATGTTCTTTTCGTTAACAGAACTAAATCTTTCGAGATTGACAATGTACTTGCTGCACAAAACAACAGCGGTGCTTCTACAAGCTCTTACGGTTTATTCGACAACGATGAAGAAATGGCAATCAGCCTTGGATTCAAAGGATTCAACTTAGGATATGATTTCTACAAAACTGACTGGAAATACTTAAATGACGCTACAACTGGAGCCTTAACTTCTGCTGTAGACGGTGTGTTAGTACCTGCTGGTACAACTACTATCTACGACCAAGTTCTAGGTAAAAATGCTGTACGTCCTTTCTTACATGTGAAGTACAGAAAGTCAGAAGCTGAAGATCGCAAGTACAAGTCTTGGATTACTGGTTCTGCTGGTAATGCTGGAATGACTAGCGACCTAGACGCTATGGAAGTACACTTCTTAAGTGAAAGAGCTCTTTGTGTTCACGGAGCAAACAACTTTATCTTATTGAAGTAATATTAATTAGGGGGATGGGATTCCTGTCCCCCTTTTTTTAATCTAATTAAATTCTAATAAAATGGCAAAAAAGAATACGGCTACCCAGCCACAATGGGAAGTAAAGGATAGAATATACATCCTAAAAGGTAATAGAACACCAGTTAACTTTATTCTACGTTCTAGACACCACTTAAACAAACCACTACAATATTTTGATGGAACAATGACAAGGTCTCTAAGATTTGCGTCTAATCAAACCTCTGTGTTTGAAGATGAGCAGTACGGAGATGTTACGCTTCCAGCAATCATATTTAAAGATGGTAAACTAATTATTCCAAAAGAACAAGTGTTATTGCAACAGTTTCTTTCATTGTATCACCCAGACCTTAACAAAGAGTATGAGGAGTTTGATCCTAATAAACTTGCTGAGGCTGAGATTGCATCTGAAGAAGAGAAGCTTGACGCACAAAACCTTGTTCGTGAAATGGACATAGAAGACCTAGAGGCTATTGCTCGTGTGGCATTAGATGGATCTATATCTGATATGACCTCAAAAGAATTAAGACGTGATATGCTTGTGTATGCTAGAAAGAATCCAGCAGAGGTGATGGATCTAGCACAAGATGAGAATATCAAGCTTAGAAACCTTGCCGTTCGTGCAGTAGAAATGGGAGTTATCTTCATCAAGGATGACAACAGAACTGTATGCTGGAGCAATAAGGCTAAAGACAAGATTGTAACTGTTCCCTATGGGGAGAATGTATATTCAGCACTAGCTGCATACTTTAAAACAGACGATGGTCTTGATGTCCTACAGGGCATCACTAATAAACTGTAGTGTTTCCACCCAACACTACCACCAAGGGGGGTCACGAAAGTGGCTCCTCTTTTTTTTGTATTTTTGTGGAAAGAATTGCTAATGATAGATCACGTTAGAAGCACTGTATTAAGTGTGCTAAATAAAGAGAATAGAGGGACGCTAACGGTGTCTCAGTTTAATGAGTATGCAAAGTATGCTCAACAGCTTATATTTGATCAGTACTTCTCTGAATACTCTAGGTTATCTACATTAAAGAACTCAAGAAGACTGTCTAGAGATCAAGGGGACAAGTTATCAATACTTCGTTCTAATATAGATAAGTTTATGAAGACATCTTCAGGATCAATATCTAACACCTATATTACTAAACCAAGTGATATGTACACTCCTATAAGTTTGGTTTATAGTGGTAAATTAATGGAATATGTGCCTAAGTATAAAGAAACCTACTTAGAGTCTTCCAATATAGCTGGTCCTTCTACATTGTATCCTGGATACTGTGACGAAAATAATTATTGGTATGTAAAGCCAAGTACACTAACAGGAGAGGTTGATATAAACTACATCAGAAATGTTGTAGACCCAAAATGGACTTATATTGTTGTTGGTGAAAACCCAGTATATAATCCATCAGCAACAGACCACCAAGACTTTGAGCTTGGAACAGATGATCAAACCAGTCTAGTTATAGAGATATTAAAACTCGCTGGGGTAACAATCAGAGAGGCAGAGGTGGCTCAAGCAGCAGCTCAGATAGATGCTGTGGATACACAAAAAGAAAATGTATAATAGATGGCACTAACAGATCAGCAATATTATAATGACAGTTCAAATTGGGGAGAAAACCAGTTTGTATTACTTAAAGATATTATCAATAATTTCAATGCATTTTATGTAGGAGACGATAAGGTAATAAATGATGTTCAGAGGTACGATGTTGTCTTTCACGCAAAGAGAGGGCTCCAAGAGCTTCACTACGATGCTTTAAAGGACGTTAGAGCTCTTGAATTAGAATTACCTGATGATTTACAGTTGGAGCTTCCAAAAGACTTTGTAAGGCTTGTAAGGCTGTCTTGGGTAGATGATAGAGGTAGACTTCATCCGATGATGATGGATACAGAAACTACAATCGCAAAGGCATACCTTCAAGACGACAGTTATAATATCATATTTGACAATGAAGGTGCTGCTACAGAGGGTACTTCAGTTATTGATACAAAACTTGCTCAAGTGTCAACCGTTGACAATGATCAGTTTACTAACCTAGACTATGAGTTTTTTGGTGGTCGTTTTGGAATGGCTACAGAGAAAACAAATGTTAACGGTAAGTATAACATTGACAAGAATCTAGGATACATTAGATTTAGCTCTGAAGTTAAAGGGAAGGCTGTAGTGATAGAATACATCACAGATGGTTTGGAGTACCTTACAGAAGACGAGCTTAAAGTAAATAAGCTTGCTGAAGACTTTTTATATAAGTATATTGCACATCAAGTAATTCAATATAAATTTGGCGTTCAAGAGTATATTGTTAGACGAATGAAAAATGAAGCATTCGCTGCAATGAAAAACATGAAGATTAGAATGATGGATATACATCCATTCGACCTAGTTCATGCCATGAAAGGGCGTAACAAGTGGATTAAATAATGAAGATACAAAACCTGTTTACATCTGGGAAGATGAACAAAGACCTCGATGAGAGGCTTCTTCCACAAGGAGAGTATAGAGACGCTCTTAATATTAAGGTTGCTAATTCAAATGGATCCGATGTAGGAGCCATAGAAAATGCTTTGTCTAATGAAGCTAAAAGCAGTCTTGAGTTAGGTTCAAATGCTATATGCTTAGGAGCTTTATCTGACGATGAGGACAGAGTAATTTATTGGTTTGTAAAGTCAGATACAGGTTGTTATGTATGCTATTATGATCAAAAAGATGAGTCTACTGGATTTGTAATGTCTGACACTAGACTTTTGACTAACCAGAATCCAGAGAAGAGTGTGCTTAATTTTAGTGAGTCACACCTTATACAGGCAAATATTTTAACCGATGCTGACAACCTAAAGAAGTTTATATATTTTACGGACGGACTAAACCCTCCAAGAAGAATAAATGTAGCTACAGCAAAAGGATATGAGGTAAATGGGTTTACCGAAGAAGATATCAATGTAATAGTAAAGCCACCACTCTCTCCTCCAAAAATAAAAATGAAAAATACTACCGAAGAGGCAAATAACCTTGAGGAAAAGTTTTTATTGTTTGCATACAGATATGTTTACGAAGATGGTGAAATAAGTGCTTTATCTCCTTTTTCCAAGAATGCATTTATACCTAGTCAATTTGCATTTGATTTTTTAGGAGCTATAAACAACTCCATGAAAAACTCATTCAATGCAGTTGATGTAACCTATAATACTGGTAGTAGGCTAGTAAAGTCTATTGATATTGTATTTAAAGAGTCTGGTAACAATAATATATATTTAGCGGCAAGTATAGATAAAGAAAAAGAATCATATTCTAATAACTCTGAATTTATATATACCTTCAAAAACAATAACATTTACAAGGTTTTGCCAGAAGATGAAATCTTCAGATTATATGATAATGTACCATTAACAGCAAAAACACAAGAAATAATAAGTAATAGACTCGTATATGGTAATTATACAGAAAACTATGACTTAATAGACAAAGACGAAAATAATCTAAATTTAAAGTTAACTGCTGGATACTTGTCTGAGGCAAAGGAAAATGATGATCCTAGTGAAACGGCAAGATCTAATTTTGATTATGAGATAGGAATAGTTTATCTTGATGATTACGGAAGAAGCACCACTGTTTTAACTTCAGATAATAATTCAGTTTATATATCTCCTTCTGATGCTATAAAAGAAAATACTCTTTCAGCAACAATATCTTCAAAAGCTCCTTCTTTTGCTAAATACTATAGATTTTTTGTTAAGCAATCCAAGTTAAACGATTATAACACTATATCTCCTATAACTTTTTATGCAGATGGAGATTTTTTATGGATAAGACTTGAAGGTGATGACAAGAATAAGGTGAATGAAGGCGATTATTTAATCATTAAGGCAGATGTAACTGGTGTAAAAAAGAACGTAATAAAAGCCAAAGTTTTAGACCAAGGCGTGAAAGAAAAAGATTTCTTAGAAGAAACCCCAGAAGATGGAACATTACAGCAAGAAGCAGGATACTATATAAAAATAGCTTCATCAGGAACAAACTTTAGTAATTTTAGTTTAACAAAACATCTTTCTATAGACACTGATAGCACGTCTGGTGGTGCGAGAGAAACTAGTTATGGAGTTAACTTTTCAGGAGAATCAACAACATACACAGAGGGACCTTTCTTTTACACGGACACAGGAGAAACTAATGATATGACTGTTTCAGGAACATATTCAGGATCAACTGATGCGAGATTTGAAATTAGAATAGATTCTACTGGGGCAACTGATACTTTTGTGTGGAGAAAATACGATGTAACTGCAACATCAAAAGGTAACTTTTCAAATCCAGTAAATTGCTCTACATCTGCAACCTCATTAAGCAATGGGATCAGTGTTTCTTTTTCCTCTATAACTGGGCACGCTATAGGTGATTTTTATACGATTAACGCTAAAACAAACTTAGGGTATAATGATATACAAAAATCATACATAACACTAGATGGCGTTACCCCTTCAAATGAATATTTGACTGCTGGGTCTAAAATAATATTTTCTTACAAAGAATTTAGAGGAGGGGGAGAAAAAGATAAAAACGTAAATCAAGATATTTTTGTAGAGGAAGAAGTTTTTTACACAACACTACCTTATGAAAATATAGAAGAATGGTTTTGGGGAGAGGGTAAAGAAAAATTTCAAGAGCTTGGTTTTGATGTTGAGACAAACTTCAGATTTCGAAGAGGACAGCATGGGGGAAGTACTAAATCAAGTAATACCTTGACTATTACAGGAAGCTCATCCGATCCTTTATGTTTAATAATACAATCAGAGCTAACTAGAGCAGGTAATTTAGCTAGAAATATAATTGCAGATTCTTCTTGGTCAATATTTATAAGAGATAGATCAGATTACGCCATACTAGAAACAATACCATCAAAAAATAATTCTGATGTTTTTTATGAAGTACCTGGAACTTACGAAATAGATGACTGTGGATATCATAAAGGCATCGGAACATATGATGTAGACCAAGACTTAAACACTCCAGCTGTATTGTATCTTGATTTTCACAATGCATACAGTTTCGGAAACGGATTTGAGTCCTATAAGATTAGAGACGCCTTTGTTTCAAACACTTTAACTATTAACAACAGACCATTAACGTTTATTGAGAACTACAGAAAAAACCATAGAAATGTGTCTGTAACTTATTCTGATGTATACGAGCAGTCTACAAACTACAATGGACTTAATGAGTTTAACTTGGCAAAAGTAAACTATGTAGACCTTGATGACGAGTATGGAGACATACAGAGAATACACTCAAGAGACACTAACCTTGTAGTATTCCAAGAAAACAAAGTTAGTCAGTTACTGTATAACAAATCTGTAATATTTAATGCTGATGGCACTGGAAATGTGTCCCAAAACTTAAACGTATTTGGTCAGCAGTTACCTTACAATGGAGAGTACGGAATATCTAACTCAGCTCATTCGTTTTCGAGTTGGGGTAGTAGGATGTATTTTGCTGATGAACGTAGAGGTGCTATAATGAGGCTATCTCAAGACGGATTAACTGAAGTTTCTCAGTACGGAATGCGTGATTGGTTTAGAGACAATGTAAATGCTAAGAATGACAATGTAATCATAGGGGGTTATGATCCTTTTAATGGTCAATATATAGTGTCTATAAAAGACCCTGTGGTAGAATGGAGAGAAGATGCATTTATTTGTGGTGAAGCGTCATGTGATTTGAAAGCTAAAATTTATTTAACACCTGCAACAACAAGCACAACTACGACTACGACAACCACTACTGCAGCTCCTGGAACCACTACAACTACAACAGCAGCTCCTGGAACTACTACAACTACTACAACTACGGCTGCTCCAGGACCATCTTCGTTTACTATATATGCAAATTCAAGCAGTGGAACAAATCCACTACAAGGATGGGCTACAGCATCTCAAGCGTGCAGTGCAACGCCTGTGCCAGTTACTGTATATAATTCTCACGGAGATACATCGGTACAGCAGTCATATAATAATGGGCATGCTTTGTATTTAGATTCAGGTCTTACAACAGTATACAATGGAGGGAATACTTATTTTAAAGACGCTTATTCTGGTGGAAATAGCTTCCAGTTGGGACCAGGTGGATTTATATTTTCATTCTCAGCTTGTTAAACTCAAAATGAAATTATATGCCAAATAGAGACGTAACAATAAGAGGAACAGAAGTAGGGTTAGATATAAACAAAGTATCAATCTATAGAGACTCTATAAGCTCAAGTAATCTTGTGGGCACAGTAGATAAGTCTATTTTTATGTCTGGATATAGTTTTATTGATGATGATCAGCAAGAAGACTATGTTTGCCAAGGCGATGATCCTTGTAGAACTGTTTTAAACCTATCTATTAGAGCGGCAAATCAACCCCCTACAGTTACCATCACTGGGGCTACGTCTTCATTAACAAACGCAAATGTAACACTTACGGCAAACGCTAATGATCCTGAAGGATTCCCTATGACTTATTTATGGTCTACAGGGGAGACAACACAAAGCATAACTGTTACTTCTGCAACAGCTCAAACATCAACCTATACGGTTACAGTAACAGATGACATTGGAGATACTGGCTCTGACACACATAATATTGTTTGGACAGTGCCTACTACAACCACTACCACAGCAGCGCCTACTACTACAACAACAACGTCAGCACCAGCAACTACAACTACAACCACTAGTGGCGGTGGAACTACAACGACAACTACAACAGCTGCTCCTGGAACCACTACAACTACAACAGCAGCTCCTGGAACTACTACAACTACTACAACTACAGCGGCACCAGCAACTACTACAACAACAGCTGCACCAACACCTCTTGGAACTCAGCTAGTGAGATGTGATAATAATACAAATAATTGGTATACACCAACAACAAATATATCGTCTGGTTCTATATTTTATAGTGGAGGGTTAGTTTGCTATAGAAGTTTAGGTAATGTATATGATTTAACTGGATTAACTAATATTGGAGGTGGAACTGCTTATAACCCAGGCGATCCAAATATACCATCTAGTTGTAATATTTGCTAAATTCAAAATGAAATTAAATGAAATATATATGCGCTCAACCTGCCACTCAATACTATGGGTGGCAGATAGACACAATGTTGTACAGCTTCAGAACTGTAGGTGTTAATTTAGAGGATGTACATATAGTTTGTGCAATACATGGTGAAATAGACCCATACTTTGACTCATTGATGCGTAAGTATACAGGGGTTGTGTTTTCGTTTTATGAAGATACAAGACATGACAAATTTTACATTTCATCAATAAGACCTCACATTCTTAAGAAACACTTTACTGCATTTCCGTACTTAAAAGACGAGACCATATTCTACCATGACTCTGATATTGTGTTTACAAAACCACTTAATATAGATCATCTTTTAGAAAACGATATATCTTACCTCTCAGACACGATCTCTTACATAGGATACAACTATATCCACTCAAAGGGAGAAGATGTCTTAAAACGCATGCTAGAGGTCGTAGGAATAGATAAAGAGGTAGTTAAGAATAACGAAAATAATTCTGGTGGTGCTCAGTGCCTTTTAAAGGGTATAGATAAATACTTTTGGTACGATGTAGAAAATGATTCTACTAGACTGTATAAAGACCTTACTGCACTGAATCAAGAAAAGAAAAAAGATGATCCAAGCTACCATGAACTACAAATATGGTGTGCTGATATGTGGGCAGTTTTATGGAATTTATGGAAGAGAAGTAAAGAAACACAAGTTGTTGATGAAATGAATTTTTCATGGTCTGTGAATGACCAGATAGAGTGGCATAAAAGTTCTATATATCACAATGCGGGAGTTACTCAAGACAGAAAAGATTTATTCTTTAAAGGTGACTATATCGATACTTTGCCCGATTTAAATTTAGACCTAAATAAAAACACTTGTTCATACAAGTATTACAATATTATTAAAAGCGCTTTGACACAATGAATATAGAAACGGTTATAAGACAAGCATTCGATAATCACAAGATATCTCAAATGCAATTAGATCCAAATGGTCACTGCAATGCAGCTTGCTGGTTTTGTCCTGTTTCCGTTAAAGGAAATCCAAAGCACGCTAAAAAACCTATGCCTGTATCCTTGATGAGGAGGATTATAGAGAATATGATAGAGGAGCGAGAAAGAGATGATGGGCTAGTTTCAAAAAACTTTGGAGGATTTTATACATCTCATTATAATGAAACCTTAATATACCCATATCTAGAGGACTTTTTCAAAATACTTAGAGAGTACAGATTAATGACCATGATACTTTCAAACGGCACAACCCTTACTCCTAATAAAACAAGATTAATCAAAGAGTATCAGGACGTAATAAATGGTGTTAATTTGAATATCCCAGCACTTAGTCATGACGAGCTTTGGGCAAAAAGAGCAGGAATGAAAGTTGGAATGTACCCTAATCTTATCAGGAACATAAACTACTTTGCGTCTGAGCTCCCTCATTGGGTTGAAAATGGAGTGTTCAGTATTGGTATGAATGGTATAAACGAAAGTTCATTGTTTGGAAAAGGAGGATGGATAGAGACTGGTGATAAGTTTCCAAAGGACATAGACATGGATACAAACACTGGAGAGAATGCTAGAGAGGTTGTGGTTGCGAAACAGATGTTTCCTAAAATAAAAAACATATATGGGATGCCACACCTGATAGATAGAGCTGGACTAATGGATGGTATTATAGATAATAAAAAAGCAATCAACGCACACTTAAAAAACAACAATCCAAATGCAAAGGTTGTGGGCTGCGGTAATGGTATTGAAGTGGGTGGAAGACCAATAGGATGGATACATGTAAATTCTTTAGGACAAGCCTTTTTATGTTGTAATGACTATGATATGGAGATAGTAGTTGGAGACCTATCAAAGCAAAGACTAAGAGACTTTTGGGGTAAAGAAGAGCATGTTCAGAAAGTAAAAGAGTCTTATGAAGGCATTTGCACCGTCTGTGCGTCTGCAAAATTTGAATAAATTAAACAAGATTATATATTTAGTATCTTTGCATAAAACCTTTACATGGCAAAATCAGGGCTGAAGAAAGTTACAAAACTTCGCAAATACATTAACGGAAGACCAACTGATGAGGTTAAAGATAACGAGGTAAATACAGCTGGATATATACCCGATGTTTTATCTAAAGAAGAGTGTCCTGTTGGATGCGATGCCATTGTAGAAGGTAATATAATTGTTAGGGGAACTACAACCACAACAACCACAACAACGATAGCTGTAACGCCTACGCCAAACCTAGCTCAAGAGTTTAATATATCAGCTCCAAAATCAGTTGGAGCAACTGAGTCTTCAACGGTTCAATACACGGACGAATATGGACAAACACAAGAGGTGTTTGTAAATCCAACATCAAATCAGTGTTTTGAATTTACAATAACAAATGACGGTGATCCATTAGGAGATGATAGTTATACTTATGCTAAGTGCGGTGGATCTAATGTTTCTGGAAGCGTCCCTTCTGGGGATCAAATAACCGTATGCGCTGAATCTTTTTCACATGAAGGTTCTGAGCTTACTGTTATCAACACTCAGGTTCCGTGTGCTACGGTTGTCTCTAAAACTAAACCTGTTAAAAGTTCAGGGGATTCTATTGTAGTTCAGCCTGTAGGAAATGTTTTTGAAGCAACAACAACAACAACAACAAAAGCCCCAGTGGTAAGCACAGACTATACCATAGACACATCTGGAGCAACAGAAAGCACTGTATTCACTATACAACAGCCAGGTAGCTCAACAACTCAAGAGGTAGAAATACCAAAAGGAAAGATTGTTAAAATAACATCTGATACAGAGCCAGTTATTGAGTCTGGAGACCAAACTCCCACTATTACAGATGAGGGATCAGTGACTCCACAAGCTGACACATACACTTTAACTAATAATGATTACTATAACGCAACAACTGTAGAGTATAGACCATATCTTGGGGTTACGGATGAAATATTATTAAGTCCAAGAGAAACTGCAGAGGTTACATCTCAAGATACACCAGTTGTCACTGGATCTGTTACAAACGTTGACATTGTTGCAGCAGGAAGCCCAACTCAAGAAGTTGAGCCAGCCAAAATACAAGAAAGAATTTGTGATCAACACGTTTTGAATAATGATAGTGATTACGCAGCTACTTTTGAGTACACGGATTGTGATTTAATTAATCAGGAAGTTACACTAGATCCTGGAGAGGAAACATCAGTGCCAGCAATCTCAGCACCAACCTTATCTGATAGCAGTTCTGCAAATGTTGGATCTTCATTCAATGTTGAAACAATAGATAAGGACTATGGAACAACAGGAAGTGCAACAGCAGTGGTTCCAACAACCTCAACAACAACGACAAGTACAACTACAACAACCACAACTATATCACCAGATAGCTTGACAGAGACAAATATAGTTAGTGTACAAACTGCTAACTGTAATGAACCTATATTCCTTACAAAACCAGATGGTGTTACATGGTTCCCTGAAACGGTTAAAATAAAAGTTGGTACTAAAACAGGAGACTTTAAGTTTATTTCATACGATGCAGGCTTAGGTGTTCATTTGTATAAAGTTTACGAAGGGTCAACGCTACTTCTTGATAAAGCAATTTTAACAGATAACTACCAGCAGCGTTTCCAAAAAAGAACTTACTCTGCTTTAGTTGATTCAGGCATGTCTGATTCAGATGCTAACGACTACGCTTACGGAAACAAAAGAGCAGAGCCACAAAGGTTATCTGGAGGAGAAAAAAATCCTTTTGACGGTTCATTTAAAACTGAATTTACTTTAACTAAGACTACTTTTGAAGAATTTATAACTGTAGAGATATACAAACCAGAAGTTGTAGGATCATCATCTGATTATACTCAATTTGAAATAGAATGTATACAATAAGATATGGCAGAATATACAATAACATTTGACGAAAAGGTAAGGGGATGGACATCGTTTCATTCTTATATACCTGAATACATGACAGCACTGAATAACGATTTCTTTACTTTTAAGAACGGACAGCTGTATCAACACAACAAAACTACTGGTAATCGTAACACTTATTACGGAACTGCATACAATAGTGAGGTGGAGATATCATCAAACGCAGCTCCTTCAGAGGTTAAGATATTCAAAACAATAGAGATTGAGGGTAATAACCCTAACTGGGATGTAACTATTGTAACTGATTTAGACCAAGGACATATAGATAAGTCTTCTTTTGTAAAGACAGAGTTTAACACAGCTGACTCTACTAATGTACCAAATGCATACAATGAGGGTGTATACTCTACGCATATCAGAAGAAACACCTCTGACGAGGTCAACACTGAACTGTTGTCTGTACAAGGGATAGGAAATCTTGACTTGATTTCTGGAACAAACTACACGTTTAACACTGGAGTACCTAGTTCAATTTCAATAGGGGATGTGCTTTATCAAGCAGTTGGAGGGGCATATAACAGAATAGGAGCAATAACAAATAACGATGGATCGGTTATTACAGTAGGAACTGCAGCGATAGTGCCTAGTGTAAATGACTTTATATTTGCGGCAAAGAGCCCAATAGCAGAGTCGTATGGACTAAAAGGATACTATGCAAGTGTAAGACTTGTGAGTGGCAGTACAAGCGCTGTAGAGCTTTATGCTGTCAACAGTGAAGTAAGCAAAAGCTTCTCTTAATATTCGTATATTTGCATTAAATAAGATATAATATGGCATTACCATTTGCAGCAATAGGATTGGGGATTTCTGCTATTTCATCTGGAGTAAACTTAATCTCTGGATTATCAAGAAAATCAAAAGCTAAAAAACAACTTGCCAACTTTCAAAGGCAAGAATTAAGAAATATAACAGAAGGTATGAGGGTGTCTACTCTTGGTGCTGAGTTGCAAACTCAAGAAGCCCAGAGAAGATTCTCAACATCTGTAGATGCACTTCGCTCTGGAGGGGTTCGTGGAGTTGTAGGAGGTCTTGGAAGACAAGAGCAGTTACAACAAGTTCAACAGCAAAGAATAGCTTCTGATTTAGATAGACAGCAAGTTGCTATAGAGCAAATGAGAGCTCAAGATGAAGGGGTGATAAGGTCTATGCAAGAGCAAAGAGAAACTTCTGCTATAGCTGGATTAGGAAGAGAAATATCTGAAGGAAGGAATCAAGCCTTAGCTGGAGCAGCGGGATTAGCTGGATCTGCTTTTGCTGGGTATGAGCTTGATAAGGCTGGGGCTTTTGATGGATTGTTTGGGTCAAAGAGTCCTGTTTCGACAAAAAGCAACAATAGCCTGTCTATATCTGATTCTTTATCGGATGCATCAAGAAGTGCTACTGACAAACTTCTTGCCTCTCAATATTCAGGAGGAACTCAGGAAGGTTTATTATCTCCAAACTTAAGCGCGATTGAAGCATTTACATCAGCTTCGGGATTTTCTCCAACAATGATGACCGATAGAAGTAATTATTTAGTTGATCAAATGGACCAAAGAAGACCACGATAATGGCACAACCAACAGCACAATACGAAGCTTTACAGTACGGTCAAGACAAGATTCCTGATTTTGGTGGCATTGCTATGGCAGGAGCCAAAAGAGTGACTGAATTACAAGAAGCTGAAAGAAAAAGAGAACAAGAGGAACTGAAGTTTCGAATGGACATGATTAAAGACAACCCTGAGGTTGCTTATGCAAGCTTTGAGAATAGTGGTCTTAAAAATCTTGATGCATACAATACTAAGGTTTCTGAACTTGTCAAAGACAGATTTAATCAGTTAAACGAAAAATTTAACACAGACGGAGACAAAACAGCCTATGTTATGGGTGTTTCAAAGCTGAAAGGTGAAGTAATGAATTTTGCCAATCAAGTCTCCCCAATGATTCAATATGGTCAGAAGATTGTTGAACTAGGAGACGGCGCTAGTGCTGTTATGTATGACAATGCTGAGAGTATTGATGGGATGCTACAGCATGGGGTTCCCTCTATGGATAAAGATGGGAACATTGTAAACACATCAATCATACCTCAAGAGGACGGAAGCTTTAGAAAAGAAAATGTAGGATTTAGTGAAATGACTTCATTAACATCCATACACGAAAGACAAGATA
>Ga0213862_10000545_pt1 | contig 15841 bp, 12 predicted proteins | sample PICome_7_FD_160092 | JGI IMG/M metagenome (GOLD analysis project Ga0213862, IMG submission 160092) | Coastal seawater microbial communities near Pivers Island, North Carolina, United States - PICO266 | ecosystem: Environmental > Aquatic > Marine > Coastal | place: USA: North Carolina... | reverse complement strand
GTAAAATCTCATTGTTTGAATTTGTTATGTATGCAACAGCTTCTAAAATCAGATTTGAAGATGACTTTCTCCATCCAATCTCATAATTTTGAGAGTAGTTAGATTTCAAATCAATATTATAAGCTCGTAATTTAGGACAAGCGCTAGGACATAGTGTGCTGTTAGGGATATTTGAAAGCTCATTCAAAGTTGGCGTTTCAAAGCTTGTTCCAAATGAAAAGAAAACATTATCTCTTGAATTAAGCGAGTATGAAAGGCCAAAAGAGGGGTTAAGCTTATCTAGTTTTACAAAATCTGAATGTATTCCTATATTGTTAATGTCATACCTAATGCCATATCTAAGAAGAAGTCCTGAAGAATACGATGCCTGATTAACCAAATAAACTCCTGTAGTTTTAAATTTTTCTGTTTGATCTAGGGTGATTTCCCCTTTATCTCCAAATTCATTTTTATATCTCCGCCTATAGTCAGATTGATTGAGGTGATCAATTCCCAGGACTAAAGTTCTTTTTCTGTTTTCAAAGCTTGATTTTTTGGTAAGTTTAGTACCTAGACCATAATAATTTCTGTCAAGAATAATTATGCCACCATAGTTAAATGGTAGCTTTGAAAGAAAATCTCTGTTTTGGTAAAAGAAATAACTGTCAAAATATAAGTTTTCACTTTTCCTATAATTCCATGAAACCCCAGTTTTTATTTGTTTCACTTTTTCATAAGTATCGTAGTCAATATTATTCTTTCTTGCTTGTCTTCTGTCATTATTAACTTCGCTAAGCTTTAATCCCCCAGAGTCATATGCATATGGACTATCGGTGTAATTTATTTGCCAAAGAATTTTATTCTTTTCATCCAAATCATTAATATATTTTAGATTTAGAATATTCGATTTATATCCACTTTGATCTCGATAACCGTTAGATCTTCTTTTATCATAATGAATTATTAAACTTGAGTTATTCCAATCTAATATTCTCGTTTTTTGAAGAGACTGATATTGATATGCACCAAAAATTCCTGAATATCTGTAATATTTTTCAGAAGACTTTGTCAAAGTATTTATGCTTATAACTCCACCTGATGAATTACCATATAAATTTGCGTTAGGACCTCTAAGGATTTCAATATTAGACACTAACCCTAACGGTAAGTTATCCAACTGACTTTGACCATCAGGTGTGGTTTCAGGAATTCCATCAACTATTAACTTTACTCCTCTTATACCAAAAGCAGATCTTGCTCCAAAACCTCTAATTGAAATCCTAAGATCTTGAGAGAAATTTTTTTCTGAAGTAGTAAAGACTCCTGGTGTGTTTTTAATAAAATCAGAAAATGATGATTGAGAATTAAAGTTTTTTTCTTCTCTGAAACTTTTTAAAGTAACCGAAAGGGGTGCTTGTTGTATTGTGGAATTTATCTTTGTGGACTTAACAATTACATTCTCTAAATCTATCTTTTGTATAGAGTCTTGAACATTTGAAAAAAGAACAAAAGGAGTTAGTAAAAGTATTTTATTGATACACCCTAACATAATCTATTTCATAGGTTGCACTTTCAAATCCTGGAGCTACATAGCCATCGGTCCAATGTCCCCCAACAGCAAGATTTAATAGTAAGAAAAATGGTTTGTCAAATGGTGAGTGTTGAGATTGCATCGGAAATTCAAAGTACATCTCTTCATCAATAAAAAATTGAATTTTATCCGGTGCCCATTGAATAGCATAAGTATGATATTCCTCAAATGGGTTGTCAATAATTTTTTCAGCTCTAATAAACCTTTCTTGACCTGTGTCAAAAAAGATTTTGTTTGGAACAAATGTAGTCTGTCTTGAATAGTCTTGTGGACCATAGTGAACAGCTGAAGAAATTAAACCTGGATCATTACTAGTACTCTGTTTTACATAATCTCCATGTTCTAATATATCTAGCTCTCCACAATTAGGCCAACTAATTTCGTCAATATTCGCACCCAGCATCCAAAATGCTGGCCACATACCTTCCCAATTTGGAAGTTTAGCTCTCATCTCAACTCGTCCATATGTAAATTCAAATTTATCTTGTGTATTTATTCTAGCAGATGTATAAAGTTTACCTTGAAAATTTTCTCTTTTTGCTGTAATTTTCAAAAGACCATCTTCAACTTTAATATTATCTTGTTTATCTGTGTAATACTGTAACTCTCCATTATACCAACTACCATTATCTGGTGCAACAGTTTCAATATTCCATTTATCTGCTGAAACAGCTGGGATTCCAAATGATGAATCTTCATCAAACTCATCACTCCAAACCAACTCATTTTCAAAAGAATAGGTAGATGTTTGATTGGATGTATTATTTCCTAGCGTATTATTAATCGGGTTATTATTAGTATTTTGATTGTAATTCCCCGAAATAGAGGAATCATTTAAGTCAGATTTTGATCCGCCACAAGAAATCAAGAGTAGTAGAAAAAAAAAGATTGATAAGAGATAGGACTTCATATATAGTTTGAATTTTGATTCAAAGCTAATAATATTTATTATTTTTAGTAAAACTTTTTTAATGGAAATAATTCCTCACGAAGGCATTTCAATCATATCAGCAATAAGAGGTATCATAGGTATGTGTTCTATAATTCTTATTGCATATTTTCTTAGCAATAATAAAAAAAGGATTGATTGGAAAACAATAATTATTGGTCTTTCAAGTCAGTTAATTATTGCTGTCGCTGTATTGAAAATTGAATTTGTTAGAATGGTATTTGAAAAAATTGGTCAAGGTTTCCTTGCTATTGTTACTTTTACAAATCAAGGGTCTAGAATTCTTTTTGGCGATCTTGCGGATTCATCTAAGTATGGTGAAATATTTGTATTTCAAGTATTGCCAGTAATTATTTTCTTTTCTGCCCTTACCTCTGTATTATATTATTATCGCATTATACAGAAAGTTGTGTCTGGATTAGCTTGGATGATGACTAAGTTTCTAAATATATCAGGACAAGAAAGCTTAGCTGTAGCTGGAAATATTTTTTTAGGACAAACTGAAGCGCCTCTTTTAGTTAAAGGGTATTTAAATAAAATGAATAGATCAGAATACTTCTTACTAATGACAGGGGGAATGGCCACAGTTGCAGGAAGTGTACTTGCTGCATATATTGGGTTTCTTGGGGGTGATGATCCCATTCAAAGAATAGAAGTTGCAAAAAATTTAATTATAGCATCTGTAATGGCAGCTCCAGGAGCAATTGTAATTTCAAAATTGATGTTTCCGCAAACTGAAGAGGTAGATAAAGTCATTGAAATTAGCTCTGATGTTACTGGGACAAATTTATTGTCAGCAATTAACAACGGCACAAGAGATGGAATAAAAATGGCAGTAAATGTAGGGGCAATGCTTCTTGTTTTTCTTGCACTTATTGCCCTTGTTAACGGTGTTTTTTATCAAATTGCTGAGATATTTGGCCTTAATAATTGGATTCAAGAAAATACTATTTATGAGAGTTTTTCACTTGAACTAATTCTAGGATATTTATTTGCTCCTCTTATGTGGTTAATAGGAGTTGCAACTGAAGACATAACGCTAATGGGTCAGCTGCTTGGTGTTAAACTAGCGGCTAGTGAATTTGTTGCATATATAGAGCTTGCTAGTCTTAAAGATATTGGAAGTACTGTACATTTAACTTATCAAAAGTCTGTTATTATGGCAACCATTATGTTGTGTGGATTTGCAAATTTTGCTTCAATAGGAATTCAAATTGGAGGAATTGGAATTCTTGCTCCTGGAAAATCAAAGCTATTAACTGAGATTGGATTTAAAGCCATGATAGCTGGGACACTAGTCTCCTTACTATCTGCAACTTTTGTAGGTATGCTTTTAGGCTGACTTTACCAAGTCCTTTCAAATGATGTTTTACTAAAACTTTTATTACAACTTGTAAATAGAGATTCTGAATTATTTTTTGACTTATAATCTGTTTTGGCTTTGAATAATTTTGATAGAAATGCAACTGGTGTCAACAATATAAAAAATATAATTCCTAAGAGAACACTTGGAATTATTTTACTAAGAATCTTGGCCAATTGAAACCATAATTTTTCGACTATATTAGAAAATAATTTTGAAAAAATTGAAAGCCCTGAGATAGCAATTAAGAAATAAACCAATAGATCAGAGTTGAAAAATAAATTAATAACTAAAAACCCGAAAATTATTGATAAAATAGTTGAATGTGATTTCATTTAAAAAAGAGTATAAATAAATGGTGAAAGGGCTGTGCTACCTATATAAACTATTAAAACACCAATTATTAACAAAACTATTACTACTGGGAAAAGCCAAAACTTCTTTTTAGCCCACAAAAATTGAAAAAGATCTTTCATGCTTTAGAAATCAAAATAAATAAACTGTTGTGATTCAATTTTAAAATTAATAATTATTAATATCACACATACTATAACAAATATCTGAAAAATAATTTTAGGAAAATTATAAAATAGATCTCTTTCGTTAATTCTTTGTGTCCATTCAACTAAAATTAAAAATATCAGATAAAAGATTATTTTCCTTGAGACTGGCTGATTTAAATTAAAATCCAAAATCATTGAAGTTAAAAATCCAAATGAATCCGCAATAGTTTCACTTCTAAAGAATACCCATCCTACTGTAACTAATAGAAATGTTGTTCCAACTTCAAAAAATTCTCGAGGTGTTGGCAGAAAAGTATTTTCTGCTATTACTGTATTTGCAAACTTTCTATTTTTATTAAATATAAACGAAGGAATGAAAAGGATGGAGTGAAATAATCCCCAAAAAATAAATGTCCAATTAGCTCCATGCCAAAGTCCACTTACTAAAAAAATAATAAATATATTTCTAATTGATTTAGTTTTCCCTTGATATGAACCGCCAAGTGGTATATACAAATAATCTCTAAACCAACCTGAAAGTGAGATATGCCATCTTCTCCAAAACTCTCCAATGTTTCTTGAAAAATATGGAAATTTAAAGTTAGATCTCAACTCAAATCCAAAGAGTTTTGATGTTCCAATAGCAATATCAGAGTATCCACTAAAATCACAGTAAATCTGAAAAGCAAAATAAATCGCTCCCAACCAAAGTGTCGCACCACCGAAATTTTGGTAATTACTAAAAATATTGTCAACAATCGGTGCAAGTGAATCAGCTATTACTACTTTCTTAAACATTCCCCAAAGAATTAATCGTGATCCTTGAACTAATTGTTGGTACATAAATTTTCTTTGCTTTAGAATCTGTGGAAGTAGATTTGCTGCTCTTTCTATTGGACCAGCTACTAATTGAGGAAAGAATGAAACGAAAGAAGCAAATGCAATAAAATCTTTAGTTGGTTTTAATTTCTTTTTATAAATATCAATGGTATATGACATTGTTTGAAAGGTGTAAAATGATATTCCTACAGGTAGAATAATATACAATGTCCAAACACTATTTATCTCATATCCAAAAGAACTAAATAAATTAATCCAAGAGTCAACAAAGAAGTTATAATACTTAAAAAACCCTAGCAAACTAAGATTAACTAAAACTGAACAGGACAACAGTAATTTTTGTTTTTTTTGTGAATCTTGTTTTGGTAAATATAATCCTACAAAATAATCAACTAATGTGGATAATAAGATTAGTGATAAGAATCTATAATCCCACCAACCATAAAAAAAATAAGAACTCAAAAGAATAATTAAGTTCTGAATCTTCAGAGTTTTATTTAATACAAACCAATAAAGGATCAAAACTATTGGAAGGAAAATTAAAAATTCTATTGAATTAAATAACAAAATCTAATTTATTGTAAAATTACTTCTTTTAAAATAGGATAAAGTGTTTCAGCCATTTTTTTGTGACCATATGCATTAGGATGAGAATCACCAGGTATTATTTGAAGTTTCTCAAATGATATTCCTTTTAATGATGGTAATAGATCATGGTATTCAAATTCTAAATCAAGAGAAATATTTTTCATTTTTTTATGTATTAATTCAAAGGGATAATTCTCTAAAAAATGTATATCAGGGATAACAACTAATAAAATTGGAGTATTTGTTTTCTTAGAATACTTAGATAGTTTAACTAATGAATTATTCATTTCAATAAATGATGGATTATCTTCTAAATAAAGGTTTTTATAATATGATTTTAAATCTAACCCTGATTTAGCAAATAACTTTTTATAAGCCATAGTCAATGAAGCTATTAGTTGTGAGTTTTGCAGGAACCAATTGGAGCTTCCAATTGGAAGCGTTTCAACATCATTTATAAAATAATTTATAACAATAATATTTGGATTTATATCATCATTGTTATCTAAAAAATTATTTACATATCTAAAAGTATTATAATTCCCTACAGACCCATTTAATACTTTGTAATTTATTGAATCTAATAATAGTTTTGTCTGAATAATTTGTGGGTATGAATCATTTAGCTCAACTCCCCATCCTAATGAAATTGAAGACCCCAAAAATAAAATTTTTTTTTCATCATTTTTAAATTCATCAGACCTCATCCCTCTTGAATTTAACTTAATTTCAACGCCTTGAAGAATTGAAGATTTATTTTTAATATGTTTATGCCCAAAAAGTGAATCAGCTTGTTTTAGTTCTTTAGCGTAACGCCACATCTCAATGTCATAGTTTGTCATATCAGAATTTACTATCCTTAACATTCCTTCAATTAGAATTAATGCAAAAAATAAAATAGAAGCTTGAACTAGGAATAACTTTAACTTAATCATTTTGTTCAATTTTTAATATTTCCTCTGAGATTAGATCTGATACTAGGTCGACACCAAGATTATTTAAATGTCCCCCATCATACATGTATTTATAATTTTTTGGAACCAAACTGTCTAGATTTAACAATATTGATGATTCTTCTTCAGAAATTTTTTTAACTAAACTATTTATTTTTTTATTAATAAAATTTGCTTTAACAACACCGTCTGTTTCCAATGCCTCGAGATTATAGAATTGCGTTCCTACAATTACTTCAATATCGAAGATACTACACAATCTTATAATGGATCTAAAATAATTTTCAAACTCCTTTAAATCTGTGTCTTTTAAATTATCAAAAGAGTTTATTTTTAAGTCATTATCTACTGCAAAATCTGGTACTTGAAATTCAAAAGAAGATTTCAAGAGAATATATAGGTTGGGGATAAATAAATCCTTTAAATTTTTTAAAGTGTTATAAAAATTGAGCTCTGTAAAATGTTTTTTTGGACCATTACTAAAACTACCATAGTTTGTTAAGTAAGTAAAGTCATTAGAGGGCATTAAGAATACATAGTCTGGTTTTCTAGGTATAACATTAGAAATTAAATTGATTAAAACATGTGAAGAGTTAAGTCCTGATTTGCCAATATTAAATGCATTAAATTTATGTTCAGAAAATAAATTAATTTTCTTAGCTGTAAGATCAGCTAATCTTTTTCCCTCCTCAATATATAGTGTTTCTACATTACTGGATCCTAAGAAAAAAATAGTTTTGGAATAAGTATCTGAAAAATGATCAGGATCTATTGTAAATCCATTTTCGTCAATTGTTTTATTGTAGATTGTATCATTAAACATATAGCCTAGTTTAGAATTTGGCTGGTATTCCTGAATTATCAGATATCTTCTGCTTCCAATATCTATATCTGTAAAATATGGAATTGACTTTTCAACAATAAGAATTAATATAAATAAAACTGTAAGGTTGAATAAGATAATTTTTAAATACTTCATTTAATCATTTTTAAAAGTTTGTTTATCCATTTTAATTATTTGATCCTTTTTTGAGTATAAATAATTTTCTATAACTAAGTAGTCCATTTCAGTATTCATAAAACATCTAAAAGCATCTTCAGGGGAATTTACTATAGGCTCTCCCCTAACATTAAAACTAGTATTAACAAGAACTGAAATACCTGTTATGTTTTTAAAATCATTAAGTAAGTTCCAATATTTAGGATTAGTATCCTTTGATACTGTTTGTATTCGAGCACTAAAATCCACATGAGTAATAGCTTGAAGTGAAGATCTTTTTGTATATAACTTCTCCCAGTAATTAAGATCATTATAGTTGTTTGGAATTTTTAATTTAATATCATTGTTAATGTTTTTGACCATTAACATATATGGACTAATAATATCTTTCTCAAAATACTTAGTGTAATCTTCTTCTATTACAGATGGTGCAAATGGCCTAAATCCCTCTCTATATTTTATCTTTAAATTAAGTTTTTTTTGCATCTCAGAATTTCTTGGATCAGCAAGAATAGATCTATTACCTAGAGCTCTTGGGCCAAACTCTGACCTTCCCTGAAACCAACCTATAACATTTCCCTGAGATATTAATTTTGCAACATTACTTGATAGTATATCAAAATGTTTATAGCTGGAAGCAACAGCTTTGTTTGACCTGTTCATTATTTGAATCTCTTTATCTGAGAAGTAAGGACCTAAATAAGATCCATTCATAAGATCATATGATTTTGAATAAATTCTAGGATTTTCAAAGTATTGATGATTAATTGATAATGCACAGCCCAAAGCACCTCCTGCATCGCCTGCTGCTGGTTGAATATAAATATTCTCAAATAAACCTAGTTCTTCGATTTTCCCATTTGCGACACAATTAAGTGCAACACCTCCTGACAAACACAAATTATTAGAATTTGTTAATTTCTTTGCTTCTTGAGCCATATTAATTACAATTTCTTCTGTAACCTTTTGAATTGCTAGGGCCATGTTACAGTGAGTTTGAGTAATCTCCTCATCTTCCTTTCGAGTATTAAACCCAAATAAATCTTTGAATTTTTTTTCTTTTATCATTCTTAACCCATAAGTATATTTAAAATAATTCTGGTTTAGGAATATTGATCCATCCTTTTTTATATCAACAATTTTAGACTTTATCTTATTTATAAAAGAATTTGTTTCATCAGATTCTTCAATTCCGTAAGGAGCTAGTCCCATTAATTTATATTCTCCTGAATTTACTTTAAACCCTAAAAAATATGTAAAGGCGCTATATAGGAGACCCACGGAATGGGGGAAATATAATTCTTTAAGGATTGAGATGTTTTGTTCATTTCCATAGCCAATTGATGCAGTTGTCCACTCTCCAACACCATCAATAGTCAGAATGGCGCTCTCCTTAAAGTTTGATGGATAAAAAGAACTAGAAGCATGTGCTAAATGATGCTCAGTAAAAAGTATTTTTAACAATTTAGAGTTAATATCAGCGTCAATCTCTCTTAATTTATCAATAATCAATTTTTTTAAAAAAAGTTTTTCTTTTAACCAAACTGGAATAGACTCAATAAATGGTCTAATTCCTTTTGGAGCTACTGCATAAAAAGTTGACAACAGTCTTTCAAACTTAATAACTGGTTTATCATAAAAAACTATAGCATCAAGTTCATTTATTTTTAAACCACTTTCCTCTAAACAATATTTAATTGAATTTACTGGAAACTCTGGAGTATGTTTAACTCTTGTAAACCTTTCTTCTTGGATAGCAGCTATAATTTTATTATCTACAATAATAGCAGCAGCAGAATCATGAAAAAATGCAGATATGCCTAAAATATTCATAATTTAATTTATTAATTTATCATTTTTTTCCAAAATCTCATCAAAAAGTTTAAAGAGAATAATGAAATAACAAAAAAGGTTACACTAAGATATATTTGACCATACAACAGATATCCTATTCCAAAAAGTATACTATAGATTCCGATACTTCCAAAAAACATACATAAAATTCCATTTGGAACATCCCATTTCTCTTTTTTCCCTATTATAGTAATTCCTTTTGATTCAGATTCTTCAATTACTTTTTTCCATCCTGGTCCTCCTGGTTGAATTTTTTTATAAAAATTTTGTAAGGTCACCATGTTTGATGGTGGAGTAATCATTGTAACAAAAAGCCATGAGATTGTAGTAATTGTAACACCTATTATCAACTTTTCCTCGACAGAAAAATTATTAGGGATTATAAACTCAAAAACCAATGCTACTAAAAACGAAACGATCATGGCTGTTAATTCACTATAAACATTTACCCTATACCAAAACCATCTTAAAATAAATATTAAACCTGTTCCTGCGCCAATTTGAAGTATTATTCCAAATGCTTGAAGGGAGTTGTTAAGAAAAAGTGCAAAAAATGCTGAAAACACCATAAGCAAAACAGTGAAAACTCTTCCCATAAAAACATAATGTTTTTCTGTCCTATCCTTTACAAAAAATCTTCTGTAAAGGTCATGAACCAAGTATGAAGACCCCCAGTTTAAATGAGTTGAAATTGTTGACATAAATGCTGCTATCAAGGAGGCTACTAATAAACCTAAAAGACCTGAGGGAAGAAATGAAATCATAGCGGGATAGGCTAAATCATTTCCAACTATTGTATTTGGAAACGCTACTTGAAGTGACTCAAGATTTGGAAATACAACAATTGATGCTAATGCAATTAAAATCCATGGCCACGGTCTTACTGCGTAATGCATAAAATTAAAAAGAAGTGTAGCCCAAATTGCATTTTTTTCATCCTTTGCTGACAACATTCTTTGTGCAACATATCCACCTCCTCCAGGCTCAGCTCCTGGATACCATACGGCCCACCATTGAACTGCTAAGGGAATCATAAATACTGCGATGAATAAATCTGTATCTGCTATATCTGGTATTAAATTCAGCTTTGGTATAACGTCTGGATGGTTTAATAAATTTGTTAGTCCTGCTACTTGAGGTAAATTCACGATCTCATATGCAGCCCAAAACGTAGCGACCATAGCAAGAATAAATTGAAAAAAATCTGTAATAATAATACCTCTTAAACCTCCTATTGAACTATATATAACAGTAATAGCACATGAAATTAGAAGTGTTTCTACTGGGCTTAATCCAAGTAGCGCACCTCCAATTTTTATTCCTGCTAAACATACACTCGCCATTATAAGAACATTAAAAACAGCCCCTAAATAAAAAGCTCTGAACCCTCTTAAGAAAGCAGCACCTTTGCCACTATATCTTAATTCATAAAATTCAAGATCGGTTAGAACTTCTGATCTTCTCCAAAGTTTAGCATATACAAAAACGGTTAACATTCCTGTTAATAAAAATGCCCACCACACCCAGTTTCCAGCAACACCATTTGTTCTGACAATATCAGTAACCAAATTAGGAGTATCCGCAGAAAAAGTTGTAGCTACCATAGAGATTCCTAAAAGCCACCATGGCATTTTTCTTCCTGAAAGAAAAAATTCTGTGACATCTTTTCCTGATTTTTTTGAAACAATTATTCCAATAATTAATGATAGGATAAAAAAAGCCAAAATGATTAGCCAGTCTTTGTTTTCTAATTGCATGTTAAAGGTTTATCTTAGTGTAAAATTAATAGGTTGATTCAAGATAATAAATATTTAATTTATTTAGTATTTTCATTAATGTTTGTTGGGATTGGTTATTCACAGGATAATTCCAATAATTCATCTGGAACCCCTTTTTCTTCATCAAATTCTAACTCAAAGAATTCTCTTTTGAATCTAAAAAAAAAGGAGAATCCTTTTCTAAAAAAATTAGAAAATAAAAATAAAAAAAACTTTTTCCCTGATGCAAAAGTTGAAGAAAAACGACCAGAAAGGTTTATCAATTCAAATGAATTTTATCTCTCAAAATTAAACAAAAAAGAGTCTGAATCTAATAAAAACAGTAATCAGTTTAAAGTAGATATGTTTTTAGGAGAAATTAGGAATGATGGAGAATATGTAAACATAGTTTTAAGAGATCATGAATATCCTGATGGAGATTTAATAAAAGTTCAGATAAATGATGAAGTCGTTATGCCTGCAATCTTATTAACTGAAAAAGCCAAAGGGTTCAAGCTTGATTTAAAAAACGGTTTTAACGTTGTAGATTTTGTTGCTTTAAACCAAGGAAGTTCTGGCCCAAACACTGCAGAAATCATTGTATATGATGACCAAGGTAAGCTTATTGGGACTAATAGGTGGAATCTAGCAACTGGAGTTAAGGCAACATATATTATTTACAAGAATTAACTATATACCTCTAGCATTGCTGATATAAACTTATCCACCTCTTGACTTGTTCCTGTACTAATTCTACACCAGTCATAAAAAGGAGGAAACGCCCTTCCAACTCGAACACCTTTATCTAGCATTTCTTTAGATAAATTATCTATATGTTTTTTAGATTCAAAAAAAACAAAATTAGTGCTGGATTTTACATACCTAAGCGCCAAGTGATCTAACAGCTTATATATTTTATCTTTCTCTTGACTTGCTTTTTTTAATGAAAACGTATAAAACTCATTATCTTTCAATGCCTCTGATGCTGCAGCAACTGCAAGAACATTCGTTTGAGCCATTATCTTATTTCTACCATAAGGAGAGTAATCTCCAAATAACTTGTTTGCTAGATCTGGTTTCAAAACTAAATAACCAATTCTTAACCCAGCCATTCCATATACTTTTGAGAAAGTTCTGGATACAATAACATTTTTTCCAGCTCTAACTAGGTAGTCCATAGATGGATAATCTGGCTCCTCTATATAATCATAATATGCTTCATCACAAAAAACAATTGTTCTATCTGAAGTTCTTTCACAAAAATCACTCAAAGATGATTTTTCTAATAAAGTACCTGTTGGATTATTCGGATTCGCAATAAAAACCATTTTTGTTTGTTTGTCAATACTTTCCTCAATTTTACCTAAATCATAACCCTTGTTTGAATCTACTGGAACCCATTTTATTTTTCCTCCCCAGGATTCTGCATAACTCATAAGTGCTAAATATGTAGGTTGGCCAGCAACAATATCGCCTCCACCATCAGCGATAGCAAGACCAGTTAATCTTAACGCTTCATTTGAACCTCCAGTAATCACAATGCTCTCATGAGAAACATTATGTTTATTTGCTAAAGATTTTTGTAGCTCTAAAATATATTCATATGGATATCTACACACATCTTCGAAGGAATCTACAATAGCATTTCTAACTCTTTCTGATGGTCCATATGGATTTTCGTTTGAACTTAGCTTTACAACATTAGATAATGGTCTTGGATTATATTTTTTTATTTCTTCAGCAGTTAATATTGAAGGGGCCATCATTAACCCTCCTAAACCTATTGAAGACTTGAACCACTCTCGTCTTGATTGCATAATTATTTAATTTTACAATAAATTAAAAAAGAAAGTATTCTTTTCAAAATTTAATCATTAATTTTCGACATGACTAGCTTGTATGAATCTATTGAAAATTTTATAAGTCTAATTATAGTTCCTTTGAATTGGATAATGCTATTACTAATTATTGGAGGAGGGATTTATCTCACTGTTATCTCCCGAGCAAAACCCTTAATGAAAATTTCACTTGGATTTAATTTGCTTCTCAAAAAAGACAATTCTAGTATTGGTATATCAAGGTTTCAGGCACTTTCTGCTGTTTTAGCTGCTACAGTAGGATTGGGTAATATTTCCGGAGTTTCTATTGCTATTCACCAGGGTGGTCCTGGAGTCCTAGTCTGGATGTGGGTTACTGCTCTAATCGGGGCTACAATTAAATTCTTTTCCTGTTCCCTGGCTATTAGTTTGAGGGATAAAGATGACAATGGTAATTATTTAGGGGGGCCAATGTATTATATGACTCTTGGAATTAAAAAATGGGGAAGACCCTTGGCAATTTGGTTTTCAGTTGCAGGATTAGTAGGCGTGCTTCCTGCTTTTACAGCTAATCAACTGGTACAGTCTTATATAGATGTTCTAGATCCAAATAGTTTTTTAAACATTGGTGATGGTAGTTGGAAGTTAATAATTGGTGTGATTTTCACAATTCTAACTTCGTTTGTAATTTTTGGGGGGCTTAAATCAATAGTTAAAGTTACTTCTGGATTAGTTCCTGTTATGGTTGTTCTTTATTTTCTTTTAGGGGTATTTATTTTAATATCTAACTTAGATGTAGTTCCTTCTACATTTGCTCTTATTTTTAGTGAGGCTTTTAATTTTAACACAATGGTTCAAGGTGGTTTTTGGGGATTGGTATTGATTGGTATTCGTAGGGCTGTTTTTTCAAGTGAAAGTGGAGTTGGTCTAGCTCCTATTTATCATGGACAATCAACTTCAAAAAAAGGAACTGATGAAGGGTTAGTTGGAATGTTAGGACCAATTCTTGATACAATTTTAGTCTGTACCATAACAGGGTTAATCATAATTATTTCTGGAGCTTATCTAGAAACTGATTTAAATGGAATTGTTTTATCTCTTGAGGCTTTTAGAAGATTGTTTTTTGGATTTGGTGATTATATTTTAATCATAATGATTTCTGTCTTTGGAATATCTACACTATTTACTTATTCTTATTATGGTGTTAAATGTTATGGTTTTTTAACAACCCCTAAAAAGGGAAAGTATTATAATCATGTCTATATAGCAGCTATTATAATCTCTTCAATATTGTCAGTAGAGATAGTAATTGGATTAATTGATGTAGCTTTTGCCCTTATGGTGATTCCTAATATGATTTCTATATTATATTTGTCTAAAATTGTCATAAAAGAAATGAAAGAAAGATTGTGGTTATAACGCAAATAATAAATATTAAAATTTAAATAAATGAATATACAGTTTTGCAATAAATGTGTTTTTCCAGAAACAAAGCCAGATCTTTATTTTGATAAAAATGGAGTGTGTAGCGCTTGTTTAGCGGCTCATACTAAAAATTTGAATATAGATTGGGTAAAGCGAAAAGTTGAATTTGAAAAAATTATTAGTAATTATAAAAAGTCTGATATAGGTTATGATTGCTTAATTCCTGTAAGTGGAGGAAAGGACAGTACCTACCAAGCTTATTTTATGAAAGAAGTCTACGGAATGAATCCACTGTGTGTATGTTTTGAAACAACCTACGCTTCTGAAATTGGTAATCAAAATTTAGATAATATATCAAAATTAGGAATTGACGTTATACACTTTAAAAAGAATCATCCAGTATACAAAAGCATGGTAATTGAATCTTTTAAAAGGGTTGGTGATGAAATGTGGCCAAATCATATTGGAATTTTTACAATACCTGTAATGTTTGCCGTTAAACTTAACATTCCGTTAATTATTTGGGGAGAAAATCCACAGATGGAATATGGAGCTCCTGATCTTCGCTCTGTTCAATCTAGAATTTTAAATAGAAAGTGGCTTGAAGAGTTTGGAGGTCTGCTTGGAAACAGAATTGAAGATATGATTGGTGTTAATGGGATATCTAAAAAGGAATTAACACCTTATTTTTACCCCTCTGATAAAGATATTGAAAAAGTAGGTGTCACAGGACTTTTTCTGGGAACATATTTTTTCTGGGATGCTAGAAAACAACTTGAAATAATTATGAATAAAGGATTTAAAGTAAAAGAAAATGGCCCAGTCGAAGGAACTTATACTAATTATGAAAATTTAGATGAGAGAATACATGGTCTTCATGATTATCTAAAGTATGTAAAATATGGCTTTGGCAGAGCTACTGATCATGCTTGTATTGATGTTAGAAACAATAGACTAACGAGGCCAGAAGCAGTAAAGAAAATCATAGAGTACGACGGAAAATATCCTCATTATGGTGTTAAATCATTTATCGAATATTCTGGATTATCTAAAAAAACTATTGATGAAGTCATAGATTCTTTTACTAATCCTCTGTTATTTGAACAAGATGAAAATGGTAACTTTAAAAGAGATGATAATTTTAATTTAATCAGAACTTATAAAATAAAATGATAGTTATTATTGATTATGGAATGGGGAATGTTGCCTCTGTTGAAAAATC
>Ga0213862_10000533_pt1 | contig 16027 bp, 15 predicted proteins | sample PICome_7_FD_160092 | JGI IMG/M metagenome (GOLD analysis project Ga0213862, IMG submission 160092) | Coastal seawater microbial communities near Pivers Island, North Carolina, United States - PICO266 | ecosystem: Environmental > Aquatic > Marine > Coastal | place: USA: North Carolina... | reverse complement strand
AATGAAATTAAGAATAGCTCCATCACCAACTGGTCACCTACATATAGGAAATGCTAGAACGGCTCTTTTTAATTGGTTGTATGCGCGAGCTAACAATGGAACTTTTTTAGTCAGAATTGATGACACTGATACTGCCCGATCTAGCGAAGAATATATCAATGACATTGTTAAAAACTTTAAATGGTTAGGTATAGATTGGGATGAGGGAATACAGGTAGGCGGTCCACATGGTGAATATAAACAATCTTTACGTTTTGATAGGTACAGGGAAATTGCTGAGTCCTTACTTTCTCGTGGACTAGCTTACGAGGATGAAGGAGCTATTAGATTTAAAGTTCCTAATGAAAACTCTATAGTTTTTGATGATATTACCCGTGGTTCAATGAAATTTGAACTTTCAGATGTGGAAGATTTCATTATTTTAAGATCTGATAAATCGCCAACATACCATTTAGCTTCAACAGTAGATGATATAGATTATGAAATTACAACCATTGCAAGAGGAGAAGATATACTCTCCTCTACACCTAAGCATATACTTTTAATGCAAGCTCTAAATGCAGACGTTCCTACCTTTTGCCATTTACCCTTATTATTTGGTCCTGATGGTAAAAAACTTAGTAAAAGGCATGGGGATACGTCAGTTAGTTCTTTTAGAGACATGGGTTTACTACCTGAGGCTTTATTCAACTATATGTGTTTGCTAGGTTGGGCACCTGGTAATGATCTTGAAATATTTGATAAGGATTTAGTAATCCAAAAATTTGATTTAGCTAATGTTTTACCAAATCCAGCTATTTTTGATACAACTAAACTCTTGTGGATGAACGGGCAGTATATAAGAAATACCAGCGATGATGATTTTACTCTTACTGCTATAGAAAAAATATCACAAGACTTAGATAGGGAACTTTTTGAAAAAGAAATTAGCCGAATAAAAAAAATTCTTCCATCAGTTCAAGAGAGAATAGAAACACTGAATGACCTAACCCCACAGATAAAATTTTTATTAGATGAGCCTTTTGAAGTTAATCAGGAAGAATGGGATAGTGTCAATTCATCAGAAGGACAAAGTTATTTAATGTCTATTAGAGAAATTTTTAAAAGCCTGGAAGATTTTTCATTATCAAACATTGAAAACATAATGAGAGAAGAATTAAAAAATAAAGATACGAAACCAAAAATAGGATTTCAAATTACAAGAGTATCAGTGACTGGTACAAAAGTGAGTCCACCACTATTTGAGTCAATATATGCTTTAGGTAAAGATGCAGTTTTAGCTAGGCTTGCAGAATCAATTGAAAAATTATAACAATTAATAATTAAATTGATATATTCTTAATACTTATACGGCCCCGTCGTCCAGAGGCCTAGGACGCTGGGTTTTCAACCCAGAAACGCCGGTTCGAATCCGGTCGGGGCTGCTATCTTTCGGGGATGGTGTAATTGGCAACACAATGGGTTCTGGTCCCATCGTTGAGGGTTCAAGTCCTTCTCCCCGAGCAGAGGCCCCGTCGTCCAGAGGCCTAGGACGCCGCCCTCTCAAGGCGGAAACGCCGGTTCAAATCCGGTCGGGGCTGCTAAGAGTTGTTAAGCTTTTTGTACCATCTTGGTAGATTTTGTAGAAATTCTTCATAGTCATCTTCATCATCTAACTCAAAATAAAATTCTTTATGGAAGACCTTCTCGCACTTAATTGACAAATCATGGAGAATTTCCATATGTTTTAAAAAACTATTTTTTCCATATGTAAAATTATTAAATTTTATATTCCCACCAAAAATAGGTGTACCTCGATCTTTACTTTCTGTAATTACAATTTCTTTTGATTCACATAACTTTTTCCAGACACCCGCAAAGTGTTTTGTTATATAAGGTAAATCACCATGAACAATTGTCCAATAGTTGTAATTATGTACTGCATTTATGAATTCTTTAACTTCTTCATTTAGCCCTTGTTTTTGGGATTGAAAATTATTTAAGTTATTTAACTTACAGAAGAGTTCTACTTCAGGGCTATTACTAATAATATAGATACTTGTTTCCTCATCTGAGAATGCATTTACAAGATTTAATATAAGATTTTTTGCAAGGTCTATTCTTTCACTAGGAGTCAATAGGTTTGATAACCTAGACATAGGATTAACAAAATCTCTTATAGGAATTCCAATTAAAAAAGTTTTATTCATATTCTTATTTTTGTTATACCATGCTATTAGGTTGGAAAATGAAATGAATAGAAAAACAAAAATAATTGCAACAGTTGGCCCAAGTGTTCAAACAAAAGAAAAAATACATGAATTAATAGAAGCTGGTGTAGATGTTCTGAGATTAAATTTTTCTCATGGAAGCTACGATGATCACAAAAATGTTATATCTTGGGCAAGGGAATACCATAAACCTATTGCAATTATGCAAGACATCCAAGGCCCAAAGATTAGAACTGGCATAGCAGATGAAGGAACTGTATTTCATCCCACAGAAAAGGTCGATATTACTAATTCAAAATCAATCTCAAATAGTTCATCTTTATTTATAAATTATGAAAACTTATTCAATGATATAAAAATCGGTGAAAGGGTATTTATCGATGATGGTCAGATTGTGTTGAGAATTGAAAGCCTTGAAGGTTCAACCATGAAGGCTTCAGTGGAAATTGGAGGAGAGCTTAGAGACAATCAAGGAGTTGCATTTCCAGACTCCAAACTATCTGTATCTGCAATAACTACTAAAGATAAAGAAGATTTAAATTTTGGAGAAGAAATAGGTGTCGATATTGTAGCTGTATCTTTTGTAAGAAAAGCAGCAGATGTTAAAGAAGTTAGAGATATTGTTAAAAAAGGAATAAAAATCATAGCCAAGATAGAACTTAAAGAAGCTATGAAAAATCTAGATTCTATAATAGATGAAGCTGATGGCGTCATGGTAGCTAGGGGAGATTTAGGTGTACAGCTTCCTCTTGAACAAGTGCCCTTTGCTCAAAAAAAGATTCTAGATACTGCAAATTACAAAGGTAAAATATCTATCACTGCTACAGAAATGTTACAGTCTATGAAAAGTTCATTTAGACCAACAAGAGCAGAGGTAACAGATATCACAAATGCGATACTTGATGGAACAGATGCAGTAATGTTATCTGCAGAAACTTCAATTGGAGAACATCCAAATATAGTTGTAAAAGTGATGTCCTCTATCTGTGAAGAAGCTGACTCAAATAATCATTACTCATCAATGAGATTTAAAACTCTTTCATCTGTTGATACTTTTGCTACCTCATTAGCGAAAGCGGCTGTTCAGGTAGCAAATGATATTGATGCTAAAGCAATCGTAGCTTACACTGAGACGGGAACAACACCTCTCTTAATTTCAAATTACAGGCCAAGTGCACCAATCATTACATTTAGCGCAAAAGACCTCACCTTAAGACAAATGAATATCTTATGGGGAGTAGAACAAACGAAAATTGAACGATTTGATACAACTGAGGAAATGTTTGAAATTGCAGATTCTTGGCTACAAACCAATAAAAACTTTAAAAAGAATGATAAAGTTGTTATTGTTGCAGGAACACCTCCTAACCAAGAGGCAGCAACAAATTTATTACGAGTTATGAAAATAGGAGAATAATGGGACAAAAAATCGAGTTGAAAACTACCTCCTTCAACAAAAATATAATTTTTGATTTGAACCGATCATTATCTGGTCAGGATGGCATAACTTACCATAACATTGCTGATGCTTCACTTCATGACGAAGTAAGTGCACAGTTAGCATTGAAATTGTTTAAATACTCTCAAGACATTGAGAGTATTTTTATTCAATCAAACATGGTTACGGTTAATTTTGATAAAAATTTAGGAACAGGTATTGATGAATTCTCAAAACAAATAGAAGATTTTTTCTTATATTACGGAGAAGAAGAATGAAGGTTGGTGTTACGGGCGCAAGTGGTTATGTTGGAAAAAAAGTTGTTAGAGAGCTTGAATCAAATAATCATGAGGTTTTAAAATTTGTAAGAAGACCTGTAAAAAATGAAAATGAAATATATTGGAGCCCTTCTAAGCAAGAAATTGATATTGATAAATTTCAAGAACTAGATGCAATAATTCATCTAGCAGGTGAGAGTATTGCTCCAAAAGACTTACTTGGATTCCTGCCTTTTTCTGGAGGACGATGGAGTAAAGAAAGAAAATCAAGAATTTATTGGTCAAGAAAATGGGCATCTGATTTATTTGTTTCCACTTACAAATCCACTGACAATCATCCAAAAATATTCATCACTGCTTCTGGAAATGATATCTATGGCGATCAAGGAGATAGAGTAGTAACTGAATACACCCCATTTAATAAAGGTCAGTTTTTACAATTAGTTGCAGAAGAATGTTGGGAAGAACCTCTTTATGAATTAAAAAAACTTGGAGTAAGAGTCGTATCAGCTCGTGCTGGAATTATGCTTGGAAAAGGAAATGTTGCAACTGACATTTTCACACTGATAACAAAATTAAATATTGCAAGTCCCATTGGAAAAGGTACTCAATACTTTAGTTGGGTGTCTGTTGACGACGTCGCAAGAGCATATAATTTTTGCTTAGAAAAAGATGAGCTAGAGGGTCCTGTTAATGTCACATCTCCTGAACCATTAATGCAAAAAGATTTTGCAAGAATCATTGCTGAGGTAATGAATAAAGCTTATTTCTTTCCTCCAGTTCCCGAAGCTTTAATGAAGCTTGCAGTCGGATGGGAGTTGGGAGAAAGCCTGGGACTAAACAGCATCAGAGCCATACCCGAGAAACTACTAGCCGCTGGTTTTATATTTGACTATCCAACTCTTGAAACCCTAAAGGAAGAATTTGTATAATGTCTTCATACGAAGATCGAATGTCAGAGAAATACGGTTTTTTTTCAGATAATAAAAAGAACGTTGAAGAACAGCAAAATCTAGATGAAAGTAAATCATTAGAAAATTTTGAAAAAGATGATATTGAAAATAGCGAAAACAACTTAATTGTCCCTCTAGAAGCCTGGCAAACAGTATTAAATCAATTAGGAAATTTACATGAAGCTAATCAATTAATGGCCGAGGCACGTGAAAGGGCTGCTAAATCAGAAGCTGAAGCCGAGTTTTTACGGGAAAAACTTAAAAATACTAGAGAACAATTAGAGGAATCTCAAAAAAAGAAAAGATTCTTCTTTTTTTAGAACGTTTGTTTATCAGATACACCTTTTATTATATAAAACGAAATTACAAGTAAGACAATAAGAACACCCATCGCAGCATTTCTACCATACCCCAGAGTGTTCACAACAAGACCCCACAATAGAGGTCCAAGTATTGTTGCAAACCTACCAACAGTTGAGTACAAACCATAAAATTCTCCAAGGTGCTGCTCAGGACTTAGTCTTGTCATAAAAACTCTATCTACAGCAAATATCCCACCAATATTGAATCCTCCTAGGACACCCGTAACATAGATAAGCCATAATTGATTGAATTCAGTCGCAATAATTGCGAAACTAAGAGAAGCGATCCAGCATAATAAACTAATTAATGTTAATTTTCTTGGTCCATATCTATCAGCTGCTTTTCCAAAAATATATCCACCTATTATGGAAATAATGATTGCCAGACCCAGTAAGTTTTGGCTATCTTCAGGAGTTAAACCAACTTCTTCCACCAAATATACAGCAAGTAAACCACTTATTAAGGTATTGATTGCATCCGCATAAAAGAATCTACCAACAAGGAATCTTGTTAATCCAGGATACTTTCTTGAGTGTTTCCATGACCTTATAACTAGAGAAATTGATTCAGTAACTTTAATTGTTGATTTTTTTTCACCTATCTTTTTTTCTTTAATAAATATAAATGCAGGAAGTGAAAATATTAAAAACATAATTGCCACTGATCTAAATATTTCAACATAGCTGTAGCCGAAACTTTGCAATATAGTTGCTACACCAAAACCTAGTAACGAGCCCACATAACCAAAAGCTACTCCCATACCAGAAATTTTTCCTCTATTTTCTAAAGTACTGACTGATACCAAGAGCGCATCGTAAACTACTGAGCCAAGGTTGAAGCCAATCAACGAAACGATGAAAAGTAAGACTGAAATATTTACATTAAACGTTCCGAGTAAAAATGTTGCAAATATGCATATCAGTGTAGTTATTAATAGCATAGGTTTTTTTCCTTGAGAACCATCTGATCTAGCTCCAACCCATGGTCCTAAAATTGCAACAATTACCATAGCACTGGAAGTAGCAAAACCTAAAGCTTGGTCAGTCCACCCTTGTTCGCTTACCAACCAAACAGAGAAGTATAATCCTGGAATAACAAAAGCATATACGGTGTTTGCCAAGTCAAAAAAGAGCCATGAATACAGACTTCTTTTTTGTATATTGTTCATTTGAGACTTTTAATAGCCTTAGCGAATCTTTCTAAGCCTTCTTTAAGGTTTTCATCACTCAATGCATATGAACACCTTAAGTATCCATTTTTCCCAAAGACTTCACCAGGTACAAAAGCTATGTAATGCTCATCCAGTAACCAATTACAAAAATCTATAGAGTTATTTACTCCGGGAATAACTTTGTTATTGCAGTAGTAACTTATATCTGGAAATAAGTAAAAAGCTCCTAATGGTTTAATAAGATTAACTTTTTCTATTTTAGAAAATTCTTCAATTGCAAACATCCTTCTTCTGTTAAAGCTTTTTTTCATAATTTCAGTCTCACCAAGACCATTCTTTAGTGCAGAATATGCTGCTATTTGGGACAAGTTTGACACATTTGAAGTTGCATGTGATTGTATTTTTTTTGCCATATTTATAACATCTGTATTTGCGATAATCCATCCAACTCTCCAACCAGTCATTGAATAAGCTTTGGCTACTCCATTAATTACGATAGTATTTTTCAAATCCGTATCATATTGTGCGGGTGATGGGGAAGTTGTGCCTTCGTATACAAGGTGTTCGTATAGTTCATCTGATAAAATCCAAATATCGTTTTCAAAAGCCCATTGGTAAATATCCTCAGCTTCCTTTTTAGAGTAAACAACACCTGTAGGATTTGAAGGGGATACCCAAACTAAAATCTTGGTTTTATTTGTTTTCACACTGTCTAATTGTGAAGTGTTTATTTTAAAGTCATCTTCAAAAGCTGTATCAACTATTACAGGTTCTCCACCAGAAATTTTTACTGCTTCTGGGTAAGTAGTCCAATATGGTGCTGGAATTAAGACCTCATCTCCTTGATCTAAAATCGATAAAAAAGCTGTAAGAATTGCTTGCTTTCCACCATTGCTTACTAAAACATTATCATTTTGGATATTAATTCCGGAATATAACTCACTAGTTCTTACAATCTCATCTTTTAATATCTCTAATCCTGCAACTGGAGAATATTTATGATTAACTGGATCCTCAGCCGCAATTTGAACATCTTTAATTACATAATTTGGTGTCGGAAAATCCGGTTCTCCAGCTCCAAACCCAATTACAGGTTTACCTTGCTGTTTTAACAATCTAGCTTTATTAGATATTGCCATTGTTCCAGATGGTGTGATTAATTCGTTTAATTTGGAAATTTGCATAATGTTATATTAATCATATTTAATTAAAAACTATGGTTGAGTCTTATTAAACTGTAGCAATATGGAACAAATACTGTATGGACAGCCTGTAGCAAATCTGTTGGATGAAGTTACCAAAAAAAATATTCAAATCTATTTAAACAAAAATGGTAATTCACCAACTCTTACTGCTATAACAGTAGGAGACAACCCTGCCTCTTTATTATACGTTTCTAGAAAAGAGGATAAAGCAAAGGAACTAGGTGTAAATTTTAATTGGGTTAAATTGCCCGATGATTCTTCATCTGAAGATGTTTTGTCAGTTATTGAAAGTTCGAAAAAAACATCACAGGGAATAATAGTTCAACTTCCTTTACCTTCTCAACTAAATTTCGAAGAGATTGTGAATCTAATACCTTCCAATTTAGATGTTGATGGATTAACAACTCACAATCTTGGGTATCTGTACACTGAAAATTATAAAATCATTCCTGCAACCTCTCTTGCTGTCCTAGAACTTTTAAAATTTTACAACATCACAACAGAAGACAAAAATATTGTAATAGCAGGAAGATCAAGATTAGTTAGCTCACCACTATCTAAACTTTTAAGTAATAAGAAATACAATGCTAACGTTACAGTGATTCACAGCAAAACAACAAATTTAAAAAAATTCACTAAACAAGCTGATATTTTTATTTCGGCAGTTGGAAACAGTAATTTGTTTTCAAAAGAAGATTTTAAAGAGGACAGTATTGTTATCGATGTAGGCATTTCAAACAATAATGGTAAAAATAGTGGTGATGTTGACACCACTGGATTAGACAACTATTTATCTAGCAGGTCACCATTTCCTGGTGGAGTTGGACCAATAACTGTTTCGGCTTTGTATTCTAACCTAGGAAAGCTAATTAAATAGCAGCCCACTCTTCTTCAGTTATTGTTTTATCCATATCAACTTTTCTTAGAATTAAAAATCCAATTACAAAAAAAGATGTAATAACAGGTAATGACAATCTAGGATTTCCAGTTGTTGCACTGACGTAGCTATAAATTAATGGTCCCCAAATAGCTGAGAATCTTGATAAAACTGAGAAGAATCCCATGAATTCACCCTCAGCACCTTTTGGTAACATTGATGCATAGACACTTCTACTAACGGACTGTAAACCACCCATCCCCATAGCGGTGAATACTCCTAGCCCAATAACGGGTAAAAATTGTTTTTCTGGCACAAATGCTGCAGCATTACCAACGACAAATATAAGAAACATTGTGTAATAAAGAGTATTCTTTTGACCAATTTTTTGAGCCATTACGCCAGCTAATTTTGCACCAAAATAAGCTACAAACTGAACAACTATAAAAACAATTATTATTTGAGTCTGATCTAGAAGAATAACTTCTGTAAAAAATGCTGCCGACATATTGATTACTGTTTGTAGTCCATCCCAATAAAACAAATATGCGATTAAAAAGTACATAAGAAAGGGAAATCTTCTAATTTTTTTAAGTGTTTTGAAGTTTTTTGTGTATGCATTTGTAAATACATTTCCATCTGATATTTCCGGTTTAGTTTCGGTAATTCTCATTCGCGAGAAGCTCATAAAAGAGAATATTAACCACCATAGTCCTGCGGATGATATTGCAATTCTGGAGGCCATTTCAGTCTCAATTCCAAGCATATCTGGTCCTAATTGAATTAATGCAAGAGAGAGAACTAGTTGTAACCCGCCGCCAAGATAGCCGAGAGCATATCCTCTTGCGGACACAGCATCGATAGTATCCTCTGTAGTTATATCTTTCAATACACTGTCATAAAAAACATTCGATCCAGTAGCCCCAAATTGTGCCATGAAATAAATAGCTAAAGTAAAAATCACATCTCCCGAAGTGGCAAAATAAAACGTAGATGAGAATATAGCTCCACCATATGCAAAGATTTTAAAAAGTCTCATTCTATTACCTGATAAATCCCCAATAGCTCCGATGGTTGGCATAATTAGAAAAAATATAAATAAAGCAGAACCGATTGCAAAACCCCATACTTCAGCACCAGTGTAAAGGTTACCTCTGAAATTAAATCCCTCTTCAGGTACAACAACGCTTACAAAATAAACAGGAAGAATTGCTCCAAGAGTGGTTGTTTCATAAGCGGATTTAGCCCAATCATACAAGCTCCACCCAAAGATAGTCTTTTTATTATTTTTTTCAGTCATATTCCCCCTCTAAAAAAACTTTAATAGAAGATAAACAAAGTTGTCGGAAAGAATTAGAAAAATTAAATATTTAACTGACTATATTCTATCTATGTTTGAAAAAATTATATACGTAGGTAAATATGGGATTTAAATGTGGAATTGTTGGTCTTCCAAATGTTGGCAAATCTACTTTATTTAATGCACTTACTCAAGCTGGAATAGAGTCAGAAAATTATCCTTTTTGCACAATTGAACCCAATGTTGGCATTGTGCCTATTAATGATCCACGACTTCAAGTACTTGCTGATTTAGTAAATCCGAAGAAAATATTACCAACGTCTATGGAGTTTGTAGATATAGCTGGTTTGGTTGAAGGAGCATCAAAAGGAGAGGGTTTAGGTAATCAGTTTCTTACGAATATTAGGGAAACAGATGCAATAGTTCATGTAGTAAGAGCATTTGAAAATGATGACGTAGTACATGTAGCAGGCAAAGTCTCTCCAATCGATGATATGGAAATAATAAATACAGAGTTGGTATTAGCTGACTTAGCATCAGTTGAAAAGTTATACGAAAAAGCCCTTAAGAATACAAAATCTGGTCAAAAGGAAGGCATGCCATCACGTGAGTTAATAGAAAAAATACTGCCTGTATTAGAAGAGGGTCACAGTGTTCGTACTCTTAACTTCAACGATGAGGAAACAAAAATATTAAAGGGATTTCAGCTACTAACTGCAAAACCTGTTTTGTATGTAGCAAACGTTAGTGAGGGAGGTTTCGATAACAATCCGCATCTTAAGGCAATTGTAGATATGGCAAGCACTGAAAATGCTCAGGTGGTGGCCATTTGTGCAGATATTGAAGCAGAGATTTCTGAGTTAGATGAAGAAGAAAAAAAAGAATTCTTATTGGAGCTAGGTCAAAACGAGTCTGGTCTTGATAAGCTTATAAGAGCTGGTTACAAATTATTAGGATTGCAAACATATTTTACAGCTGGACCTCAAGAGGTGCGTGCCTGGACAATTAACATTGGAGATACTGCACCTCAGGCAGCCGGTAGAATCCATGGAGATTTTGAAAAAGGATTTATTAGGGCTGAAACAATTTCATACGAAGAATATATTAAGAACGGTGGAGAAAAAGGTGCAAAAGAAGTTGGTAAGTTACGATCAGAGGGGAAAGAATACATAGTCCAAGATGGTGACGTTATGCATTTCCTATTTAATGTTTAGTTATCAACTTTAAAAATCATAATCTGCTTGATCAGTCTTAAATTACCCTGATTAAAGTTAAAAAAGAGAATAAAATACTCAAATAATCATATTTCAGTCCATAATCATTGGTGTTTTCTATTGAATAATTTTTAAGTAGTGCTTTATGAAAATTCATTTTGTGACATAATAAAGCACGTGAAAGTAATAATTGTAGGCGCACATGGTGAAGCTAAAGAATTAATTAATAGGATTAGCACTGGATGGAGTGTGTCTGTTATAGATATGGATCAAGACAAACTCAGAAATTTTAATCCAAATAGGCAAATTGAAAAATATCAGGGAGATGGTACTTCAACACTAGTCTTAAAGAAAGCTGGAATTGAATCTGCAAGCGCACTAATAACTTTAACTCTAAGTGATGAAGTAAATTTAGAAATATTGAAATTAGCTAAAAGTCATAAAATATCTAGACTTTCTTCTGTCCTTAACGAAGAGCAAAATGAAAAAAATTATAAAGATTTAGATGTTGAGTTAGTTGATCCTGATATTTTACTAGCTAGAAGATTTGAACACATTCTAGAACCAAGAAGAGTAGTCTCACAAGCGTTTGCAGGAGGCCGAGCTGAAGCTATAGAGCTTGAAGTGAATGCTGACAGTCCTGTAAGAGGCAAAAAACTAAAAGATATAGGATCTGATTACTTTATTGTTGGTGCACTTTTCAGAAAAGGTAATGTTGTAATTCCACACGGTGACACAGACCTACAAACTGGGGACCTTGTAACAGTGGTTTTGCAGTCTGGAGCTTTTGGAAATGTTATTAAATTATTTTCAGGTTCAGAATCACGATTTCCACTAGAGTTTGGAAAAAATACAGCAATTATTATTAACTCTGAAGATCAACTCAGTAATCTCACTGAAGCTGAATTTTATACTCGAAACACTAAAGCGGAAGAGTTGGTAATCCTGTCTCAAGAAAGCATATTTACTGACTCAAAAGAAACTGATGAGACAACTTTTGAGGCTATATTAAAAGATCAAAAATTTAGAACCGTGAACATTCAAAAGAATTCTTTGAAGGAAATAGAAACAAAACTAGATGAACTATCAATAGGTACATTAATTATACCTATTGATTCTGAAGTTAAGATTTCTACTATTCGTTCATATATTAGTTTTTCGAATAAAAACTCTATTCCAATAATGTTTTCCAGAGGGACAACGCCAATTAATAAAATTGGTTTTTTGGCAAATGCTGATTTTTCTGAGAATAGTCCCACTACAATTTCTTTTGATTTGGCATCAACTTTGAATGCTAAAACCTACGGTGTTCTAATTGATCAACCTAAATTTATCTCTCATGAAAATACAGAGTCTAAGAACTCAATTATCCAAAAAATACAAGATGCGGCACTGTCTAATGATGTTCAACTTGAAATTTTATCTGAAGAAGGTAATGAGGCTAAAATTTTTACTTCCTTAACTGATAAGTTCGACCTCTCAGTAATAGGTCATCATCTAGCTAATGGTTGGCAAATTAAGAAAACTACAGAATATATTTCTCAAAACTCATCATCGTCAGTTCTGTACATCCCTAACTAGGAATATTATGGAAAGCTTTGATGCTATATCCTTAGTTGTAATCTCCCTTGGTGCATTCTTACTACCATTAGTTGGGTCTAGGTTAAAAGTCCCTTCTATTGTTCTTGAAATTGCTTTTGGAATAATTGTTGGTCCTGTTCTGCACCTAGTTTCTCCATCTGAATTTATTTCGGGACTTGCGGTATTAGGATTCCTCCTCCTTATGTTTTTATCAGGTTTTGAAATAGAACTCGATACTTTTAGGGAAAAGGGAATTAGAACTTTAGCGTTACCTATTGTTGTGTACCTATCTACCGTAGCGGTATCTTTTTTAATAATTACTGAGTTAGAGTATCCAATATTCCTAGCATTAGTATTGTGCACAACAAGCGTGGATATTGTTATATCTGTACTGAGGAGTGATGACACAATTAAGTCTAATTATGGGCAAATGCTTTTCATTATTGCTTTACTTGCTGATATCCTAACCCTTTTAGCTGCTACAGTTTATGCTTCTGTTGTTAAATCCAATGGTTTTTCTATATCAAATCTAAATATTATCCTCTACTTTGCTATTGTTATTTTCCTACTTCGTATTTTAAGAAGATTAGCTTGGTGGAATCCTCAATTATTTTCCAGAATGTTTGATGGAAATGACCCTGAAGAATTAGGCATAAGAAGTTCTCTAGCTTTAATGCTGGCATTAGTCGGAATAGCTGTCCTTTTTGACATAGAAGCAATACTTGGAGCATTTTTAGCTGGAACACTTTTCGCTTTTGTTTTTCCAAACAGGGGAAGCTTAGAAAGTAGTCTTAAAGGTTTTTCATATGGATTCTTAATTCCTATATTTTTTATAAATATTGGTTTAAATTATGATATTTCACTTTTTTCAAATACAGAATTCTACATTGACGTATTATATCTTTTTGCAATTGCAGTACTTGTAAAACTTTTACCTTCCCTCCTTTTAATTTTTTCAAGGATATCAATTTCTAAAATATTTGCAGGTGGTTTTCTATTATCAGCAAGATTTAGTCTCATAATTGCGATGGCTGAAATTGGTGTTGAGCTTGATTTATTAAGTAAGAATTTGGAGCAACAAATTATTTTATTAGCGGTACTTACTGCTACAGTCTCACCTTTGATGTTTAGATTATTTAGTAAAAGCAGCAAAGCTAACTAAATGAATTCTATATTAAAGCTTTATTTTAAAGGCGTTGCAATGGGTGCTGCAGACATAGTCCCAGGGGTTTCAGGCGGTACAATTGCTCTTATTTCTGGAATTTATGAAGAGCTTATCTTCACCTTAAAAAATATCAATTTATCTCTTCTGAAAACATTATTAAAAGATGGCTTTAAAGTTTTTTGGAAAAATCTTAATGGTAATTTTTTATCAATATTGCTTTTAGGCATTGCAAGTTCTGTAATATTACTGGCTCAAGTTATTGTTTTCTTACTAGATAATCATGAATTTAAAATTTGGGGTTTTTTCTTTGGGTTAATAATATCATCAGCATTTCTAATAATAAAAGATGTCAACCCATTAAACATTATCCAGATAATTTGGATTCTTTCTGGCATTGTTATCGCAGCATTAATATCGCTTTCTAATACAACTCAAATACCTGATACTGATATATTTATCTTCTTAACAGGCTCTATAGCTATAACAGCCATGATTCTCCCAGGAATAAGTGGATCTTTTATTCTTTTGTTGCTTTCTAAATATGAATTCATTATTAATGCAATAAAGGATTTTGAACTGAGAATAATAATAGTGTTCGCAGCTGGATGTATCTTTGGATTAATAATTTTTAGTCGATTTTTGCACTATTTGTTTCAAAATTATAAAAATAAATTACTTTCATTATTATCAGGGTTTCTTATTGGTTCGTTAATTAAAATATGGCCATTTCGTCAAATTATAGAAACAAGACTTAATAGTGATGGTGTTGAAGAGGCAGTCGTAACACAACCAATCATACCTGATTTAACTGAGGCTAATTCAATTGGATTTTTTATTGCGTTCTCTTTTTTGGGTTATATATTAATTACATTCATTCAAAAGAAATCTATAACTTAAAATAATTACAGAATCTAGTTACAATTAGGTCATGAGATTAGGACTACCAGAATTATTAATTATATTAACAATTTTATTGTTGCTCTTTGGGGCGAAACGTTTACCAGGTCTTGCTAAATCATTGGGTAAATCAACAAGAGAGTTTAAATCCGGTCTAGAAGAAGAGTAATCTTTGAAAAAGTTATTAAGTATCTTTTTTATTTTTCTAATATCTTGTACATCCGCTGAAGTAACAGAACTAACATCCGGTGAAGAAATTTATACATCAAGATGTTCAGCCTGCCACAAAGCTGATTTATCTGGTGGAGTAGGACCCAGCTTAAAGTCCGACTCTAGTGCTGCCCAAATGCCTGATTCATATTGGATACAAACCATAACTATGGGCAAGGGTTCAATGCCAGCTCAACGACTTACCGATAACGAGGTAACTCTTGTCATTGATTTTATAAAAAGTCAGTATTAAATATTTCTTGAATTCATTTCATTTAATAACTTAAGATTTTTAATACTTGAATTCAGTTGATCCATCTCTTTAAGCCTCCATCCCCAGTTACCTGTTTTTGTACCTGGAGAATTAAATCTTGCTTCTTTATCTAGTTCTAATAAATCCTGAACGGTCGTAACAGAAACTTGTGCTGGTGATTCCCATACAAGCGAGATAAAGTCCCACACATCATTGCTTAGTTTAAAATTTAGTTCTTTCCTGTACTCGTTAAAATATTGAATTTGCATTTCATTACTTTCGCCAAACCATTGCTTAATAGTGGGACTATCGTGAGTTCCTGTGTACGCAATAAGATTTTCTTTCCATTCGTTCGGATGTATCTCGTCATGGATTATATCTGAAGGAATTCTTTGTTGAAGAACTTTCATTCCAGGTATGTTGTATTTACTCAGTATTTCTTCTGTTTCAGATAATACAACTCCAAGGTCTTCAGCCACCAACTTGGACATTGGTATTTCTTTACTCACCTCTTTAAAAAATGTTTTCCAAGGACCTTTTCTCCAACTTCCATTTAAAGCAGATTCTTTAATTGGGATTGCCCAATATTGAAAGAAGCCAACAAAATGGTCAATACGTAAATAATCAACTTTATCTAAATTACTTTTAAGTTTATTAATCCAATATTCATAATTCTCTTCTCTGTTTATATCCCAATCATAGAGAGTTGTATTCCACACCTGACCGTCAGCAGTAAATTCGTCTGGGACTGCACCAGAGACATATGACATATTTCCTGTATTGTCGAGTTCAAAAAGATTATTATTACTCCAAACATCAGCAGAATTATGATTTACGTATATTGGTATATCGCCTAATACCTTAATACCTGATTTATTTGCGTATTGTTTTAATTCGTTCCATTGCCGTGTA
>Ga0213862_10000527_pt1 | contig 16105 bp, 14 predicted proteins | sample PICome_7_FD_160092 | JGI IMG/M metagenome (GOLD analysis project Ga0213862, IMG submission 160092) | Coastal seawater microbial communities near Pivers Island, North Carolina, United States - PICO266 | ecosystem: Environmental > Aquatic > Marine > Coastal | place: USA: North Carolina... | reverse complement strand
ACGTTAGGGTGTTCCTTGCGTAGATCACCGAATGTGTATGGGAACTTTACTACTGTTCCACCGTTTATTTTAGCATACATGTTGTGTTCTCCTTTATGTGTGCTTTGTGTTATGCGATTGCGTAGAAGATGTAGGTGTCACCAGAATTGTTGACATCATCGTTTTGATAAGTCACAGAAAATCCAGATGAGTTGGGCTGAACATGATTGTAGTTTTCTTCTGGGTCAGTATTGTTTAACTTTAGAACAGGGTCAGAACTGCTTGTAATTCCACGCTCTGTGTCATAAAGCATCCAGTTGCCAGTCCCCCCACTTGCTCTTTTAATCAACACAAACCTAGCACCTGACGTAAAGCCACAGTCAATGTTCTGACTTGTGCCGTTACCCGTGTAGCTCCCCACCTTCGATATACCGGGGAGGCTTGCGAAGAGGTAGGCTATGTAGTTGTAGCCGCTTTCATTTACAGCGTTCCATCCACCCAGAGTAAATACCGAAGAAGTTGGAGCAGTGTCATTCCATGCGCCCGTGTAAGTAGACTCCGCTGACGTTTGGTTTAACATTAGGTATTTTGTAGCGCCCACATCTTTGTGGTACACACCCCAGTTCTCTACATAGTTTCTACCCTTCACCCACATCATCTCAGGTGCAACACCAAGGTTATGGCTTACAGTACGTCCTGCTGTTCCGACCCCCGTGTAAGCAACGACATCGAAATAGTTAGGCGCTCTTTTCCACATCCAATGTGCCTGTGAATCATTTGTAATGTAAGGAGCGCCTTGAGTGGTAACAAATACGCCTCCCATCTTATCCCATTCAAGAAAGTTAGAAGCAGAAGTTTCTGTATCAGTGCTATCTGTTCTCAACATAGACCCACTACGCAGTCTGTCTATAGTCCTCCAAGTTGCGGCAGCATCAGTTCTTTTATTTAAGATAAAGTCAGACGGCCCCATTGAGCCAATAGTTGAAGCTGTACCTGTGTTAGTGGTTTCAAATACTTCAAACACCTCAGTCGCACTCTCAGGCACTTTAGTACCACGGCGGATTGCCATGTAGATATACTCTAGTCCATTGTCGTTTACTGTGCCGCTATTTCCTCGTATCTTGAAGCCAGTAGGTGTCGGCTCAAAAACAGTGTCTTCTGCTGTTTCTGCGTCAGACGTATTCGCAAAAAGCCTTTGTCCATTAGAGCCGACAGGTGCGCCACGCATTACATCCGCCATCACCCAACCACGAGAAATGTCAGCGCCCTTAATCATAACCCACTGAGGCTCAAACCCCAAGTCAATCTCAGGGCCATCAGTAGAGCCATTACCAGTATAACTCCCACACTTGATAATATCAGCATCACCATCAGCACCGAACCCACCGTCACCATCGTTGTGGGCGAAGAGGTAGGCTACGTATGTGTCTCCATTGGCGTTTAAGTAGCTATCTGTGCCTACTGTAAACTCTGTTGAGGTTGGAGCAGTGTCATTCCAAGGATTAGTTTGATCTACTCTTGCCCCAGTTGTATTTAAGTATAGACGATATTGTTCTGGATTAGTAGCATCTACACCTCTATGATAAACAGTCCAATCTGAAACACCACCTAAACCTGCGCCAGATACAGCCTTAACAATAATACACCCAGGAACACTACCAAGATTATGGCTTACAGTTCTAACAGAACCTGTCCCAGTATACGTTAAACATGTGAAAAATTTAGGGGCTTTGCGGAATGTCCAAGAGGCGTAGTTTTCGGCTGAGTCGTTAATAATGCCAGAAGAACCTAAAGAAAAACCATTGCTGTTAAATGCTGTTAAAGTGTTAGACCCGTAATTACTCTCAGCATTTGTAAGGTGACTAAATATTGCCCTATTAGTTCCTCTCTCTGTGTCCCATAGGCTGTGGTAACTATTAGCATTTCTTGCCTTAACCCAAACCAAACCACCTTCGCCATCAAGATCAATCCCGTTGGTAATCGTTTGTGCTGCACCTGTGCCATCATACAAATAAGTGCTGAACACATCTTCTACGTTCACAGGGGGTTTAACCAAAGTGTTAGCCGCTTGGCTCATTACTGTTTTAGTGTTACTCATGCTATGTCACTCCCTGCAAGTTTGCCGTAGTATGACGTACCGCCATCTGTTGTAACAAACGCATATACTTCCTTTGATGCTGTCGCTGTTGGTGCTACACCACTAGGCCACTTCACACTGGTAGGCCATGTGATAGCACTACCGTCACCGTTAATCTCTACAGAAAAACCTATGGCTTTACCAGATGCTGGTGCGTTAGTGAACGACACAGTTGTAGCACCACTAGGGGTGAAGCTGAATATTGTACCAGTGGATAGGTCTAGGGTTTGTGTTAGTGCTTGTGTAGAGTACTGGTAAATGATGTCATTGGTCTGACCCACCATAAACAACTTTGAACCGTCAGCACTAAAAGCCATATCCAGTGGGTTTGCCTCCTGAGAAGTAAAGGAAAAACTAACATTATCGTATGAGGTCGTACTTAAATCATAAGCTGTAGATAAAGAATACTGGTTTGCAGCGTCCGATGCGTTTCCCGTTGCGTACAACTTTGTTCCGTCGTTATTAAACATGATAGAGCTTGGCTGCGAATCTTGACTAGCTAAACTAAAGCTAACGCTGTCATAAGAGGAAGTACTTACATCATAGGCTGTAGATAAAGTATACTGGAAGATACTGTCATTACTGCGTCCGACCATGTACATTTTAGTGCCGTTGTTATTAAAGATCACATCAGAGGGGACTGTATCCTGACTAGCTACACTAAAACTAACACTAGAATAAGAAGCCGTACTTAGATCATATGCTGTAGAAAGAGAGTATTGGAATACGGTATCCGAAGTGTATCCAACTATATACATTTTAGTTCCATCACTGCTGAAAGTTAGACTATACGGGTTAGCCTCCTGACTAGCTACACTAAAACTTACACTGTCATAAGAGGCAGTGCTTACATCATAGGCTGTAGATAAAGTATATTGATAAATAGTGTCATTAGTAACACCAACAATATACATTTTAGTGCCATCATTGTTAAACTCTAACGCATAAGGTGTAGGCTCTTGACTAGATGGGTCAAAACTAATCCCACTGTAACTAGCATTATCTATATCGTAAGCAGGGCCAGTACCAGAACCGTCTGCACCACCCGTCTGTAGATACCTAGTGCCTACACTAAGTCCATTCTTTACTTTAAAGTTAGCCATTCCTTCACCTTCCAGATTAGCTTAAGTTATCAGCGGTTTTTACACCGACATAAGAAGTACCACCATCGTCAGTCACGAGTGTATATACGTCTGTCTCACCTACAGCAGGAGCAGAGGGAGCAATACCACCAGCCCATTCTATTGAGCTAGGCCATGTAATGTCAGGGTCAGATGCTGCACGGATGGCTACGTAGATGTAGGTTTGGTTAGAGTACAGTGCGTTGTTTATAAAACCTTCTTGCGTTGGATAGGCTTGATTTTCTCCGTAATAAGTGGGGTATTCTTGATTGCTAGTATTAGGGGCGAGCTTTGCACCTCCAGACGTACTCCACCCACGAGTGGTGTCTAACACTTCCCAATCATCCGCAGAAGAAGTTGATGACTTCATTAGTATCCACTGTGGTTGCCAACCAATATCATTAACTGTAGCAGCGCCACTACCGTCAGTAGTAAAGCTACCACACTGGATAAGACCATCTGCTGCATCATCATGTGCGAATAGGTAGGCAACGTAGGTTCTACCGTTTGCATTAACACCTGCGTTATCCCCTACCGTAAACTGAGTTGTAGTGGGTGCTGTATTATTCCAATATGCCCCATTAGCGGCAGCAGCAGCAGTTGTATTTAAAAAGCTAGAGTGCGTTGCACCTGTTTCTATGTGGTATACATACCAATCATCTGCATGACTAGTACACTTAACGAACATACTACCCACAGTTCCGCCTAAGCTGTGATTCAATGTAAGTCCAGCCACCCCATCCCCAGTATAGGTAACAACATCAAAGAACGAGGGTTCCTTCTTGAATGACCACGAGACGTAGGTGCGGCCTGACCCATTAGTTGCAACATCGGTGGCTACGCTAAATCCATCACTATTGAAAGAGGAAAAAATAGTACTATTATTAAAATAGGCAGAAGTATTGTTAGGTGTAAGAATGTTGTTAGCCCCCCCATCAGTATCTATCAACCGATGATCGGCAGTATCACTTCTACATTTTACCCATACTATACCACCATCACCAGCAAGGTCAATATTATTAGTGATAGTCTGAGTTGTACCTGTACCAGTATACAACGTAGTGCTAAAGTTACTAAGCACCTCAGCAGTACCACCAGTAACCTCTAGCTGAAACGACTGCACATCACCAGCATTACTGATAGTGTATGTGCTTGTACCACTAGGTGTATCAGCGAAGTAGTTGCCTGTAGCTAGGTCAATGTTGTTACTCGTAACTGTACCAAGTGTGACCTTAGTATCCTTACCAACTTCTACTGCACCTGCTACTACAAAGTCTTTATCGTTAGCCATATCATTTAGCTCCGTCTATAGCGAGGACACCTTGGTATGTACTACCACCGTCACGAGTATTGAATGTTACTACGTCTGTCTCACCATTGGCAGGGGCTGTAGGTGCTGTACCGCCAGACCATTCTAGTGTGGGATCGTAGGTTATTGTTGGTATGTTTTCTGCACGGATAGCTATGTAAATGAATGTGTCACCTGAGGCATTAACAGTATCTTCCGCTTGAAGTTCAAAGCCAGTGGCTGTTGCATCCAACCAATCTGTTGTAGTGCCTTCCCCATTGCTTTTATTTGGCATCAAGTAGGGATCATTACCTGTTGTCATACCTCTGGCAGAGTCAAACATAATCCAGTTTCTAATATTCGTAGAACTCTTAATGATAATAAACTGAGGTTCCCAACCTAGAGTGACAGCATTACCAGCACTACCTGTACCAGTATAGCTACCACACTTAATTAAGCTACTAGCGTCAGTGTCGTGTGCGAATAGGTAGGCAACAATTCCATCACCTGAGCCGTTTGTTCCATTATGAGTACCTACAGTAAACACTGTATCAGTTGGTGTTGTGCTGTTCCAGTGAGTCGGGGCTGACCCAGAAGCGATGTCTTGGTTAAGAAGTATCCGCTGATCGTTACCCAAGTCTTTATGGTAAACCTGCCAGTTTTCAGTGTCATTCAAGTTTTTAGTTATAATAACAGCGGGGGTAGAACCGAGATTATGGGCAATCTCACGACCAGCAACACCATTTCCAGTATAAGTTACAATGTCAAAGAACGAACTTTGCTTCTTAAATGTCCAAGAGACGTAATTATTACTACTAGAATTTACTTTACCAGAAGTACCTACAGAAAAACCATCAGTGTTAAAGGCTGTTAGGGTGTTTCCGTCTGTCTCTTGTGCGCCTGTTTCACTTGGAGTTACACTTTTTGTGGCTCCACGTTCAGTATCATAGATAAAAGCTGTAGTTGTACTTGTACGGCTCTTGATCCAGACCATACCACCATCAGTAGATAAATCTATGTTGTTAGTAATGTCACGAGCAGCACCATTCCCAGTATAAAGCGTAGTGCTAAAAGTATTAGCTACACCTGTAGCCTCTGCACCCTCCAACAACAACGTAGCACCACTCACAGTACCACTAGCAGCAGGGTTGCTGAGGGTTACTTGTACGTCTGACGTTGGGGTGTAGTCGAAGACTGAGCCAGTGGATAGGTCTAGCTGTGCTGTAGCTAAGGCTGTGGAGTATTGGTAGATGGTGTCGCTTGACCACCCCGTTACATATAGTTTATCACCAGTGGCGTTAAAAACAATACCATGTGGATTTGCATCCTGAGAAGCTACACTAAAGCTAACACTGTCGTATGAAGCCGTGCTTACATTAAAGGCTGTAGATAAGCCATACTGATAGATAGTATCAGTGGCGGCATCTGACAAAAACATCTTTGTTCCGTCATTGTTAAAGGCCATACTAAGTACTGTTGTGGCTTGAGACGAATAGTCAAAACTAACGCTATCATAAGAAGCAGTGCTTAGGTCAAAACCTGTAGATAAAGTGTATTGATGAACAGCATCGCTTATCTCGCCACAGATGTACATCTTTGTCCCATCGTTATTAAATACAACGGCGCTTGGCGTGGCTTCCTGAGAAGCTACACTAAAGCTAACACTGTCATAAGAGGCTGCACTCAAATCAAAGCCAGTAGATAATGTGTATTGATAGACAGTGTCGTTGTCTTCCCCAACAACATACATTTTAGTGCCGTTATTGTTAAAGGCTAAACCTTGAGGGTTTGATGCTTGAGAAGTTACACTAAAACTAACACTGTCGTATGAGGCTGTAGAAACGTCAAAACCTGTGGACAGGGAGAATTGATACACCGAATCATTGCCATTATCAAGAACATACATCTTTGTTCCGTCAGTGTTAAACATTGTCTCTCGTGGAGAAGGTGCTGGGGCATTTACACTAAAGCTAACACTATCATAACTAGCTCCAGCTAAGTAGTAACCCTCAACCCCAGACACAACAGTACCCAAGCCCTCGTGATATACCGTTGGCTGGATACCGTTCTTTACTTTAAAGTCTTTATTGTTTGACATGGTTCACCTTTCCCCTTGTCGTTATTATCAAGTCAATGGCTCAAACAAGTTCTCTTTAGTTGTAAACTCTGTGCTTGTAGCAGAAGCTGGAGTAGCCAGCAGACGAACATTAGAACCTGATACGTCTACATCGTAAGTAGAGAGAACAGTAGCAGTGCTTACTTCACCATACTGTGTAGCAGAAGCTGTTGTACCATTGTGTACGACAAGAAGTTTAGTGATAGTACGTTCACCCCCACTGTCAGCAACTACCGTGAGTTCCATAGCTGTGTAATCAGCAGCAACATAAGTAGCAATGGCTGTCTCTGTCGTAGCTGTTGTAGTAGCTGTCTGTTCAGTGAGACCACCACCACCGCCACCACCTGTAGATACCCAGTTAGTTTCATCAAGAGAAGGATCAGTAGTACCTGACGTAGCTTGGATACAACGGTAGTTAGTGAAGGTGATAGGAGAGTACACAACGTAGCCTACAGCGTAGGATGTACCTGAGACCCACAGAACACCACCAGCAGAGGCGGCAGAGTTAGCAGCGGCTGTAGCTGAGTTAGCAGCGTTAGTTGCGCTCGTAGCAGCCTCTGTGGCGCTTGTGGCAGAAGCTGTAGCACTGTTAGCAGAAGCTGTAGCACTGGCCTCAGCATTTACCGCTACAGTATCTTCCAAGTAACCTGCAAGAGCATTGGTTTCAGTACCGAAGTCAGGCAATGCCCCCAGAAAAGCATCAGCCTCATCAGCGAAGTTAGCGGGGTCTTGTCTACTGGGTGGTGATGGTAGTGCAGAGATTGGGGGGTATGCCATATTAGGTAAGTCCTTCTACTTCGATAGCACCAAACGACAGGGATGGGCCTTCAAGTGTTAAATCAAATCTACGATAGAACCCGTAGATAGTAGTACCGTAGGATGTATCTTCTGAACCTACATAAACGATTGGTGTTGCCCTAAAGTCAGCCAGAGTTCTTTGTATCTTACGAGCGTTCTGTGTCTCAAACTGAACATCAAAGTCAGCTAACTGTGCGAAGTCCCTCTGTACAATGATAAAGTTACCAAAGGCATCTACTTCTTTACGAGAGTAATCTTCAATGCTAATTGCTGTACCGTATGTCGTTAGTCCAATACCACTGAGGAACCCTAGCACAAGCTGGCCTAGTTCTGTAGTATCACCAGTTGCTGAGGTAACTGTAACCTCTACGTTAGAGCCAAGGTAGGGCGGTAGGTCTAGGAACTGTGCTTGTTCCCTTTGTACTTGCTCCTCGAAGAAGTAAGTGTACCAATCGACAATGTTTCTGTTGTCTAAGAGAGATACAGTCGTGTTGTAGACCTCACCATCGCCACCTACAGTAGTGTCAGTTACAGTGACGTTAGCTGAGATACCCTTGAGACCAAACAAAGCTACCGAAGTAACATTAGAGTTAGGGTCGTTAAGAGTGTACTCAATAAGATTGAGGTTAGTTACAGGATCACTGATCTTCTGATCGAAGGCTTTCCATCGGTTAGTAGCACCAATGTCTAACCATGTGGCAGGGTCTGTAGCTGTACCCGTAGGATCAACATTAGTGTTGTTAATTAAGGCTTCGTATATACGGTGGGTAACAGTGGAAATAGCCTTGTCACCAACGACATAAGCAGTCCCACTGTTCCACACAGCATAATCATCTTCGGTGATATTCGTAGCAGTCAGAATACTATCCGTAACTGTTACAGGTTTGATTAGCTGCATCTATTAAGTCCTTGTAGCTGGTAGACCATCAACGTCCCACTTACGGTTAATATCGTAGTTACGTTTCACATACTTAGCATTAGTTGCTTGCATCTGACGTTGCTCCCCACGCAGACCTGAGACCTCCCTACGAAGCTCATTAACAGCTTCCTTAAGATCAGGATCACGGAACATACCAGAAGTCTGATTATGTGAGAAGATACGAGATGGGCCAGTAGCTTCAATCTCAGGGCCACGTTCACCAACCATACGAAGACCACCAGTGTGATACCCACCCATAGCAAACTGTTTAGCTCGGGTAGCATTGTCCACGTTGACACCAAGGTTTCCAGCATTGGAAATAGCTTGCGATAGTTGTGCGCCAGTTTGACCAGAAGTTTGAATACCAAGGCTTTTAGCTACTTCAAGAAGCTGGTCGCTGCCTCTAATGTTAATTTGCTTGAACTGAGCGCCATCTGATGCACGGGTAGCAACACCTGATTGACCAAGTTGCTCTAGCACTTTAGCTCCAGCAGCACTAGCAGACTGTACCCCTGCACTTGAATTACCAGTACCAACAGCAGCAGCTTTAGCAGCAGCCTGTGCAGAAGCAGCCTGTGCAGAAGCAAGAGATTCAATGGCACTACGCAGTGTACCGATAGCTTCACCGACAGACTTAACGCTAGTGTCAATACCCAAGAGAGCATTGTACTGGTCAACCATCGTCTGATACTGTTGGTCGAGAGCATCAAGTTGAGCATCACGATTAGCCTCAGAAGCAACGATCTGTTCCTCTAGGAGAAGAACCTGTTTCTCATCCGCAGTAAGCTGAACTTGTGCTACCTTCTTAGCTTCCTCAAGAGTAATGCTAGTACGAGCAAAGTCACGAGCATAGTCAATGAAGGAACTAAAGAGACCCTCAGATGGTTCAGCTATAACATCAAGTGCGTTCTCTAACCTACGTTCATCACTAAAGTCTCCCCCACGAAGGAAAGATAGTGCAGAAGACCTACGACCAGCGAAAGCAGCTTCACCACTAACTTGTCGTGAGCTAAGAGCATTAGACAGCATATCGTATATGTTACGACTTTGGTCAAGTGCTTCATTTACGACATCAAGACGTTCCTTGAGACCATCAAGGACACTAACAAATGAATCTTGTATTCTTTCCTTCTCAGCATCAATAGAAGCCCGTAGTGCAGCGAAAGAGTTAGCTACAACTTGGTTAGCTTGAGCCACAGCAGCTTGAGCATCCTCTAGGTCATAGATAGCTTGTGCTAGTGGTCGGTTCAACTCGTGCATAGCCTTGAGTTCAGCTTCACGCTGTCGTGTCAAGATAGCTTGGTTGTTACCTAACAGTTGATCCAGACGGTTCTGTAGTTGCATACGCTGGTTAGCAGCCTCAAGCAACTCGTTCATTGTCTCAAAGTGACCAGTCAGAGAGGCAAAGCTGTCGCCCATCTTAACGATCTCTTCGTTGATCTTCTGTAGTTGCTCTTCTTCGGTAAGACCTTTGAGCGACAGCTTGAACTGATAGCTAAAGTCATCGAAAGCATTTGCTCCGATACCCAGAGTACCAGCGGCCTCAACTATGCTTTGTTGCATGTTACCAATAGCTTCAATCAGTGGGTCAGCAACCTCTGCACTTGCAGTTTCGTATGCTGTTACCTTACTACCTTTGAGTAGTCCAAACAGACGACTGGTCTGTGTCTTCTTGAAGGTTTCTATGGCTACGTCAAAGCCTTCAACAGTAGTTCTCAGGCCACTGTCGAGGAGCTTAGTTTTCTTAGTGAAGAGACCTATGACTACAGCTACAGCGGCAATAGCTGGGATTGCAGCACCTAACGTGGCAGCGAAACCAGTGCCACCAGCAGCAACCGTTGAGCCTCCACTGAGGAGTGTACCAAGGGAACCAAATGATCCACCAAGACCTATACCATTTGCCCCAAAGACTGACCCAATGCCACCCAAAAGACCTGAACCAGCAGCACCACCACCAGCGAAAGAACCCATGAAAGAGCCTATGGGGCCAAAAGCAGCGTTGCCACCAATACCAGCCACATTACCAGCAGTAGCAGCATTAGCAAAAGCAGTTCCACCCATGCCCAACGACAACATAATCTTGTTACGAGCCGCAGTTGCAATCATCTGTGCAATCATCGACTTGAAGGAATTTACGATAGAACTGGCGAAGCTCTTGAAGTCTCTTAGGCCATCAGCTATGAAGTCACCGAAGGCATTAGATACTGATTCAATGGCATTAACCATTGGGCGCTCTAGTTCCTGACGAAGTTTCTCAGCGGCCCTTTCGGCATCTGTCATACCCTTCTTTAAGTTCTTAGTTTCCTTTGTTACATCAATAAGCTGTTTTCTAAACTCGTCTAAATTAGTGAAGTCCCTTGGGTCTCCACCACGACCCCCAGCATAACCCGAGTCTCCAACTTGTGTTAGGGCAAGCCTAGCCGCCTCTGCTTCCGCTAGACCTTGCTCCGAACCTAAAATGTCATCATATGCGTCTGCCATAGCTTGTAGTTTATCTAGGCGATCTTGATACATTTGATTCAGGGCATCTACAGACTTCTCCAAACCCTCTTCTGTACCCAAAACATCTACGTACTCATTAGCTGTATCATCAATAGTCCCAAGCCTACTCTCGTAAAACTTGTTTGTTCCCACTACTGCCGCACTTAATCCCTTTTCAGAACCTAGAACATCCACATACTCATTAGCTGTATCATCAATAGTCCCAAGACGGTCTTCGTAGAATTTATTTAATGCTTCTTCCGCTTGCGATAAGCCCTTGGAGGAACCTAAAATATCCTCGTAAAAATTAGCGGTGTCGTCTATAGTACCGAGACGATCTTCAAATAACTTGTTTAAAGCCTCAGTCTCAAGAGCCAAGCCCTCCTCTGTACCTAAAATATCCTTATAGGTTGAAAGGGTCTTTGTCTTAACGGTTTGAGCCTCTTGCATTTTAAGCAAGCTCTCTCCGAGCTTCTTTATTAGCTCATCTTCTTCTTGGTTTCGTTCCCCATCAAGATCAGCTAGTGTTTCAGCAGAATTAAGTAACTTTTGAGTAGCGTCTATTTGACCCTCTAAATTACCCTTGGATGCAGCTAGGGCATTTTGTGCGCTTAGAAATTCCCCAGTTAAAAGTCTAGCTTCTTTAACGGCTTCCTTACCCGACCTTGTGAAGGCCATCATAATGTTGACATCAAAGAACTCCGCTATCCCAAGTCTCTTCTCACCATCACCTGCCACTTGATATAACTCAACCAGTGAATCACTTAAGCTATCAATGGCCCTCTGAGCTTCATTCTTGGCTATATCACGCAGTAATGCTAGAGTCCCTTTTATCTCAACCGAGGCAGACCCAAAACTTTCCTCAAGTTCCTTGTTTGACATAGAAGCTAAATCTATAGCCTTAGTCAACTTTTCCAGAGCGTCTGTGGTGTCCTTAACAATCTCCTCATAGTCCCTTAGCTCCTTACCTGCCATAAGGGTCTTTGCAGCCATACCACCTAGTGCAGAACCTACGGCTATGATAGCACCAATAACAGCCCCTTGAGGGCCAAAGATACCAGCGAACTGAGAACCCTGTTGTCCAAAAGCGGTGAAGAAACTTGTACCAGACTGTAGTTGTACTGCGAAATCCTGTAGCTGGAAGCCACCTTGTTGCAGAGCTACATTAAACCTGTTCATGGATTTACCGCCAGTAGCAGCAGCAGTACCAAACTTACGCTCTACTTGTGCGGCTTTAGCGGCTCTTTGTTGGAAGAGGGAAAGCTCATTGTTTATTTGACGCATACCCTTGGCATACGCAGCCTCAGTGGCACTGCCTTTACTAAGGGCATTATTTAGTTGTTTAACCTCAGACTCAAGGCGATCTATGGTACGGATGTTATTAACAACAGAACCACCCATCTTGTCCAGATCGGCAGTAGCTTGTTTGATGTTAGTTCTAACGTCAATACCAATTTGAATAAGATCAGACATTCGATTCCTCGCCAGTAGTTTTAATCCAGAGGTTGTCCAGAGACTTTATAATAGTAACTTCCCAAGGGGAAAGGTCTACACCTGTAATATCACACCATGCCTTAATGATGTCGTAAGATATTGGGTTAGGGCCACTCATACCGTAAGTTCTACCATCGTGTAGTTCTATAAAGGTAGACCATAAGTGGGAAGCTACGTCAGGGAAGATTGCATCAGCATTAGCTTGTTCAATCTCTGCTAGTTCTTTGCCTAACTGTTTGGCGACTTGGGCTAGGTGGTCGGCCTCAGTAGCTTTACCTTTACTACCTGAGACCTTCCTACCCATCTTAAAGGAATACTCAGCGTACTCCTCAAGTTCAGCCCTTACTTGTCCAAAAAAGCCTGAGCATCACCCAAGGCAGCATCCACTTGCTCACGAACCCAAGGGAGTGCTTCAAACACTTCTCGTACCTTAGCTTCTGTGCAATCTGGTTGTTCACCACTAAGGGTAATGTTCCATCCACTCACGCACTTAACCAGAAGGTCTAATGCGGATGCTTCAATTTCCTCAGCAGTGAGGTTGAGCTTACCACCAGTCCGTTGCGCTTTCATCAAGCGGCGGTTCTGTTGAGCGTGAGAGATAGTTTTGTATTTCTTCGAGTATGGCCCATGTACTGTAATGGTCATCTCTGAACGATCCTCATTAGTTAGGATTTCAGAGTTAACGGGGTTGTACAGGGTTACATCTGTAGTTTCTTTAGTAGTACCAATGTTCATCAAGTCCATATCGGGATTCCTTTTGATGTGTTGTCGAGGTTATGTCGGGTGATTTATAGTGAGTGGGAACCTCACCCGACAGAAGTCCCCACTCTACCCTAGCTAGGGATTAGGCTGTGCGTGTCATCTTCAAGTTTGTGTTCTCAGTTGTGTCGTACAGGGCCACGAATGGCAGTGTAATCAGGCGAGACTGAGGGTTTTGAAGTGGTACAGACGCACCATTATACTTTACACGGGGGAACTCAAATGTATATGCGTTGGAGCCTGTAGGATCGTCAACAGACACTGTAATTGAGCTTTCGGTTTCGTTCAGGAACTTGTTGATGAGTGTTTCATCTTCGTAGTAAACTGTCATTGTACCTTCAACGACAGCACTACCAAACTCAAGAGATTGTGCATTGTCAGCACCAACTACGAAAGTAGGGGCCAGAGAGTTGGAGAGGCTAAAGTCAATCGAAGTCACGATGGAAATACCTGAGCCACCATCTGTGATAGTACCTGAGTAGCTATCGAAAGGTGAGTTAGTTGTCGAAGCTGTTGGTGTACCACCAGTGGAACCTGTTGTACCAGCCTGTGTCATGCCTTTGCCAACCATGTCGAAGGTCGCTGTGACCATCTGATTAGGTGCAATGGAGAAACTGGCGGTAGATACTGCCATACCTGTGAACAGACGGAACTGGGAAATGTCGTTAGCTGCATCTTCTATTGTAAAGAACTTAGGTGTAGTTCCAACCTTCAAGACGTTTGTAGCGTATGAGTTAAAGAAAGCTGATTCCAGAAGCTCATCATAGTCACCCTTACGAAGATCAACTTCGATAGAGCCACCAGCTTGCTTGTTACCATGACGGTCAACTCGTGTCATACGGTCAGCTTGGATTTCATTACCTTCAACACGGTCTTTGGTCAAGTCCAAGGAGTGTGAGTTAATCGGAAGGTTAGCGAAAGTAGGTGTGGATGGCGTAGTGCCGAAAGATGTCTCTGCGATATATGCGAGACTGGAACGGCTACCTTGTGCAAAAGCCATGTTTATTCTCCTTCAAGAATAGTATTAGTATTTGTTGGTTTCTTAGCTTTGGGCTTTTCCGTGCAGGAAGGGTCAACAGCCGTAGCTACATTAGCGGGAACCTCATCTCCGATGAGATATGTCTTGCCTGAGTAGACAAAATTCTTACTTGCTTTAGTCATAGTGGTTCTTTCTTTATGAGTAGATATACCAGCCGATATTAACTACCGTGTAATACCACGGACTATCTACAAAGCCATTATCTCTCTCAGCGTAGTCAATGGAAACTATGAAAGTCTCAGCTTCACCGTTAGTAAAAGAAATATCAGTCGTGGCTTCAAAGGCTGTCATAACCTTGTTGGCTATATCATCAGCAGTAGCGGGGCCATTACCTTCGGGTGTGTAGCAGAATACACGGAAGACACCTTGATACCGTTGTTGTGGATTTAAGCCTCGTACAGCGGGTCTACGAGACGTTGGGACAAAGGACACCTTAAGGAAGCTAGTGCCTGTCTGTGGCTCAAATGAGACGTTCTCATAGGCTATTCCAGTGGGTAGTCCAGCGGTGTTAGCTAAGTGGCTCTCAAGAGCGGCACGAATGTCATTATAAATACTCATCCGAACTGGTTCCTAATCTTTGCGAAGACATGGTAGCCTGAGCGTTTCCAGTTAGCACCATCCTCGACATCCCTAGCGTGAGGCGCACGATTTTTAAGAGTGAACCTTGGATCACCAGACTCTAGCATCGTCTTAAAGTCTATACGATCTATGTCGCCAATAAGCTGAGAATATGCTTGGTCTTTCATGGCCTGTGGGTTCTGGTTCTTGGGCTTGTTGTCTGAGCTTCTGCTACGTCCACCACCGAAACCAGCAGGGCCAATGGAAAATGAGGTTACATAAGCGCCTGTGTCGATAGACTGGTCAGGGACAGCAACATAAACTGCGTAGGAAGCTATCTCGTCAAACTTTTGCTCAACTTCATCAGCTACCCTGTTTTCTATCTTGTCTTTAAAGGCGTTCATCGTGGCTTGAATACTCATTAGTCACGAACCTCGCAGACATAGCAAATGGCAACACCATCACTGTAGAAGGTTTGTACCGACACGATCTCGTATGTATTGCCAAGACCGATAACCTTGTCTTCATCATCAGGGACGACAGCAAGACCTAGTGCTGGAATTATGCAGCGGCTAGACCCACGACGAACTTCGTCACCAATAGGTAGGCCCACAGAGAAATTAAAGAAGTAAGAACTCACGGTATAGTCAGTGGTAGCTGCACCATCTACTGCACCAGTAGCAGGGTTATAGGTTCCAGCCGTACTGGTCTTCCTTAGTGTTACATCTGAGCCAAAGTCTCTTACGAGGTTTAGCAAGTCAAAGGAGCGGAATGACATATCTTACTCCTTATTCGTATTCAGGTGTTTGGTAGCTTGGTGGGTTCTTGAAACGATCTCTACGGAAGGAGCCTTCGATACGGTTAGTGTTAGCTCGTACAGCCTCAATACCACTCTTGGTGATACCTCCAGCCAGAACACCTACAGCAGCACCAGCGGTCTTGCCTTGGTACTCTAGGTCATCTGCCAGAGCTTTATACTGTTTGGCTAGGTCAGAGTAATCAGCACTTAAGGCTCCACTTAATTGTGTCGTTACCTGACGGGAGTATTTAGCTGAGATAACACGAGCAGCCCAAGCACCTGAGTAGTAAACATTGTTACCATTCTCAGATAGAGCAAACGTGACCTCTTCGTTCTGTACTTGCTGATCTTCGGTATTAGTGTCACCGATTAAAAGACGCACTGTATTGAGACGACCAGAGGCCGTGGTAGTGTCCAAGTCTGTAGGATCGTAAGACCATGCCATGTAAGTCGTCTCCGTTGTTATTAGTCAGCGAGAACCTTGTCTCGAATGTCGTAGAAGTCTTCTGTAATCCAGCGATTAACATTAAGGAAGCGTCTGATTAGACCACGTTGCTTGTCGTCAATCTTAGACTTCTTACACTTCTTAGCTTCAAACTCTGTCTTACTGGAGGTAC
>Ga0213862_10000525_pt1 | contig 16172 bp, 11 predicted proteins | sample PICome_7_FD_160092 | JGI IMG/M metagenome (GOLD analysis project Ga0213862, IMG submission 160092) | Coastal seawater microbial communities near Pivers Island, North Carolina, United States - PICO266 | ecosystem: Environmental > Aquatic > Marine > Coastal | place: USA: North Carolina... | reverse complement strand
GCCCTGATCGGAGACGTGCAGGACGCGAGTGACCGTGACATGATCGCCGGGGCGCTCCGCGCGGCGGCGTCGCTGCGCGCCGAGGAGTCGCGCGAGCGGTGGGCGACGGAGACGTTCGCAAATCTTTCAACCGAAACCGAATCTTTCCCCGGCGACTTCCCTCACGCGGCGTTGATGGTGGTGACCACCGACAACGACCTCGCGCCGTGCCTGCGTCGATGCCGCGCCGCCGGCATTCACGTGATCATATGCGGCGATTACCTACCACGACCGAAACGCGGCGCGGTCAAGAAGACGAAGGCTGGCCGAAGATTGGTCTCATCCGACGCCGGCGTGGGGTGAGTTTTTTTTATTTATGTATGGGCAATTGTACTGACGTCGTGTTTTGTTAACAGGCTCACCGAGACGTACTGGTCCAATTTGCAAAAGTCGCAGAGCGACCGGCCGATCGCGCGTCTCAAGCTCGCGGCGTGCGCGGACGCCGCGCTGGTGTGGGACGGCACGCGGGGGTTCGCGTTGAGCGACGAGGAACGCGATGTGGTGTCGACCGTCGTGTCTCCGGAGAAGGCTTTGTCGTACAGCCGGGACGCGCCGGTTGAAGGTGCGGTGGTCGGGGTGTGGAGGCGGGGCGGGCGGGGCGTCGGACGGTGGCCCAACGCCGATCCGGTGATTCCGCGACGATAGATGGATTCTCTAGTAGGTGGATGCGACTGGGTGTTAGCCGGTGCCGAGAGGGCTCTGTATGGGGCTCGAGGTCTGAACTTTGTCCTCGTTAGACGTCAATAAATTAATTTCCCGAATAAATTAATAAACCGCGAGTCGGTCGGCTATTCAACGCTTCAACGCGTGAGCTGGTGCGGTCGCGCGGGAACGTTGAGCCGCCTCAGGAGCGTGTGATGCTCGTGGTCCACACGCGTCGGCGCCCGGGACGCGGCGTGGCTTAACCACCGAACAGGGTTCAACCCCGTTCCAAAACGAACCTCCCGCTGAAGCAATGCGATTTCCTTCTCCGCCCGCTCTCTCACCTCACTCGTCTGCGCCTTCATCGTCGTTCGCATCTCATCCTCCAACCCCTCCCACGTCCCGCCCGCGGCGACGAACTCTTCCTCGAGCGCGCGTTCCAGCGCCTGTATGCTGGTCAGCGAGATCGGTTGGACCCGCAGGCCGCCGAGGACGTTTTGCTGGATCCGCTCGGCGACGACGACGATTTTCATCAACGCCCCCGCGCACGAAGGTACGCACGGCGCGATTCCCGCGATCCACGCGACGTGCCACAGCCGTACCGGGCTGTACGTATCCGCCAGGTGCCACAGCGGTAGGACTCCTAGGTATAAGACCGCGGACCATACCGTCGCCAGGGTTATGACGGTGGTTGACGCGTAGTACGACAGGTGTCGGTCCCGGAACGAAAGGATCCCGCCGAGGGCTTCCAGCCTGTCGTTCCACGGGTCGATCGCGGCGCATATCGCGCGGCACGGCCCCGCGAGCGCCCTGTGAACCTTACCTAAACTCACCACCGATCCGAACAGCGTGACGCCGATGGCCTTGAGCAACAGCAGCAACGTCCACGTCAGCTGCTGGAGCAGTCGGACGATGAGCTCCGCCGGGTTGGTGGACGAAAACATCTTGACGATGCCCGCGAAGGGCATGCGTTTAAGTAACACGGAGCTGAAGTCGCCCGGGTCGGCGTCTTCGTCCTCGTCTTGGTTCCCGCGCGATCGCTTTTTGCGTTTCTTTTTGCCGTCAGCCGCGTCGGCTCGTCGGATCAGCTGAAGCGCCGCTTTGGTGCTCTGGCCTTTGGCTCGCAGAGCTTCCAGTCTTTCCTCGTGCGCGAGCTCGCGGATGACCTTGACCTTGATCTTGCGGTGTTCCTTGAGCCATTTCTGGACGCGGAGCCTGCACAGCTCCATCTCCGACTCACGTTGGTTACCCGCCACTTTCATGCCCATGCCCTTCAGGGGCGTCGCGCACAGCACGTCCCCGGTGGGCGCCTCCGCGATCTGTAGCCCGGATTCATCCCCGAAGATCCCGCGCTCCTCCTCCTCCAAGTCACGCTCCTCCTCCTCGATGAGCTTCTTCTTCAGAAGCTTGGGATCCTTCAGAAGCTTGGGGTTGCTTCGTAGGCTCTTATTCCGCTTGGACGGCGACATGAGCGACGAACCGAAGCCCCGGGTTGACGAGGACCCGCCCAACAGCCGGACCACGTGACTCGGGCTGTCCACCGCGATCGACGCGGACAACGAAAGCGCGCTCTCCAGCTGCCCCGGCGCTCCATTCGCGCGCTCCGACCTGTGCTCCGAACGCACCGACATGGTGCGCAAAACACGGTCGCCGGCGTAAAGCCCCGGGACATCGTCCGCCTCCCTCGCCAGCGCGCTCACGTACCCTACGAAACACATACCCGACGCGTACCACAGCGGGAAAAACGCCCACAGAATCTGCGCCCGCGCGCACAGGCACAGACTGGTGTGCCACACGATCCACGCGTTGTTGACGTCCGGCGACGCTCCCGAGAGCGTGTGCGCCATCGCCGCGAGCGGCGCCGTGATGGGCGAGAGCAACGCGGAGCACAGCCTCTCCACAGACGCCACAACACCTTTGAACGTGTCGTCGACGTACGCCTCCCCTCTGGGCCTGGCGACTTGCCGTAAATACCACCTGTGCATGGCGCGCTTGGGGACGAGTTTGACGCTGACGCGGACGCGCCCGCGCCAGCCTCGGGGCCGTTTCTTTCTCGCCGCTCGCATCCGGAAGTTGACGTCGGCCATGTCGGAGCTCCGCGTCTCCCTGTGCGGGCTGATCACGTCCAACCACGCGTCCACTTTACCCCCGTCCTCGGAGCCCAACGCCTCGATGACGTCCCGGACGGGAAGCATGGCGGCGCCGAGAAGCACCTCGTCCATGGCGAGTGGACCCTCCGCGAGGACCAGCACCCGTAGCTCGGACGACGGGTCCGTGACGCCGAAGCTTCGGTGCTCGTGCGGCGTCGCCACCTTCTCCGCTCGGCCTTCCCACAGGAGCTGCACGCTGACGTCGGCGCCCAGCAGGTTATTATCGACGTCGCGGTTATCGACGTCATCGACGTTACGGTCCGCGGCGTCTTTCTTACTGGAGGTACCCGTCCATCCGAACCAGGAGCTGGCGATGTCCTTCGGCGGCGCGTCCCCGACCACCTCGAGCACCCTAACCTCCAACTCCCCGAGCGCGGGTAGCACCCAGTGATCGGACGGGTTCACCAAATCCTCCGGGGCTTCGCGCAGAAACCCCGCACTCGACGCGATGCACACCTCCCCGAGTCGGTCGCCGTAGGGCGCGAGCCAACTCGGGACCTTGTCCTTGTCCGAACGCACGGGCGCGATCGGCAGCCACCGCGGCTCCGCGGTTCCGCCCGGAGTCAAACCAGCCACCGGGATTTTAACCTCCCCCACGAGGGTACCCAGCGCGAAGTGTTTCTTGTTAAGGTCAGGCCCGAACGACGAGCCCCATCGGCTCCATAGGCTCGTAGGTGCCCTCGAGCCCCTGCCCTTGAGCTTGGACTGCGAATACCTGGACGATTTCGCGTCGTTCGCGTCGCCGCCCGAACCTCTGTCCACCACGCCCATGGTGACGTCTCGGGCCATGTCGGTCATCACGGTTGGATCCCACAGCTTGGTCAGGTTACCGTACACCCGCACGGTCACCGTGGAACTGTTGGGGTTCTTGGGAAATGAACAAACCTCGGGGATCCACACCGCATCCTTGGAAACTTCCGCCTGTACCGCGGTGTGGTGCACGTGCCGATCGCTGTTCAGTGCGACTGTAGTAAAGAAAAACACATCGTCAGTCATTCTAATTGCCCGTACGATGTAAAAATGAACTCACCCGTCGCCTTGACGTTCGTGGTCTCGTCGGGCCCTTGCCTGTACGTGGGTAAATCACGCGTGCCGCATATCTGAAAGTACACGAACGTCGAGCTGGTGACCTTGTTGACGTACGGCCCGGTGACGGGCGCGGGCGGCGGCTCCTTCGAGTCCTCCCAAAACTCCAGTCGCGGAAGATTCGCCGAAAATTCAGATTCTTCGCGAAGATTTGGCAAAAGACTCGGCCACCCCTTCGGCAACGGCGAGGACGCCGAGACGCGAACCACGAGGTGGCCCATGCACTGCCCGCTGTGCTCCGCCTCCTGGCTCGGCCCGTCAGGGAACAGCGATAGCACCAGGTTATCGGACCACGATCCGTCGTCGGGCGCATCCGCCAGCGGCACCGTCGCCACCCCGAGAAACTGGTGCCTCGTCACCTGAAAAACACAAAGTTCGTACATGCAAACAGTCATAGAGAACATAAAAATAAAACTCACCGCATCCGCGTCCCACACCCGCAGTTGAACCTCCGCGGCGCCCGGCGCTCTGCGAAACGTGAAAGTCTCGCCGTTACCTTCACCCCACACCGGGTTCAGCGTCCGCCTCTGTGTCTGCGTCCGGTGTCTGCGCGCGGTGCATTCAGCACTCGGGGAGTTGTCCAGGTGAACCTGCACGTACGGATCCGATAAACCGTTTTCATCGGCGGAGACCAAATGCTTCCCCGCGACCACGCACACGTGCACGTGCCTGACCGCCGCGCCTAAACCCATCGCGACGTCGTGCGTGAACCTGCCCTCACGTAGCGCACCCGCGCGACCACCCAGACCGGAGGCTATCCGCGAGAGCGAACGCATCACGCTCATCGGTCCGCTGAGATCTTGCAAGTCATCCGCCGCGGCGATCCTAACCTTCAAAACGCCGAGGTCCGTGTTGTCGTCGCCTTCTCTTCGTTCGCCAAAACCCGGAAGGTACTTGGCGCGCATTCCCGGATCGGTGTCGCACTCCGCGATGGACCCTGGCGGGTGCGATCGCTGAAGCACCAGCGTGGTCTCCATCCAACGGCCGTTTCGCGGCACGTCTTTCGCCGCGATGGTCGCTCCGCCCAGAAACTGCGACCGTCTTCCAAAGTCTTTGTCGAAGACGGAGAAGACGAGGCCTTGAAACGGTTCAGTAGTAGAAGATGAAGATGAATCGTCGTCACACGCGATGAGGAACCTGGCGTCGTTCGTGCGCCACGACGGGTTCAAGGTTTGGCGCACGGGTTTGGTCCGGAACCGGCGGTGTTTGTGAGCTCCGAAGGCGCCCACCTCGACGAATGGATCCGAGTACCCGGTGAAGTCCGCGCCCCTCAGGCCTTTGCACGAGACGATCACCACGTGGACGTGCGTGGGAGGCGGTGGGTGATGATGCGTGGATGCATCGTGAGGGTCCGGTACCGTGTGTAACAGCTTCTCGGGGGTATCGCCCTTGGCGCTGTCGTCGAAGGAGTCGTAGCGGCGCTCGTCGTCCTCGTCACTCAATCGAGTGTGGTCATCGGCGACGATCGGGATGCGCCGTCCGCCGAGGCTCCACGACGACTTTGGTGGTTTTTGGTGCTCCGACGTCGTCTCCGGTGCCGCGGGTGCCTCGTCGATGGTGCGTACCCGCGCGAACCTGCCGGTGGGCGACGCCGTGGGGGTGCTGTCCACGGGGAGGATGTGCCGAATCTTATTAATCCCTCCGGCGTCCGTCGGGGTTCCCGCCGTCGCGCCCGAGGCTGACCTGTCCCCGTCCCGTGGGGCGTGGCCCTTGCCCGCTCCAAGATCGTGGGACTTGGACACGCACGCACCCATCTCACCAGACTCACCCGGAGGCCCCCCACTGGGCGCTCCCCCTTGCAATGGTCCGGAGACAGGGCGATTTTCTCGGCAGGTCCCGGCGGTGCCTCTTCGGCATCTGCTCGATTCAGGTTTTCGGCTTGGTATCGAAACTCGATTTCTCGCCGACCGGTTTTGTTTTGCAACCGACCGTTCATCTCAATAACTCAAGAATCTGGGTCTAATGTTCACGTACAAAGGTGTTACGCGAACTCAAGAACCTGGGGCGCGCGTTCGATCGAGCCCGTCGGTAAAACTTTTTTGCCTCTCGGCGACTGTTCGATCGCACACGCGCGGACTGTCGTCACTCGCGTGAGGCGCGTCGGTGGTAGACCGCGCGTATCGAAAGTCACAGAGAACGGGACGCTTAACGTTCCCGGTTCCCACGCTCCCGCGTCTCGATACGACGTCGCGTGTCGGATAGTACCGCGCGGACGTGTGCGCGTCCCGTGAACAATCATCGGCTCCGTCCGTGGGTGTTATAAAATCATGATGCAGACCTCCGCGACGACCGCGGGGCGCGAGGCGGAGCCGCTGCTCCTCCAGCCCGAGCGTTCGCAGGGCTCCGCGCGCACGTGGCGCGAGCGCGCCACGTCGTGGACCGCCGTCTTCGGCGTCCTGGCGCTCGTCGCCTTCGCCGGCGTCGGCCTGCACGTCACCGGCGGGATGGACGTGGTCGCGTCCTTCTCAAAGACTGGCGATGGACAGCTGTGCACGTTCTCGCAGGTGACGAACGGTCTTACGCTCGTGCAGGGCGCCGCGCTCGGGTCCGTGGACCCGACCGGCTACGGCGACGGCGCGTTCTTCTTCTCCAAGCCCGGCAAGCCCCACCCGTTCTCCGCGCTCGGAGCCGGGTTCCAGTGCGGAACCCCATACAGCGAGTGGCTCAAAGGATCCGCGCTCTTCACCCCGAACAACTGCGAGCTCCTCACGCCGCCCGCGGACCAATCCCCGTTCGGCGCCCCGGGCCAGAAGGTACTCATGGTGGGTAACTCCTACATGTTCCAGCAGGTCACCGCGTTGCTCGCGCAGTACGTCCACCAGCAGGACTTCTCCAAGTCCGTATCAGGAATGGCCTACTACAACGGACTTTCCGGCGAACAGAAGTGCAAGTGCGTCCTCGACGACGCGCAGAACCACAGGGACGAGTGCATCGACCAGTTCAGCCGCAGCAAGTTCGACCAGACGCCGCTGAAAGGACCGGAGGACTTCAGCGGCGGCGACGGCTTTCACGCCAACATGGTCGGCCCGCCCGCGACGATGGGCATCTACGCGTTCAAAGACGGGACGCAGCTGTACACCCTCACGAACCACCCGCTCATGAACAGCGACGTCTTCGGCCTCCCCGCCATCGCGGCGGCGTTCGAGACCCCGCTGTACGAGTTCGACATGATCTACATGAACTACGGGAACCAGCGCGGGTTTGGACGCATGTTCTGCGGCAGCATGGTGGACCCCGCGGATGTCCGAGCCGGCGTCGGCGAGCTGAACCACGCGCACGTGCACGAATCGTTAGTCAACGGCGGCTTCAAGGGCAAGCTGATTCTGACCACCAAACGGCACGAGGAGGACATCGGCGGCGAGTTCAACACTTTGTTCAACATGCAAGCGCAGTCAGGCGCGCCGTGGAAGACGCTGCTCGTGCCGTCGCACATGCACCTCACTTACGATTTTTGCCCCTACGTGGCGGGCGATCCCGAGGAGACGTGCAGCACGGATCCGGCGTGTACGCGGAAGACGTGCCCGACGAATTCGCTGGAAGGGTGCATCAACGGCGGCGCGGGTCACTCGTGCGCGCCGGGGTTCGCGGACGTGGGCGTTAACCTGATGCTCCACGCGCTCAACATGGAACCCGGCGTCTATTTCGAGAAGGACGGTCAGCCCCAGCCGTGGACGGCGCCGGGCGTGGACCAGGGTGTCCAGGCGTGAGTCGAGTGAGTGAAGAGTTTTACATTTTGAAACTCGCTCAGGGGGTGCTCGAGCTTGAGGAGGAGGGGATACCCTGATTAGTTGCGTGACGGCCCGGGGGGGCGTCAAGGTTTTAATCATTGAACTTGAATTTATTCATCCCCGCTCCTACCCGCCAACACTCGAGGATGAATAAATTTGCGCGCGACTCGCTCCCGTGACGATGAACTAGATGAACTCACATTAAAACAATTACCAGCCGTGCTTGTCGAACCATTCGTACGCCGCGCTGTGCAAGCGCTCGTCCGCGATGTCCCGCAGTCCCTTCTGCCTGAGAATCTCCGCCACCTTGGCCTCCGCCGCCTTCATCACGTCGGGCCCTTCGCCAAACGGCACCAGCGGCTCGAGCTCCCGACCGATGCCAACCTTCGCAACCTTGTTATTGTGACCGTTCGCCTTCCCGTTCGCCTTCTCGAACGCACCCACCGCCGCCGCCGCGTCGGCACCCGCGCCTGTGAGGTACTTGCGAAGCTTGCGAACCGAATCGGCGTACTTCTCCGCGAGACCGACGACGGCGAAGTGCCCGTCGGTGATTTTGGACATCGCGTTTTGAATCTCCTTCTCGTCGGCGGAGTGCGGGGACTCGCACGCGGCGTCGAGGTTTGGCATGTCCGCGAGCGCCGCCGCGACGCACTTGGGGTTGGCGCCGCCGCAGAAGTTGCCGTTGAGCATGTTCACCTGGCATCCCTTGACGCAGTTGAAGTACTTCTCGACATTCTCCGGGGTGGGATTCACCGCCGCGGCGCACGAGCCAATGGCGTAGGACTGGTGCGCGGGGTTGCACTGCACTCCGTGCTCGTGCTGCATCCTCGGGCACGATTCGAATGCGTTGACGAACCCAGCCGCGATCTTCTGCGCGGGCATGCGGAACATGCCGATCATCTTGCCCTTGTGCGCCTTCATCTCGCTGTTGAACACGGGCTTGGTTCCGAACGAGCTGGAGAAGTGCTTGTTGTAGCACTTGCCAAAGTTGGGTTCGCCGACCGTCACCTGCGTCTCCTTGTAGTAGTCGAACATCCCGTGGTGGTTCATCTCGGTGAGCTTGGTGTGCAGGTCGTAGTCGTCCTGGCACCGGTACACGTACGCCTGGTGACGGAACGATGGCGAGACGCTGTCGCCGAAGTCGACTATGAACGGCCGTGGGTCCGTCCCTCCCATCGTCGGCCGCATCACGCGCGTCGCCCATCCGCGCGCGTCGGAACCAAACACGGCGAGCGCGACCGCCACCGTGGCGATCGCCGCGATGGAATGCACGATCCATCGCACGCGCTTCGCGTCGCCGTTCGTATCGCGCGAGCGGCGCATCGTCGCCGCCTCGGGCGATCCGAGCAGCGCCTCCGTCTCCGTCGGTGGGTGCGCCGAGGAATCCATCGACGCGATGTGGTTAAACACCCCGCGGCCTTTTACCGATGTGAGCGAATCGCCTGAAGATCCGCCCCTCAACTCCCGTAGGTAGCCGGTCACGAACTCGCGCGCGCGCGAAGATCCGTGCGTGTCGAGGTGTGGGGAACTCGTCCTCGTCGTTCGGTCGAACGCGCGACCGTGAATGCGCGCACGGACGAGGCCTGTGAGCGTCCCTAAGTAACTACCCATGCGGAATATCAGCCTGGCGCGCGGCGCGATTGGATTTTGGCGCTGACCGCAGGGGAACGTTTTTATAACCGTGCGTTTGATGTGGACCCACACACAACGAGAGACGCCCGCCATGGTCATCGGCAACGTCTCACCGGCACCCGCGGCGCCTCCGAAGACATCCCCGGCGCCCGCGCGGTGGACCCCGGTCGCCCAGCCCAAGTGCCTGGTGTGCGATAAGAGCGTGTACGAGAACGAGAAGCTGACCGCGGACGGCAAGACTTGGCACAAGACGTGCTTCCGATGCAAGCACTGCAAGAAGGTGCTCAGCCTGGGGAACTACGCGGCGGTGAGCGACACGGTGTTCTGCAAGCCGCACTTTAAGCAGCTCTTCGCGGAGGGCGGAGGGTCCTACGCCAGCATGACCGGCGAGGCGGACCCGAAACGGTCGTGGTCGACTAACAAGGCGTCGGGCACGGAGGCGACATCGGGATCGGGCGATAAGAGCTCGTCACCGGGGCCCGCGCCGTCGCCGTCGGTCAAGGCGCTGATGGGCAAGTTCGGCGGCGTCAGCATCGACGCCAAGTGCCCCGCGTGCGATAAGACCGCGTACGCCGCGGAGGCTGTGGACGTGGACGGCGCCAAATGGCACAAAGGATGCTTCCGGTGCGCGGAGTGCAAATGCTCCCTCTCGTTGATGACCGTGGTGCAGTGCGAGGGTAAGCTGTGGTGCACACGGGACGCGCCGCGGAACAGACACACCAAGCACATGGACGGGAGCTCGATGGAGATACGCGGGGCGGCGGAGGCGCAGAGGCTGGCGCAGACGGCCATCTCATCGCCGGACGTCGTCGCCAGGTACTCGACGAAGGATGCATCGGCCAAGAAGGGGCCCGCGCCGGCTGAGGTGACGGCTAGTCAGGATGATGTCACGTCGCCAAAGGCGGAATAGACGGGATTCAGCAATCTCGTGAAGGGGGGGGATGGGAGTCGCGTACCTGACTAAACACTGCGAAGTTTTAAGGTACCTTGCGTAGTTTGTAACCAAAGTTCGAATGACAACTTGTTGTAGCCGTAGCGTCTACATCCGAAAGCTCGCGTCCCTTCGCCCCCCGGGCGCGGCGTAAATACAACCCCGTCGACGGATCCGTCGACCCAAAGTCTCGCAAAACTCTCCACCCACGATCCTCCCTTCCAATACGATCGTCAAAGTCTCTCCAAGGTCTCCCGTCGCCTTCTTCGCCATCCACCCAAAACTCACTCACTTGCCCTTCCCCTCAGCCGCCGCCTGCTTAACCGGGAGAAAGTACGGCTCATCCTGCGCCTCCTTGGACGTGAGCCTCTCCTGGTGATCGTACCTCAGGAGCTTATCGAGGAAATCGATCGCCTCCGAGCTCACGAGGTGCTGGTTATCCGCGTTGACAAACTTGGACCAGGGCTTGCGGCTGTGTCGACCGATGAGGCTCTCGAGGTGCGGGTCCAGCTCGATGCGATACTTGGACAGGTACGCGTACAGCTCATCGGTGCCCAGCACCTTCGCGATGCGCACGAGCTGATCGTAGTTGTCGTGCCCGTTGAAGAAGGGCTCCTTGCGGAAGATCATCCCCGCGAACATGCACCCGAGGCTCCACATGTCCAGGGCGTAGTCATAATCCTGCAGATCGACGAGGAGCTCCGGGCCTTTGAAGTACCTGGACGCGACGCGAACGTTGTACTCCTTCGCGGGGTGGTAAAACTCCGCGAGGCCCCAGTCGATGAGCCGCAGCTGGCGCTTCTCGTGGTCGATCATGACGTTGTGGGGCTTGACGTCGCGGTGCATGATGCCCTGCGAGTGGCAAAAGTCCAGCGCTTTGAGCAGTTCGAGGATGTAGTAGCGGACGTCGTAGTCGGTGAGCTGCGGGTATAACACCTTGAAGTCGGTGTTGTTGACGTACTCGAAGATGAGCGACGGAGTTTTGCTCTGGGGTTCGCGCACGATGTCGAGGAGCTTGATGATGTTGGGCCCGCCGGTGAGGTTTTGTAGAATCTTGATCTCGCGTTTGATCTTCTTCTTCTTCACGGGCTTGAGGATCTTGATCACGCACTTCTCGTTGTTGCCCGAGTGCACGCCCTCGAACACCTCGGAGTACTTGCCCCGTCCCACCTTGCGCACCACCTCGTAGTCGTCCTGCTCCCCCCAGTTGACCGTCAAGGACTCGTAGTCCCAGTACTCCCGCGGGCGATTCACGTTGACGTCGGTGTACACCCTGGCCTTGGACACCACGGCATCGCGGCGGATCGCCTTGCCTATGCGCTGCGCCATGATCGCTCGCGGTACCTTAGATCACCTTAGATCACCTTAGACGCGCCTCCGACTCCTCCACGCCGCCGCGAGAGCTCGACCGACCCCCGTCGACAATTAGAAAATCCCTCCTCGGCACTGCGCGTGCGAGAGATCTTCTGTTTTTCCCGCTCTTCGACCGAGCAAAGGAAGCGTACGCGCGTCCTCCCGCGCTTGGACCGAACCACACCGGGCCTCACTCGGTGCTGGTCGATGACCTGGACTCCGACCGGAGCGACGAGGCGATAAACCTCGGTCGCGTGGTGCGTAATGGCGGGTTGGCCGGGTTGCCCGGGTTGCTAATTTTTGCGGCCCGAACTTTGCCCCCAACCAACGCCCAACGACCGATTCGGCTTCGCGATTTCATCTGTGTGAGTGGGCACTTTTTGTGTCGCGCCCCGCTCCTACCTCCGCCGGTGCTCGGGCGATGTCCACCGCGGGTTCCCCAACGTCCGTCGCGCTCGAGCCCAACATCCGTCGTCCCAAGGCACCGAGGATGACCTCGGTGAGGTGTCGGGCGTCGACATCCGGCGGCGGCCCCGGACAGACGGTCGCCATCATCGGGCGCGGGCGCGTCGGGCTCGCGATTGGACGGATGTGCGAGCGACTCGACATGGAACACGTGTTCATGACGCGGGGTGACACGTCGTTTCCACCGCACGGGCCCATCTACGTCGCCACGCACGCGTCGGATCTCGACGACGTCCTCGCGCTGGTCCCAAACGACCGTCGGAAAGACCTGGTGCTCCTCCAAGGAGGTCTGCTACGGGACGACTGGCTTCGACATCGAGGCTTGAACCGCTCGTGTGCGGCGACGCAAGTCGCGCTTTACATGAGCGCGAAGGGCGACGGGACCGTGAGGGACGGCGGCGGCGCCACGTGCGCGTGTGGGCCACGCGCCGGTGACGTCAGCGAGCTGCTCACGAAGGGGGGGAACGTTCGGTGCGTCGTCGTCGACGAAGCCGCGTTTCGAGTCGCGAGCGTTTGCAAGCTCGTGTGGACCTCCGCGTTTTGGCTGCTGTGCCGATCGCTGTGCACAACGCCGGGCGACGCGATGACGGTCGGGGAGGTGGTGGACTCGGATGAAGGCGAACGGGCCGTGAGGGAGCTGGCGTGCGAGCTCCTGGACTGCGTGGAGGCCGCGGGCGAGCTGAGGGTCGGGGATGAAAATGAAAATGGAAATGGAAACGACGACTCACCGCGTGACTCGTCGCGCGAGGCTGTCTTGCGAGGCATCTTCGAGTATTCGCGGTCCATCCCGAGCTCGGTGCCGAGTGCGGAGATGGCGCTGAAGGAGGCGGGGTTTCGGAACGGGTGGTTCCTAGCCAGGCGGAGTGCTGAGTCGCCGCAGACGAGGCACGCGGATCACCTTCGGCGAATAGGACTCGACCCGGACGCGCTCGTATAGGCAAACAGGGATGAACTCGTACGCTCGCGTCGCTTCATCGAACGCGCGGTGTGGGTTATACGGGTCGAAGGGTAGACTAGCTAGCGTGAAAGGGTATTAGGACGCTATTTTAGGACGCTATTAGGACGCTAGCTTGCTAGGTAGTCTCAGAGAGGCCGTTTGTTCGGCATTCCGGCGCGCCGGGGGTACTTTTCCGGCGTCGCCCGCGTCTTCACGCTCACCACCGCGGTCCTCAACGCACCGTCCGGCCCCACGCTCTGCACCTCCTCCGACACGAGTGGGGTACCTCCCAGGACATCGATCGCATTCGACGCATCCGCGGTTTCCGTCTCCGTCGACTCGCGTGAATTCTTCATCGCGACGAAAGCGCCATTCACCTTCACCAACGGCACGCACAGCTCCGCGAGGATCCGAAGTTCCGCGACGGCCCGCGCGGTGACGACGTCGTACGCCTCCCTGTGTTCACTGCCCACCTTCCCGGCGTCCTCCGCTCTGGACCAGAGGGTCCGTACGTTCGTCGCGCCGCACTCGGCGGCGGCGGCGTCGAGAAATGAGGTTCGCTTCTGTAGGGTGTCCAGGAGCGTGACTTCCCACGCGGGTCTGGCGATGGCGAGGGCGATGCCGGGGAAGCCGGCACCGCTACCGACGTCCATGACGCGGATCTTGGCGTTCGCGGCGGAGACGTCGGGGCCGAGCGCGCGCTCGATGGCGGGGAGGAGCGCGAGGGAATCGGCGACGTGCCTGGTGAGCACCTCATCGATCGTCGCGGCGCCCGTGAGGTTCATGACCTTGTTCTTCTCCAGCAGCGTCGCGGCGAAGGTGCGCACCTGGTTCATCTGCGCGTCGTCGAGGCACGACGCGAGGATGGCGTCGGTGTCCACGTCCGCGGCCGCGGCGGTGCGCACGAGGCGATGCTGCCGACGGATGCCGAGATTATGATGATGATGGCGGCCGACGACGATGCGACCGCGGGGGGCGGCCGGCGATGATGTGGACGCGGACGTGGATCCCACGCGGCGAAGCGCGGCGGCGACGAGCGTGTGGGTGCATCTGCTCGCCGCGGGCGCGTGCGCCAGCTTCGCGAGGCTGCTCATCGGACGCCGCGTCTCACTGTGGCACGCCCGTTTCTCGGTCGGCAGCAGGTCGGACGAGAGAGATTGATACAAGTATTTCTCGGATGAGGAGGCGAGCGGGCTCGGGCTCGGGCATTGCCAGCGTCGCATCTCGCCCGACGGCGTATGAAGGGGAGAAGACCCGGTGATAGACCAGCAACAGACACCCACGCCGCGCGAACCGCCGGCCATCTCTCATCCAACGGCACCGGAGGACAACGCGCCCAACCGTCAGCCTTCCAGAGCCTGGTCGTCTCGCCGCTCGCCAACCTCCTGGGCGGAGGACGCGGCGTGACAGTCAGGAGAGACATGGGACCCGACATTCCCCCGCACGAGTCCGAGAACGCGCACATGCTCTCATCGACCAACGGAGTCGACGCCGTCTCCGAGGAGGACATGCTCACGCTCCAAGGGTTCGCCGGAGCCCAGCGGTTGGCGCAGATCGCGCGTCAAAACGGCGACGCCTCCGTCGTCGTCGACGCCGATTCATCCACGGGTACCTCCACGTCCACCGGCGGCACGCACCGACGCCGACGCAGACCCACCGCCGCGGCCAGGCGCTTCGAAGCCTCCCTCGAGCACAAGTACGAGCAGAACCCATTCATCGTCTGGTTCGGCATGCTCGCAAAGGCGGTCGCATCCGCGCTAGCCGCCGCGGGACTCGCCATCGTCGCCGCGGTCTACCCAATCTATTCCCTCACCCCGACCCCAGTGCTGGACTTCATCGCGCGTAACCTGTTCAACGTCGGGTACCTCATCTACATGACCAAGCTCGGCCGGTGGCTTCACCTCAAGTCGGTGCGAGACGCGCGGGAGAAGAAATACGTTCACTCCAGGGGCGTCAGGCCGTCCACTTTGTCCACCGCCACGATCGTGCCGATCCCGTTCCTGGGTGATAACTACACCTATTTGCTCATAGACCACGCCACGCGGCAGGCGGCGGCGATCGACCCGGCGGATCCGTACACGGTGTTTGAACTGGCACAAAAGCTGCGAGTGGTACGTTTATTTCAGGATTTCAGTATTTTTAGTATGGGCGATTAGAATGACGTCGTGTTTTGTGTACAGGACCTCGTCGCGGTGCTGACGACGCACAAGCACCACGATCACGCGGGTGGTAACCTGAAGCTGCAGAAACTGTGCGGACACATCAAGTTGAGGGTGTACGGCCACGTCAAGGACCGGATCCCCGGTGTGACGACACGTGTCAAGCCCGGGGATGTGGTGAAGATCGGCGAGACGAACGTCGGCGTGGTCCACGTCCCGTGCCACACCGACGGGCACGTCGTGTACTGCGTGATGGGGGACGGGGGTGACGTGGATGCTGACGTGGAAGGAGGGGGTGCCCACCCGTCCACGGCTGGGGTGCCGACCAACGACGGCGGCGGCGGCGCGGGGTCCTTACCGACGCACAAGATCGAGGCGGTGTTCACGGGTGAGTACTTCTTTATTTACTCCGTACGGGCGATTAGACTGAACGCATGTTTTTTCATTCACAGGCGACGCCATCATCAACGGCGGCGTGGGTGCGTTTTTCCACGGCGACGCCAAAGACTGCTACGATAACTTACACGTGCGGCTCAAGGCGGTGCCGGACGAGGCGCTGGTGTTCAGCGGTCACGAGTACATGCTCATGAACCTGCGGTTCTCGCACTGGCTCGACGACTCCAACGAGCACGTCGTCGCCGCGCTGAGAGAGGTGGCGACGCGGCGTCACCACCACTTCACCACCCAGCCGTCTTCCATGGCGGTTGAACGACGGGTGAACCCTTTCTTCCGCGTGAAGGAACGCGTGTTTCTCGATAAGATCGATGAGTTATACGCGGCGATGAGGCGAAGCGCGCGGAAGAAGTGGTACCGTCGGTACATTCCCGAGTGGCTCGATCGAACCGCGTTCGTCGCCGCGGTGGAAGGGCCGGATAAGCGCGACGCGGAGATGCGAAAGCTGGGACGGAAGATCGGTACTGGGACGGATTTTGCCGACGTGAATTCGATGGACGGCGATGTTCCGAGCGTGTTGGAGTGCGTCAAGGGGATCAAGACGTGCCAGGAGCTGATTCAGTACCGGCACGCGATCGAACAGTCGGCGGGAGCGGG
>Ga0213862_10000524_pt1 | contig 16176 bp, 9 predicted proteins | sample PICome_7_FD_160092 | JGI IMG/M metagenome (GOLD analysis project Ga0213862, IMG submission 160092) | Coastal seawater microbial communities near Pivers Island, North Carolina, United States - PICO266 | ecosystem: Environmental > Aquatic > Marine > Coastal | place: USA: North Carolina | collected... | reverse complement strand
AGGACAAATCTTGCCTGTTTTTTTAAGACTCTTTACTTCGGCTGTAATGTTTTGTAAGAATTTTTTGTAAGCTTTTACAGATTGCTTAGCTGCTTTAGCCTGCATTCTTATCTGATCCTTCAAAGCTGTCATTTCATTAACAACAACTCTTTTTGCTTTCTTTTTAACGTTAGGAGCTTTATCTATAGCTGCTAACTTCGGGTTATTTTTTTGAGCAAGCTTGAATGCTTTGGTCATCGAAGCTCGTGTTGGAGCTTTTAAACCAAATTCAGCAGTGAGTTCTCTTATCAACGCATCAAACTGAACATCATTAAGTTGTTCAGCTAATTTAGTTTGACTCGCATATTCAATTACAGAATCAAATATCTGCTTACGAAGTTTCGTAGGATTCATTTTCTTAGGCCTACGAGACTCTATTTTTTTCTTTATCTCTTGTGCTATTTTCTTTACACGCTGAGGATCAGCGGTAACTTTCTGCTTTGCAGCATCAGACTTGATGTATTCATTGGGAGATATACCTCTACTCTGAGCGTCACGGTTTATCGCTGCGAGGATTTTCTTATAAAGGCTTGACCCTTCTTGCTGTTGTTGAATGGCACTTTGTCTACCATCTGAAAGAATCTGCTGCCTGCTCTCCTTGCCAATAAATCTTGAGTTGATTGCTTTTTTGTCTGTGATTTCATAAGTAATATTTTTACTATCTAATATATCTATTAAAGCATCTAATTTTGCGTCCGCTTCTGGATCACTAAAATCAAATATGTCCAGCAAAGTTAATGAATTATTTGTTTCGTTCAAAGTGTATTCATCAATCCCTGCTTCTTTTAAAGCCTGGAACGTGCCTTCACTATCAGAAACCTTAATGGTTAATTCATTTCCATTGTGGTTTGCTTCACCATCGATTGTGTATTCTGCAGCGATAGATGACTCTTGTACTTCAGGAGCTAAAGCAGCTGTAATAGCTGCGTATTGTGATGCTTGGTCTAATGTTGCGTTTTTTAATTTTACAACATTACTTACCTCTCTTACCTTTGTGCCAGCTTCGTTTACGTAACCACCGACAGATTCATCTACCTCAACCTCTACGCCTAAATCATTTGCTATATCAATAAGACTTTGTTTGTATTGTTGATATTGCGGAGATTTCCTCAACCCCATTGCTTCAGTTGTAGACTCAACAGAAGTTTCAAAAAATGGTGCTACGTTTACACTTATTTCCTCTTGCGTCTGCGTCCTAATCCCAGTTTCAGAACCGTCTTGGATTTGCGTTTCTTGACTCTGTTGGGAAGGCTGAGTAAGTTGGGAGTCTCCGCCTCCCACTTCTTGGCCGTCTTGGGTAGATTCTTGTACATCCACCGCCTCTGTGCTTGACTCTTGAATGGCATTTATTTTCTCTATTATTTGTTCTTCAGTTGGGTTTACAATTCCATCTGAAGCTAATTGGTTAACAGCTTGATTTCTAACAAAGTTACCACTTTCTGAAACATCTTTTTTAGCTTGTTCAAACAACTCAGTTTGTTTTGAGCTTATCTGTTCTTCAGTTGGATCAGTTATTCCGTCAGCTTCTAATTGTTGTATAGCAAAATCTTTTGTAACTACTATAAGATTTTTTTTAGTATTACCCTTATCATCTGTAACAGAGACTGACTCACTTATTACTCCATCATACTTAGCAGTAATCTGTCTTAACTGTTCGTTTATATCTGCTTCTCTCTTTTTATTAACATCTAATTTAGTATCGCCAAGATTTGATTTCTCTGTTTCCAAAGCAATCATTTTAGTTCGATCTTCACCCTGAATAAAATCAGGTATCATTACGTCTATTTGAGATCTTTCTTTTTTAGCAGTTACTATAGCTTGAAGTTCAGGATCATTTTTAATTTCAAACTGCATCTCTCTAATTTGAGAGGGTGTCGCTGTAGAAACAAAGTCAAGAATACCTTGCTTAGTTAGAGGGGTAACTATTCCTCCTTTAGATTTTATACCATACTTTGGTGGCTTAAAAACATTTATCCCTTTCTGTACAATATTCCCTAACTGCAACTCAGATTTTAATGCATCAATCTGCCCTTGGATTTTTGCTCCTTTTTCACCGCCTAACATTTCGATAGTGGTCTTTCCAGTTACTGCCGAAGGAATACTTAACACTGAGGTTGCTTGACCCGTTATACCTTCAAATCCAATATCGGCAACATCCATTTCCTGTCCAGTAACAGCTCTTGCTGCAGCTTCACCTGTTGACCCGCCAATTGCTTCTATACCCGCAGCTCCTAAAGCAGCTTTTGCTTTCATAGCTCGAGTAACTGTTTTACCTGCGGCTTTCGCAGCTTTAACACTTTTCCCAGCAATCTGACCAGCCGCTCCTCTTGTTATACCATCAATAGCTCCTATTACCAAACCTCTCGCAGCGGACTTGTTTCTTATTCTTTGTAGTGCATCTTCGTCATTTAAAGTTTGTCGTATTCCTTCTTCGTCAAAATTCAATCCTTTTTTCTGTACCTCCTCTTTTAAAAACTCTGTAAATGATAAGCCTGTTTCTAAGGTTGCTCCTGCTCCAGCAAGCGTCCCCGTAATAGCACCACCCCCTGTGGTTAAAACCCCTAATGGTCCAGCACTAAAACCTGTTGCTCCAATAGCAGCACCTGCAGCAGCACCTGATCCTGCACCAGCCAGTACGGCAGGGTTAACCATTGAGGCTACAGAAGAAATAAGTAATTGATTTACAACGGTAGGATTAGATACTACACCTAACATAAAACCTAAAATACCTCCTCCATTTTTGTCATAGATTTCATTAAAAGATTTCATTTCATCAGACATAGGCATGCTTTCCATTTGCTCTACGGCAGTTATGTATTCTTGTAAATCATCTTCACTTACTGAAGATCCTTGCATGTATATATTTAAAGCATCGTCAACAGTTCCTCCCTGAGACATCCCTTGATTAGCGGCACGCCACATATCACCAAAGAAATCGGTGACAGTATTTTTACCAAGCATCTCTTCGATCCAAGTATTCTTTTCCCCCTTCTGCACATTAGCTCCGTAACGCACACCACTGGGTTGCTTTAATTCTTCGGGAACTGGAGGTAAACCTCCTGTCGCTGAAGCAAAAGGATTGTCTAAATTTACTCTTGGATCAACTTCATTATTTACTCGTGGATCAACTTCATTTTGATTTAGAGAAGACTCCGATGAGCCACTCAGATCTCGAGGATCGGACATGGAATCCGTATCGTCCGTTGGAAAAGTACCATCGGAAACGTCTTTTTTTTTTTGAGTCGCTGCAGGAGTATACTCGAAAAAATAGTTGTCATCAAACTCTGCTTTCTCTCCTTCGTACAGATTTCTATTTACTAAAACCTCATACACTTTATCTCTATACTGCTCATTTTCAACGGCAGATTTAAACTCATCAAAGCTTTTGTCTGTCAACTCTTGCTTTACCAAAAGATCGTACAGGTCTTTTATGTCTTTTCCTATCGCCATTTGTTAAAGAGGTTTTTTGTTTTCGTTATACGTTTTTATAGCTTTATTTAAAACAGATTGTGTTTTACTCCACAGCTGTGCCGAAGACATGTTGTTTGTATCGGTAAAGGTTTCTGTAGTTACATTCCCGTTAGTATCTGTGAAAGTCAAAATAACCTGACCTCCATTCTTTTTACCATCTGCACCTTTTGAACCTTTATCTGCATCTGTTGCTGAAATATCAACAGTAATGTTATCAAATGCTGTTTGTGGTAGTACAGCATTTATTGCAAGGCCTAAAGCTTTTTCAATCTCAGGACCTTCTGCATTCTGACCGTCATCTAAATCTTCACCTAACTCAGTTTCTAAATATGTAAGAGGGCTTTGTTCAGTACCATCAATAGCATAATCTGAATTATAATCTATAGGTTCAATAACTTTAAACGCTACAGTACCTGACGCATCTCCTTCTCCAATTCTCGTTCCTACTTTTCTCTTCTTCTTGTTAAATGCTTCTTCCGCAACAGTTACGTCATCTGAGTATGGATTAACTACGTCATATATTTCTCTGATTATATCTGTAACAGTTTTTGGATCTCCATTTGCAAATTGACCTTCTATAGTCATAACACGATCTGAGAATGGAATAACAAACTGAGGCTTACCATTTACAAATACTCTTTGTACTTTACCTGTAATTTCTGGTCTACCCTCTGCTCGGCTTTTGTTGTAAATATTAGCAAGTGTTGTACCTGCAGAAGAAGCTTTATTTACATCTCCCGAAACAAGATCATTTACCGTACCATACAAGTTTGCTCTACTGTCCTCAATTTTCTTATTACCTATTGTTGTGCTTGTATCCTGTTGCTTTTGCTCTCCAGTATCTGGTTGAGTTTGTTTTATAACCAGGTCTATACGAGATTCAATTGCACGCTTAGCAATATTACGAGCGTCTTGCATTTGGTCTTCAGTTAACTCTACTTGAGGTCTTCCGTTTACATTCTTGTATATAATATATTTTTTGATGCCTTTCTCTTTTGCTTCTGCTTCTGATTGAACAAATTTATACCCTACTCCACTTAAAACTTGAGCGGCATTCATAGAACTTAAATCTGTCTTATCACCTGTTATAACGTCAACTTGATCACTCATAAATTGATCATAGCCGATAGGTTGACCATCGTCATTAACAAGTTTATTTATAACATTTCCATCCGCATCTTTTATTACTTGACCAAATAATTGACGGAAGTCTTTAATGGAAGTTACAACTCCTCCCCCTGAGATAGCAGAGAAAGCACCTACTTCTGAAGTTATCACATCAGCTAAATTATCTACAATACCATCGGCTAATTCATTAGTGCTTCTTCGGTCTAATTTAAAATCACTTCTTACATTTATATATGCAGCGTTTTGATATAAGTCTGGGCGTTCATCAAGATTAGGCACAACTAAATTACCTTGACCGTCATCAACCATTGTAACCAAAACTAACTCCCCAGTACGTGGGTTACTTATAATTCTTTTATTTTGAAGATCACCAAAACCAAATGTACCCTCATTCCATGCAATCTCTAAATCAGAAGCAATTGAAGCACCGTCTTCACCAAGTGCCAAACGTTCCATGGCTTCTTTGTATTTAGCATCAGCTCCTTTTACAAACTCACTTAAATTTTTATAGCCGTCTTTTTGCTGTTGCATGATAAGTTGAAAGTCTTTAGGGTCAAGGCCACCACTACGCATAAGCTCCATGTTAGCCATTAATGTTTCTTTTGAATAATTAGATCCATTAATTAAAAGCTTTCCTAATGATTGATTATCTGTGCCAGCAACTTTGCTGAGCTCGTCCATGGCTTTTTGAGTCGCATCAGTAATCTCTTGCTTTTTTTTCTCACGCCCTTCAGCGATTGCAATAGCACCATCCGTAAGCTGTTTAGCCATTGCTGACCAATCAACCTGCGTAGCATCGGTATCTCGATTTACATATATGGAATATGCATTTGCACCTGTGGGTCTGTCTGTTCCTTCTGCCATATTTTATTTAGTTTGGGTTGGCGGCACGTATAGCCCTTTAAATATTTTATAAAAGTCATCACCAAATTGACCCTTGTTAACCATAAGACGAGTGTCTTTCCCAGTGAATCCTTGTTTCTTTAATGTGTTTAATATTTGAGCTCTTGATAGTTCTCCTCCCGCAGAAGCTGTAACTTTAGACATGTCAAACTTATCAGCATCCGCAATTTTTTCTGCTCTTCTCAGACCTCCTTGCTTACCATATAAAGGAGCTAATGTATTTAACCCTTGACCGACCATGCCGATTCCTTGGATACCGCTTTGGATGGATGCATTTCTTGCCTCAAGAAGATCTCTTTCTCTTTGAGATTCATCAGCGGCTTGACCTACGTCCATTTGAATTAGTTGTTGCTTCAGATTTTCTTGAGCATCAGCTTTCATTTTTCTGTTTTCATAAAGAGCATCTGCCATACCTATACGTGTGCCTTCTGCAGCTTGAGCTGCGGCAGCTGTAACGCCACCTACTCCAGCTACTAAATTACGAGTATCACCTTCTTGAAGAGCCTGAAGGGTTTGTTGTTGGCCAGCTATGTTTTGACGATACTGTTCACCAAACGCATCTAAAGGCACATTGAGGCCTGCATAAAAATCTTTTTCAGCTTTCTTTCTTGCATCAGCCATAAGTCTTTCTTGTTCTTTTCTCGCTTGCTCAGCTGCTCTTTTCTGCTGTGCCGCTTGAGTAAAAGATTGACCCGCACTGGCTAACCCTGTACCTATACCAATTACTGCCGCTGTTGTTACTGCCATATTATAATACTTTAATCATTTCGCTCGTATAACTTGAAGCCTCTTTGTATCCTATCTTTTTATAAGTGTCTATCAAAGGTTTATTTTTTATTAACGCATACGAGTATTTAAATCCTTTTCGCTGAGCAACTTCAGTTATTTGTTTTATTAACAACTCAAGTGCTTGCTTTCTTTTTGTTCTATCTTTATAGCTTATATTAGATATAATCCAATCACACCAAGCTACTTTTGAATTAGTTGTATACATAAAGCCTGCACAAACTGGAGTATCTTCATCATAAACCATGTACCCCCCAGTACCATTCTCTGGTAAAAAATCTCTGTAGGGAGGAGTCCATCTCCAGTCACGCCACCACTGACATAGTATATTGTCGTAATCAGTGTTTTTTAAAGGCTTTACATTTAATTTCATTTAAAGCAAAGATAATAAAATTCTATGGAAAACTTTTCATGATATTACTACCTACCGCAAACAGCTCTACTGGACCAGTATTACTATTAACTAAAGTAAATTCCATATAGTATCCTCGCAAACCATAACTTTCTGCAATAGTATTGTTAGTAAACATTAAAAAATCATTAGCAACAGGTGCTACAGCTCCTGCAATAGTGGTATCTAAAGTTACAGTTTGTTCACTTTTATTTACATTTTCAACTCTGCCCGCTAACACAGGTGCAGCGTTATTAACTAAAACATAGGCGGTTGCTCCAATGGTAATTAAATTACCTAAAGAATTTCCTATTGAACATATTAAAGCTGCAGGAGGTCCATTAACAGCAGAGATTGTACCTAAGCCATTAGTATATCTTAATGCATAGTTAGTCACTCCAGTATTATGTCTTACGTATCCAAACCACTCCCCTTCTTTTTGTTCAAACTCCAACAGGTCTACATTTCCTTGACTTAAATCTGTAATTAATGAAGTACAATCCCACGCAGCATTACTTTCAAAAGATATTGTTTTAAATAATTTAATAGTTAACGAAGGCTGTGGATTAAAAACACTTGTGATTACAGAATTATAATTGATGCCATAATATTGATTACGTGTATCATTAGTATTATGTCGATATAAATTACCACCAGAAAAAGTATAAAAGAATCCATTCATGCCTTTCATGTACTCGGGTAAATAAGAGTAGAATGAAGGCCATCCTTCCACACTCTCACTGTATGTTAATGTAAACGCTGTATTTTGATCTGGTGCTGCCATATTGTTTTTTTATTTAAGGACCTGTACAAGTAGCTTTTGAAACTACCACTCCGTTTCTAACTCCTAAAGCAAAGCCTCCTGTAATATAATATTTTAATGTGTTAGTGTCATTTAGATAAACCGACCCATCACTTGCTTTGAATACAAAGTTACCAATATTAGGAATGGTATTGGTATCCACTGTAAAAGGAAGGCTATTACCCGTAGCATTTGGTGCAAAATAATAAGTCGTTGTAGGTGTAGCACAAGCGTCTGTATTTTGTGGGTTTGATCCTGACCAAGACCTTAACGCTGCGGGGCACGACAAGTCCCAAGAAAAAGCAGTGCTACACATAGGAGCGTAAATATCTACGACAATTCCTGTAGGTGTAAGGTTGGTCTTTGGTATTACTGCTGTAAATACTGGCGAAGAAGGAGTAGATGTGTCTGTAGCAAAACCGACTTGACTGTTTGCTACAGTAACACTTTGATACGTTCCTTGTGCCACATAAGTATTACTTGTTTGGTTGTATACGTAATTTTGAGGTTGATCTCCCGCAGTACAACCACCGCTTGGAGTATTGTTATAAGGACTATCTGCTACTAAATCTGCGTTTTCATTTCCTAAATAAGTAGGCAGACCAGTACCTTGATTGTTAATTCCTGCATAATCTACAGTAGTACCAGCCCCATCAACCAATGTCACGGTGTCATGATTTGCATAAGCTGTCCATCTATTGTAATGCGTACCGTTATAAATTATATCCACACCATCAGGAATTGAACCTCCCCAATAACCATAAACAATGATTGCTCCCGTATCGTTAGCAACATCAACAGTTGCATTAAATATTCCGTTCTGACTTGAAATAGCTGCCGATATACCTTGACCACACGGTACTGCACAACTGTTGCATGGTTGAGCGTTTAAAAGAACTCCATTTAGTTGTTGTCTAACAATACCTGCATTGGAGTAGTATCCGTCTGGAGCGAGGGTAGTTAAGGCAGCATCAGTAAACACAGATGTAGCTGTGCTGAAAGATGTCCCGTTAAAATAATATATTCCTAATTGTGCCATTTTATTTAATTAATTAACAATCTTCTACTTCTAATACAAGTCCATTTTCTCCTATCTCCATGTACTGTGTTGAAGATATTTTGTAAAATCCTGGAGCTAAAACCTGTACGGGGTCGGTTAATGAGTCTTCACAGTTTGATGACGTGTAAACAATACTTCCTACTATTGGTAAAGATCCACTACCATTATTGTGATAATAAGTATTCCCTAATACTGAGCCACATGCACTTACTGCTGTTTCAGCTTGAGAACTTGCTGAGAATGACACACAAGACCATGTGCATAAGCAACAAGCATCATCTTGCGAAGTCGCATCATAACATAATTGTTGAGCACCTATAGTTCTTAAATCATATATAAGATACAAATATTGGTTATTTGTAGGTAAACTTAAATTACTAATAATAGTTTGATTTATATCATTTGTTGGAGCTGTTACATTTCCATTTGGAATAGTTGTAGATGCCGCTAATAAAGCCGCAACGTCAGTAGGAGTATTAGCATATAATGTATTTGATGATAAGTATTTAAAATTATCAGATGGATAACTCCAATCGTAAGTGTCAAAGTTTACTTTGTTAACTCTGATAGTAAGGTCAACCCCGCTGTAAGGAAAAACACCTTGAGATCTAATGCCACTTTGAGAGTTGTAGAAACTAAATACAGTGTCTACCGATCCTAATGTAGCTAAATCACTATCTACTGGACTAATAGTAGTTCCATCACCCCACAAATATTCAACATGAATAGTTTCTCCATTGTCTGTGTTTGAATTTATTAAACACTTTACAACTGTTATAGGCACAGGATTAACACATTTTGGTGTTACATATCCTGTAGCTGTTTGTATTGGAGTAATTGTTATTATAGCATTTGTTGGAGTAGCTGCGGTTTTGGTAAATGTAAAAGTTCCAGACCCCGTAACTGTGCCTGAATTGTATACATTACCATTCCATACAACTTTTATAGCAATACTTCCAGCGGTTATGTTGTAGTCTATATTAACATCTCCTATTAAAGTTTGAAAGTTATATTCATATTGAACACTTTCGTTTGCTTGTTTTTGTTGGAAGTCTAATTGAACATTACAATCTAATATTGGCTGAGGCACAGGAACATTATTTAAATTTGTACCTATAACGTACTCATCCATGTAAGGATCATATCCTCCAAGTTTTTGAGTGTTTAGCTGAAAATTAAACTGATCTCTAAACCATGAACGCATGCCAAAATCAGATATGACTTTTAATCTATCGTTTACTGAATTACCCACCAACTCGATTACTGCTGCTCTTTTGGTATCAGTAAAGTAAAAGTAAGCTCCATAGTTAGCAAAGCTTTCAGGGTTATAACTTATACCATATTCTTCAACTCGGGCTATTTGTTGTCCTAATATTTCAGGAACAGAAACAATTGCACCCCCTCCTGTTGAATCACTAATTAAATTTTTATTAGCAAGAACATAACTAATTCTATCTTCCTGTAAAGTTAAAATATCAGTCTCTCTTGCGTATAATAATTGTATTGGTCCAAAAGAAGTTTCTAATGTTTTAAAGTTAGCCAGACCAAGATTAAATTCGTTTAAGTTATTTATACCAGAGTTACTACTGTATACACCACTATAAGTCATGTCGGCAAAACGATCGGTTTCTTTAAAGTCTTGATCAGAAACCGCTAATGCTCTTTGCCCCATAACTACAGAACGTCCTTCAATTCTATCTAAATATTTATAACTTTCTACACCGTTTCCAAAAGTATAGCAATCCATAAAATCTAAAGTAACAATAGCTGGCTGAGTAGTAGTTTGGTTTTGATCTCCAGCATCCGTATTGCCATCTGCTTGATGAAGCATATACCCAGTATTGGTATCTCTAACTAAAGGTAAAGCTCTTGAAGCATCGTAATATATTTCATCGTTCGCATCAGCTGGTATAGTTTCAAAAACCAAAACTGAGTTAGCTCTTTGTACAACTATTTCAACCTCAATTTTTAAATCCCTATCTTTTTTAAATGTACCATTAACACCAGTACCTCCTGATCTAACGCCAAACCATAAAGGACTATTTACATCACCTGGAGTGGCTTGAAGAAATCGAAATGTTGTGGTTGAAAATCCATCACAAGGAACGTTAGCCGCTCTGTTGTAAGTTCCTCCAGATCCTGAAATGTTTGGATCAATTCCAGACCCTGTAGGAGTACCAAAAGTAGGCTCATAACGAGCCGTACATTGTGCCGCCAAACACCTATCTGCGTCTAAATCAATGTTTGTTGCATTCCAAAAATCAGCAAAGTCATTATAATTTTCTCCAGCTACAAACTGCCATTCTTTCTCCCACTTTCTTTCAGGAGCAGTAGCATTACCTTTTCTTCTCCATTTAACATTTACATCTATTATCGATCCTCCTGGTATGCTATAATTAGTAGTTGTTCCTGCGTCAGCGTCATAAGTAAAAAGCGGATATGATATAGCCCATACGTCATTACAAGTTTGCTCACTATCAGACTTCCTGGTTCGATTACCATAATCAATTACAGCATCATCAGCTATTTCAATACTAAAGTTAGTTGCTTTTAACTGCATATACAATCCTGCTAACTGTTCTGAACCATCACCTAAAGATTGATCAGTAGCTAAGAAATCAGAGCTTTGAGCCTCAACGGCCAAGACTGTCGTTTCTACTAAAGAGGTTAATGCACCCCCCGTGTCTCTTTTTACGATAAGCCTGTCTCCTGTTTTTACCTTTTGTTGATTGTCCCCATCTAATTTAAAATGAGTTACATTGCTAAAAGGATCAGTATAAAAGAAATTAGAATATATAGTTTCATAACCTGCCTTACTTGGCTTAACTACAAACTTATATTTAGTCGCCCAAGTAGGAGCATAATTATTTATTGTAGCTTGTATACTATTTTTATTAATACTTGAAGCTGGCGGAATATATATGGTATTATATTCAGAAACTAAAACTGTAGAAGCCCTGGCATATTCATCCATGTATACAATACCTGTTTCAAAATCTCTATTACTATGTAAGCTATTTTTATTTGTGTCGCTACTAAACTCTATTGCAAATCTTAAAAATCTAAAATACTCATACATGTCACTAACAGTGCCACCAGTGGTGTTAGTATATTTCATTGCCAATACCTGCAACGTAAAGGAAGTTGATCCAGGAGTAGCTACTATTGCAAAACCTTGTTGTGCTGTTGCATTTGTTATACTACTATTATCTTTTGTAAACGCACACGTAATTTGCGGAGGGACTAAAGCTGCATTAAATTTGTCAGTTAAGGAGAATCCTTGATCTGCTGTAGCTATAGGCTCAAAGTTTACTCCTTCTACAGTTCCTATAGAGTCTCGAAAGTCTGAAGAAGTTACAAAGTCATAAACACTTGAATAATTTTGAGTTAAATTTATTGTAAGATTTAAATTAAAATCAGCAGTTTTAAACCCAGCATTATCGATATAACAAGCAGTGCCTGTTGTACCGTTTATTAAAGCGTGCTCAAACCTCATAGTAAAACCTATTTGAGAATCTGTTTTCAACTGATCTTCAATTTCAGCTAAATCAATTGTTGCCAATGAATTAGGAACTTGAGTAGCTTGAGAAGGGTTTATAGTGTATGTTACGCCTTGAGAAAATACAGGACCTTGAATAGTCTTAAAATCTGTCTCTTGTTGCAAATGTGCTGTAGAAAAATCTATTGGTATATTTTGACCATTAATGTTTTCTATATTAAAATTATCTGTATAGTTGCCATAAATAAGTCTATTACCCATAATAGTCTGGGCTTGAGCTTTACGAGGAACGTTATCATATAATCTTAATAACTCATCTGCACCAATTACTGAATATATTTTACTGTTTGTAAATACATATTCCTGATGTTGGTTGTCACCCCATCCGTAATCTTCTTTTTTAAATCTTTCTATGACATAAATGCTATTAGTATTAGAGTCTTTGTATAATAAATCAACTTGGATTACTCTTGAACTCCCCGTACTAAATTGAATTTTAGCTGCATTAAAAGCGTTTTTCATACCACCATTGTCATAGGCTTTAGTATCAAATCTAAAGTTATTCGGTTGAAACGCTGGGTTTGTAAATAAAGACGTAGCACTGTACTCATTATTTGTATATCTATATCTATATGCAAAGCTTATAAATCTATCTTCTAAATAATTTTGACCTCCCGCCAAAGTTATTAATTGAAAAGTAGGAGCAGGAAGTGGAACTTCACCTGTAGCAACCTGATCTTCAAACCCTGGTGGTTTTAAAATTACTGATATATCTTCTTCTTCAATACCATCAACATTTCCTACAGGATATGCATAATTAGATGTTACATTAATTCTTCTGGGTGGATTTTTACCATCTGTAAAAAATAGTAAGTTTTCAATTTTATCAACTCCAGTTATTAAGTATTCTGGATCAAAATTTAAAACACCTAAAGTTATAACATGATATCTTAATTGGTCAGTAGAAGTGTTATAAGAAACAATCATATCAACTACTCCATCTTGAGCTACTGGGTTTGACTCGTCATGTACAAACCAGTACATTGTTTCTAATTGACCATCTTCAAAAGCTCCTAAACAAGTTGCCCCTGAAGATAAGTTTTGCCCTCCATATTGAAGTGTTGTTAATTGAGTATTACCTCGAGAGTTTTCTACTGCTCCTATTTCTGTATTCTCAGTAGAACCGAGTCTAACATTTAATGCATCTACGTACTCGCCTGGTGGAAGAAGTCTTTCATCCACAGACTTATTCATTCGTCCTGCAATAAAATTGGTATTAACTATTGGCATATTACTTTATCCATTTATCCTGACCTCTTAAATTCATTAAAAGGCGACCAGGGTGTATATTACTTAATCTTAATTTAGCGTTCCTTAAAAGTGATGATTTGTCTTTTCTCGCTCTATTTACTATGTATTCTGAAACCCCAAGTCTTCCATTCAAAATTGAATATCGTATATAAGCATATATATATTCTTCAAATAACTTGTTTAAACTAACAGATGCATCGTCTCCATTTTCCATACCGTCAGAAACATATTCTAATACCACAGATATAGGTCCACCAGTAGAACTAAAATTAATAACACCTGCTTTTTTATCTATTTTAAAAGTTGGATTTGAATTAGCAGTTTCTGTATTCAATCCAAACCTTGCCCCTATTTGATAATCAAAATACCAGCAGCCATCAACACAATAACCTTCCTGGCCATCAAAAGGACTACCAGCATTTAAATAAATACTTTTAGCACTTCCTTGAATCCTGGCTAAATCTACTTGACTATCTTGAGGTCTTAATACATTGCCGTTTTGATCAAACAATAAATTAGCTTGGTTGTCTTGTAAATAAGAGTCTGAAAAATTAGTTTGAATATTTTCTGTTAAAGGATATAATAATCCGTCTTTCCATTGTGAAACCCTTACCCAATTTACAAAATCGGAAGGAAGCACAAATCTGTAATTAGAATCTATGTCTAACTGTAAAACTTTTATTTCTTTTAAAGCATCATAGTTTAATTCTTGAATACCACGTTTAGCATGAAACAAAACTTGGTATCTGTTTAAATTATTTACAAGCTCCATATTCCCTTGGTATATGAGCATAAAATTATTTACAATATCTTCTAAAGATATATATTGATATGAACCCCAATTCGCATCATTTGGATTGGTGTTGTTGTTTGTGTAATATTGATATTGATTTATATATGCCATCTTAACTTGTTTCTTGTGTATCTAAAGCTTCTTCTGATTGTGCAAATGTAACCACGTCCCCTTCTCTAATTTCAACACCAGCGTATTGAAGTATTTTTGCTACTAAGTTAGGCTCATCTGACTGAGGCAACTCAAAGTTTTGATACAAAGGATCAGACGGGTTAAATATAGGATCTTGTCCTGAAGTTTCAAGATAGGTCCAATTGGGTGCAAAAGGATATCTAATATACTGACTTATTATTTGTCCTTGGTTATATATAGTTATAGGATATATTTTCGCACTTGCAGCGTTTTGAGTATAAGAGGGATATGTCAATGTTGGCTTAGTTAACAATGAATTTTCCAACATAGTTATTTTTTGATGAGTAACTTTCTCAACCTCTTTTATTTTTGAAGGATCATATATTGTATAATCTATACCTGTTGCTGTTAAAAAAGTTGTTTCAAGCTCAAGAACAGTTTCTGATACAACTACCTCTACAACTGCGTTAATCGGTAATCCTGCTGGACTAACAAAACCTACTATATCACCAACAGCAATACCATTAGTAATAAAAGTAGCATTTGCATCTGTAAGACGATTACCCCCTCCACTTGTTCCAGTATTTGTGCCTTGAGTTTTTATTGTTTGATAAACCAATACCTTACTTAACAAATAGTAATCACTTCCATTTAACGCAAAGGTTGGTAAAGTGTAGTCGCTTCTATTTAACTGAGCCGTGCTCTCGTTTAACAAGGGAGCTGTTACACTAAAAGTATCAATAACTTCTTCCAAGCCTTTTACTATATCAGCATATCCTGAACCTGAAGTTCCTTGAACTTGTCTTACAATCCAATTATTATAATTGTAAAAGTAGTCTTCAAACAAATCCATTTGAGCCTGCAAACAATATAAATTAAAATCTTGCGGAGATAGGTATCCGTAGTTATTTTTATTCAGTACAGCAAGCACTGTGTTTCTTACAGAATTAATCATGAAATCTCTTTTTTACAAAGATAACAAAAAAAAAGAGGCCACTTTTTTTTGTGACCTCTTCCATAATTAGTTAGTTAGTTCTTCTTATGCAGAGTATTCTACTTCAATTTGAGCTACACCTGTGATAGCGTATTTAGGCTCAAGAACATAGTAAGGGTTTAGCCAACTTGTTTGCAAAGCTTTTTCAATTGCATCTACAATACTGTTTAATTGCTCTTTAGTTTTAGCTGCATCACTTGCTGTAGTAGCAGTAATTTCAAAACCTAAAACTTCAGACGCACCAGTAGCTCTGTGACCTACTGCATTGTAAAGAATGTTAACTTTTGTGTCCACTCCTACTTCTATTCCAAGAATGTTTTTAATTGGAATTAAGTGGTAGGCATCACTTAGACTGATTTTTAAAAATTTTTCCATCGTTATAAAAAAAAATAAATGTTATATGAGATTATTCTCAATGCAAAGATAAGCTTTATTCTTTACTACTTTTTAGTCGTTTTACAAGCAACTTATAAGTTTCAATACCATCATCTGTTTGGAAGTGTGAAGCCACTATGTAATAAGGGTCTTCTCCAAAAGGTATAGTTAAAAGCTTGTTTTTATTTTTAGGTAAGTTAAAGTATACATCTTTGCCGCTGTTTTTGAAAACTAAAAATGAATTGTTAAAAAATTGAACAACGTCATTTGTCAAGTCTAACATAGGATCATTAATTGTTTCTAAAAAGTCAAACGGACTTTGTTGAGCATACATTAATACATCTCTTCGTATTTCTATCGTAGTCATTTTGTCTACTCCAGAGCCTATAAGAACTCTTGCTACAGCTAAAAGTTTTTCTCCTTTTAATTCTTTAGCAATAATCTGAGCTTCTAAAGCCTGCTCAACAACCTCAAGTTCTTCTGAAGCATCTA
>Ga0213862_10000522_pt1 | contig 16193 bp, 17 predicted proteins | sample PICome_7_FD_160092 | JGI IMG/M metagenome (GOLD analysis project Ga0213862, IMG submission 160092) | Coastal seawater microbial communities near Pivers Island, North Carolina, United States - PICO266 | ecosystem: Environmental > Aquatic > Marine > Coastal | place: USA: North Carolina... | reverse complement strand
GTTTTACCGTCAGGTGTTAAAATTGATTCTGGATGAAATTGAACTCCTCTTACATTGAAATCTTTGTGCTTAATGGACATAATCTCACCATTTTCATCAATAGAAGTTATCTTAAGTTCATGAGGTATTGGATTATCAACTATCCAGGAATGGTATCTACCTACATTTAAATTAGATTTAATATTATCAAAAATTACATCTGAATCAGTTGTAGTTATCTTTGATGATACTCCATGATAAACCTTTTCTAAGTTTCGCAACCTACCTCCAAAAGCTTCAGCAATTGCTTGTTGACCCAAACAAACACCAAAAATGTTTTTAGTATTGTAGTATTTCTTAATTACTTCAATTATTTTTCCAGCTTCTTGAGGAATGCCGGGTCCTGGTGAAATTAAAATTGCATCAAAATTATTTATTTCATTAAGGTCAAATTTATCATTTCTTTTAACTCTTACTTCGCATCCAAGTTCCTCTAAATAGTATAGAAGATTGTATGTAAAAGAATCATAATTATCTATTAAAAAAATTTTTTTCATTTTATTAATTCTGCATCATTTAATGCTTTATCTAAAGCTCCTAATTTATTTTTTACTTCCTCTAATTCTTTCTCTGGGACAGAGTCGATTACTATTCCAGCTCCTGCTTGATAATTCAATATATTATTTTGACTAAAGAAGGATCTTATAATAATCGCATGATTAAAGTTTCCATTGAAATCTATATATCCAATCGCACCCCCGTAAAAATTTCTATTTACTTTTTCATATTTTTCAATTAGTTCAAGAGCTTTATGTTTTGGAGCACCTGTTAAAGTGCCAGCTGGAAAAGTATCCTCAACAACTTTAAAAGGTTTAATATTTTTCTTTAAGATTGCAGTAACCTTTGAGACTAAATGAATAACATGAGAATAGAATTGTATCTCCCTGTTTTTCTCTACTTTAACATTATTACCACTTCTGCTTAAATCATTTCTAGCTAGATCAACCAACATAATGTGTTCAGAATTCTCTTTAGGATCTTTAGCTAATTCTGTTGCTGTTATGTGATCTTCCTCATCATTTCCTGTTCTTTTAAAAGTACCAGCAATTGGATGAATTTCTGACTTACCATCTTTAATTATGATTTGAGCTTCTGGTGAGCTACCAAATATTTTATAATCACCATAATCAAAAAAGAAAAGATAGGGTGAGGGGTTAATGGATCTTAATGCTCTATAAACATTAAATTCATCTCCACTAAATTTTTGCATAAATCTTCTTGATAACACAAGCTGAAAAACATCACCTCTTTTGCAATGATCTTTTGCTTTTTTAACATAATCAAGATATTCATTATCAGTAATTGTTGATTCAGGCTGACCATCTTTTTTAAAACTAAATACAGAATAACTTTTATTATTTAATATAGCTTCAATTGACTCTAGATTACTTGAATTATCTATTGTATTGCAAAATATATGTGCTTCATGATTATATTGGCTTATTGCAATAATATTTTGATAAAGACCATAATATATATCTGGGATATCAAAGTCATCTTTATTCTCAATATTTATAGAATCGAAGTATTTAACAGATTCATGACTCATAAATCCGAATAATCCATTATTTAAAAATTTTAAATCAGACTTTGAAGTTTCAAATCTATCAAGATATTGATGAATCACATCTGAAACTTTTTCATTTTTTGATAGTTGCATTGAAGTAACTGCTTCTCCAGGATATGAAAAAGTAATTTCATTATTTTTTATTTTGATAAACCCAATTTGATTGAAACAAATAAAAGAGTAATTATTATTTGCCAGCATATAATCACTGTTTTCTAACAGTAAACTATTTGGATATATATCTCTTATTTTTAAATAAACCTCTACAGGAGTTATAGTATCTGCGAAGATTTTTTTATGATAGTTGTTTAATTTTATTTTCTTCATAGCAAAAAAAAAGCTTGTCGTGAGACAAGCTATTACATAGTTAGTTTAATCACGAATATTTAAATATTGTAATTCCACCACCAGTATGAGTTAATTAATTTCATTAAGCAAATATAAAATAAAAACAAAACAAACCAAGAGAGACAAAACCTATTATAATAAATATAGCTGTTGAAATAAGCTTTAAATGTTTTTTTGTTCCTTCAGCCATGTTCATTGTCTCAAGTTGTGGTTCGTTAACATCCTTAAGTTCATTTATCGACAGAAATGTAGCTGCTACTACTGTACCAGTACATATTAAACCCATAATAAATATAAAAGTATCACCCATATTATCTTTTTAGCATTAATTTAAAATAACATCCAAAAGATAAAATTGAAGGAACCCATAAGCCTACAAATAAGCCTTCATCTTTATATCCATAAAACCAAAGTGAAACAGATAAGACAAAAGATACAAATGCAGCAAAAATTAAAAAAATGTCAGATTTTTGAAAATATTTCATGTGTAATGTATTTTACTCCCAAAATACATAATTACAATTGAATTAAAAAAAGTAATTCTTATGTTTTTTTTAAATTACTATTTGATTTACTTATTTTACATAAAAATAATATGAAAAATATAACCTCAAATGAACTTATCGATAAATTAGAAACTGATGAAAATGCATTTCTTCTTGATGTTAGATCTGAAGAAGAATATGAAGAATCTCATATCCCTGACTCTAAACTTCTAAATATTCGTAATCCACAGTTATTTATGGATGGACTTAAGGATTTAGATAAATCTAAAAACTATTATGTGTATTGTCATTCTGGTGTTAGAAGTGTTCAGGCTTGTCAAGTAATGAAAAGCTTTGGTTTTGAAAATTTAAATAATTTATTAGGTGGTATTTCTGAGTGGACAGGATCAAAAAATAACTAATTGATAGAATATATTGGAAAATATGGTCTAGGAGTTTGTGAGAGAATTAGCAAAAAATTAGGAATAAGATCTAGCAGGCTTAGGTTTTTGTTTTTTTATTTATCAATCCTTACTCTTCTACTAGGATTTATTTTATATTTGGTATTAGCCTTAATTATTAAGGTGAAAGATTTAATTATCCATAAAAAAAAAACAGCATTTGATTTATAAATTATGATTACACAAGAAAAAATAGGAATAGATGAGAGAATAAATGAAGCTTTTCAACCAATATCTAACTTTTGGGAAGGCTTAATTCTTCATGAATTTTTTGGAACAGGAATACCAACAATTATTTTTTTATTAGTTGGTGGTGCAGCTTTCTTTACTCTATATTTTGGATTTATAAATATTAGAGGATTTGGATTATCTATTAGAACTGTAATGGGTAGATATGATGGGTTAGATGAAAAAAGAAGTGGTAGTGGAGAGGTTAGTCACTTTCAAGCATTAGCTACAGCTGTTTCCGGAACAGTTGGAAATGGTAATATTGCGGGTGTTGCTATGGCAATTGCAATTGGAGGTCCAGGAGCAACTTTTTGGATGATTTTATGTGGATTACTTGGGATGTCTTCAAAATTTGTAGAGTGTACTCTTGGTGTAAAATATAGAGATGTTGGTCCTGATGGAACAATTTATGGGGGTCCGATGTATTATCTTTCAAAAGGTCTTAAAGAAAGAGGTTTTGAAAAATTTGGAAAAGTACTTGCAGTAATCTTTGCAGTCTTGTGTATAGGTGCATCTTTTGGAGGAGGTAATGCGGCTCAATCTAATCAAGCAGCCCTTCAAATGGTTGACTTATTTGGGCTAACAGGAGGTTCAGCCAGAACAATAGTAGGTATAATAATGATGATTGTGGTTGGAATAATCATTATTGGTGGTATAAAAAGAATAGCATCAGTAACTGAAAAAATAGTTCCTTTTATGGCAGGAATGTATGTGTTAGCATGTCTATATATAATAATAATGAATTTCTCATTTGTTGATGACGCATTTGCGATGATTATAAATGGTGCATTTGCTCCAACTGCTGCAGTTGGAGGATTTATAGGTGTTCTTATTCAAGGTTTTAGAAGAGGTGCCTTCTCAAATGAGGCTGGAGCTGGTTCAGCATCTATTGCTCATTCAGCAGTAATTACAAGTTACCCAGCATCTGAAGGACTTGTTGCCTTACTAGAGCCATTTATTGATACAGTAGTAATATGTACAATGACAGCTCTTGTTATAATAATATTTAATGGAGATAATACTCTGTTTACTTATGGTAATTTAGTTGAAGGATCTTCAGCAGTAATGATAGAAGGTCAAAAACTTGAGGGTGCAGGTCTTACTTCAGCAGCTTTTGCTGAATATATTTCTTTTTCTGGTCCATTCCTTGCAATTGCAGTTGTTCTTTTTGCTCTTTCAACAATGATTTCATGGTCATATTATGGTCTTCAGTCTTGGATGTATGTCTTTGGTAAAGGAAAAATATCTGATCTTACTTACAAACTTCTCTTTCTATTGTTTATAGTAATTGGAGCTGCAGGTGATATGTCATCTGTTTGGGCATTCTCTGATGCAATGATTCTAGCTTTAGTATTTCCTAACATGATAGGTCTGTTTATCTTATACCCTAAGGTAAAAGAGGAACTTACTAAATATGTAAATGCAATTAATAATAAAAAATAACAAGCATATTAAATACAATTATTTATATTTGCGTTCGTAAATAAAATTAGATGTTAATTATACCTATAAAAGACGGCGAAAACATTGATAAAGCTCTAAAGAGATTCAAACGTAAGTTTGACAAAACAGGAGTGATGAGATCTCTTAGAGATAGAAAACAATTTGTTAAGCCATCAATTGTACATAGAACTAAAATTAAAAAAGCTCAATATGTACAGAAGCTTAGAGATCAAGAAAATCTTTAATAACTTCAATTTTTCTTCTTTACATCGTAACTTAGATGTATAATGCTCATAGAGAAATTTTTAGACTACTTACAATTAGAAAAAAATTATTCTTCCAATACATTATCCGCTTATAAAAGAGATTTAATTCAGTATAATAATTTTATCATTGAAAATAATGGTAATCTTGAAATTGAAAATGCTGACTATAAGATTATAAGATCTTGGATAGTTAGTCTGGTGAGTAGTAATATATCAAATCGTTCTATAAACAGAAAAGTATCAAGTTTAAAATCATTTTATAAGTTTCTTATTAAAACAGATACTATTAAGTCTTCACCTCTTAAAGCACATAGTCCATTAAAACAATCAAAAAAAATTCAAGTTCCCTTCTCACAGGAAGAAATAAACTCACTATTAGATAGTGATTTTTTTACTAATGATTATATGGGTGTTTTGCAAAAATCAATAATTGCTTTTTTTTATTTTACAGGTGTTAGAAGAATAGAGCTAATAAATATTAAAGAATCAGATATAAGTCTAGAATCTTCAACAATTAAAGTCATGGGTAAAAGAAGTAAGGAAAGGATAATTCCAATTTTACCTAAACTTAAAAAATCTCTTAAATACTATAGGGAAATTAAGTCAAAATATAATGGGAATACTTCACCTGAGTATTTATTCATTTCAAAAAATGGTAAACAATTATCTGAAAAATTTGTTTATAGAACAGTTAATGAATATTTCAAATTAGTTTCACCCAAAATAAAAAAAGCTCCTCATGTTTTAAGGCATAGTTTTGCAACTCATTTAATTAATGAAGGTGCAGATATAAATTCAGTAAAAGAACTATTAGGTCATTCGAGTTTATCAGCTACACAAGTTTACAGCCATACTAGTATGGAGAGAATTAAAGAAGTGTTTAAAAATTCTCATCCTAGAGCTAAATAATATTTGAAAATTTATTTCTTTTTACTTTGTTTGAGGAGAAAAAAGCATTTATTTTGCAAACAGTTTTTTATAATAAGCCGATGTAGCTCAGCTGGCTAGAGCAGCTGATTTGTAATCAGCAGGTCGTGGGTTCGAGTCCCTCCATCGGCTCTTTGAAATTTTGATATTGGGGAGATACTCAAGCGGTCAACGAGAGCAGTCTGTAAAACTGTTGGCTACGCCTTCGTAGGTTCGAATCCTGCTCTCCCCACAAATTAATGCGGGAGTAGCTCAGTTGGTAGAGCGTCAGCCTTCCAAGCTGAATGTCGCGAGTTCGACCCTCGTCTCCCGCTCAACTTTTTTGCCGATATAGCTCAGGGGTAGAGCGTTTCCTTGGTAAGGAAGAGGCCACGAGTTCAAATCTCGTTATTGGCTCAACTTTTAATCACCAAATTTATTAAATGCTTATTGAAGTTTTAAAATCCAAAATTCATAGAATTAAGGTTACAGATGGAAATCTTAATTACATAGGTAGTCTAACTTTAGATCTAGATCTTATGGATAAAGTAGCTCTTATTCATGGAGAAAAAATTCAAGTTCTTAATGTTGAAAATGGAGAGAGATTAGAGACATATGTTATCCAAGGAGAAAGAGGTAAGGGAGAAGTTATTGTAAATGGCCCTGCAACTTTCAAAATAAAAAAAGGAGATTTAGTAATTATAAATAGTTATGCTCAAGTTGAATTTGAATTAGCTAAAAATTTCCAACCAAAACTCTTAATATTTGATTAATTTATCCTTATTGGATCTGTTCTGTTTACTTTTTTTTATATTTAAATATGAACAAGCTCTTTAAGTGGTCTTTGACTGCAGCTTTAGCAGGATTTCTTTTTGGGTTTGATACTGTTGTAATATCAGGGGCTGATCAAAAGCTCCAAGAGTTGTGGGGTTCTTCAGATATTTTTCATGGTTCTGTTGTTATGGCAATGGCACTATGGGGAACTGTTTTTGGTGCAATCTTTGGAGGAATTCCAACAAGAAAAATTGGAAGAAAAAATACACTAATATGGATTGGTATATTTTATTCAATTTCAGCTATTGGATCAGCCTTAGCTAATGATCCATTTATCTTTGCAGCTTTCAGATTTATAGGTGGAGTAGGTGTTGGTGTTTCAGGTATTGCCGCTCCAGCATACATATCAGAAATTGCACCTGCAAAAGATAGAGGTAAGCTTGTTGGTTTATATCAATTTAATTTAGTCACAGGTATTTTGATTGCTTTTCTATCTAATTACTTACTAAGTGGAATTGGTGAGAATGATTGGAGATATATGATGGGTATTGAAGCTCTTCCAGCCTTTCTGTATACTTTTTTAGTTCTGTCTATTCCAAAAAGTCCTAGATGGCTTTATTTGAATAACAAAAAAAATGAAGCGGAACAAATAATAAGGGATGCATACTCTAAAGAGGATGCAGATGAACTAATTGGCGAGATAATAAATGATAAAGAATCAAATGTGAAGTCAGAATCAATTTTTCAAAAGAAATATAGTTTCATATTAACACTTGCTTTTTTAGTTGCAGCTTTCAATCAATTTTCTGGTATTAATGCATTCTTGTATTATGCTCCAAGAATATTTGAAGAAGGGGGGCTTGGCCAGAGTGCAGCCCTACTTAATAGCATTGGCATTGGGCTAACTAATGTAATTTTTACATTTATAGGTATTAATCTAATTGATAAACTTGGCAGGAAAGTACTTATGTATATTGGATCTATTGGGTATATTATTTCACTTAGTTTAATAAGTCTTTCATTTATTTTAGAATGGGGAGGTATAACACTTCCTATTTTTCTTTTTCTATTTATAGCATCTCACGCAATTGGACAAGGGGCTATAATATGGGTATACATATCAGAAATATTTCCAAATCATATTAGAAGTTATGGACAGTCATTTGGGATTTCCACTCATTGGGTTTTAGCCGCTATTATACCATCATTTGTACCTTTTCTATTTGGATGGATTGGACCTGGAATTGTATTTGCATTCTTCGCCTTTATGATGGTACTTCAGTTACTTTTTACTCATTTTATGATGCCAGAGACAAAAGGTGTATCTCTTGAAGAATTAAGTAAAAAATTAATTAAAAATTAATTTTTTTTTCTACCAGAACATTGCATATAAGAAAGCTGTAATAAGAACAACGCTAAATGCACCAATATTAAATGTGTTATTAGTTGCAAATAATTTCTTAGTAAGATTGATGCCTTTTGAATCGTCTTTGTTGCCATCTAGATAACTGATTAATGCAATTAAAGCAAGAGTAACTAGACATGTATAACCCATCTGATGCATAAATGGTAATTCAACAAAAATAGATGCATCACTCCATCCTTTTGGTGCTACTTTAAAATACATGGCTATTGGAATAGATAGAATAGCTCCCCATATAGCTGCGTTGTTTGTAGCTTTTTTATAAAATAGCCCCATTAAAAATACAGCTAAGATTCCAGGACTTACAACTCCTGTATATTCTTGAATAAATATAAACACCTGACCAAGACTTCCAAGTTGAGGTGCTATAATAATTGCAATAATTAGTGCAACTACAGCTGTAATTCTTCCAACAGAAACCATTTGTGAATCCGTAGCATTTTTGTTAAAATGAGACCTGTAAATATCCATTGTAAAAATAGTAGAAGTGGAGTTTAACATAGAAGCAAGTGAAGAAACAATAGCAGCAGCTAGTGCAGCAAGTATTAACCCTTTCACTCCAACTGGAATAAAGTTTTTAATTAACCATGGTGCAGCATTATCATTTGCAATATTTCCGGCAGCTCCAATAAATCCAGGATCTACAGAGGCAGCTGTAAGAACACCAGAGTCATCTAAATTCATTACATATGCTATGATTCCAGGCAATACAACAATAACAGGAATTATTAATTTTAAAAAGGCAGCAAATACAATACCTTTTTGTCCTTCAGCAAGACTTTTTGCTGCTAATGTTCTTTGAATTATATATTGGTTAAATCCCCAATAATATAGGTTAGCTACCCATATACCACCAATTAATACGGCTAGTCCTGGAAGATCCCACCATGCATCACCACCATTTGGTTTTATAATTTCACCTTTGGATAAAATCATGGAAAATCTTTCAGGTGCTTTTTCATAAACATATTTCATTCCATCAATAAAACTACCTGAATCAGTGACATTAGCAAGAGCAAAATAAGTCATTAATAATCCTCCAAATATTAAAATCACCACTTGTATTACATCTGTCCAAGCAACTGATGCAAGACCACCCCATAGAGAATATGCAGCTGCAAATAAACCAAGCCCTATAATACTGTTTAATAAAATAGATCCATCGCCAACACCAATAATTGTATCCAAAGCTTTACCTCCTAAAAATAAAACAGTTGTTAGATTAACAAAAACAAAAAGTGCAATCCAAAAAATAGCAAGTATTGTTTTTAGATTTGTACTAAATCTTTTTTCAATAAATTCTGGAATTGTATATAAACCTTTTTCAATAAAAATTGGAAGAAAATATTTACCAACCACTAACAAAGTTATTGCTGCCATCCATTCATATGAAGCAATAGCTAATCCAAGAGCAAATCCTGAACCTGACATTCCTATAAATTGTTCTGCAGAAATGTTTGCTGCAATCAAAGAAGTACCAACAGCCCACCAAGGAAGAGATTTACTAGCAAGAAAATAATCTTCAGCATTTTTTTGTTTCCCGTCTTTGTCTCTTGAAACCCATAATCCTATTGCTAGTATTGTGACAGCATAGAGTCCAAAAATTAAATAGTCTAAAAATTCAAAAGTCCCATTCATATTATTTAATTGGTTTTTAAGGTTGAAATTTTTTTGATGATTCTAATTAGATATTTTATAAAATTAGAATTTTTGTTTAATTTAAAAAATTATAGACCAATTGATTAAGGGTATTAATAAAAAAAATAAAAATAGTATGGCACTAATAATTGCTAAAAGAATTTTAATAAGTTTTTTTATAGTTGTTATTATATTCATTCTACTTTTTTATTTCTTAGGGATATTGTAGAGCAAAACTTTGTAAATTGAAATAATAATATTTTATAGATGAATATTAAAGATTTAAAATCTAATGAAATTATGCCAGGTTTTCGAGGTAGAATTATTCATGGATCTGATTTTACATGGGTATACTGGGAAATAGACAAAGGTTCCAGTTTGTCAGAACATAATCATGTAAATGAACAGTTAATGCATGTGATAGAGGGTGAATTTGAATTTACAATCGATGGAAAGAAAAACTTATGCAAAAAAGGGTCTACATTTCTAATACCTTCGAATGTTCCTCACTCGGGAAGGGCAATTAGTGATTGTATATTAATGGATGTGTTTAGTCCAAGAAGAGATGACTTAGGATGAAAATAGACTTAGCAGGAAAAAAGGCTCTAATAGGGGGGAGTAGCAAAGGTATTGGTTTAGGAATAGCATCTCAATTAGCTGAATCTGGAGCTAGTGTATGTCTAATGGCGAGGAATAAATCTAAATTAGAGGAGATTATTAATCAACTTCCTAATTCTGAGAATCATAGTTATTTAATAGTAGATTTTTCGAATTTCGAAGAATATAAAATTAAAATTGAAGCATATTTAGAGAACAATCAAGTAGATATTTTAGTTAATAATACGCAAGGACCTCCAGCAGGAAATTCATTATCTAAGGATATTGATTCATACCAAGAAGCCTTCGACTTATTATTCAAAAGTATAGTTTATACAACATCACTTATAGTTCCTAAGATGCAAAAAAATAAATGGGGTAGAATAATTAATGTTACTTCAGTTTCAGTCAAAGAACCTCTTAACTATCTTGTTTTATCAAACAGTATAAGATCTGCTGTTGTAGCTTGGGCTAAAAGTCTATCAGTTGATGTTGGAAAAGACGGAGTTACTGTCAATTCAATTTTAACTGGATATTTTGACACTGAAAGAATTAAAGAATTAAATAAAGAGAAATCAAAATCTTTAAATATATCTGAAGAGGAGGTTCTAGAAAAAATGAAATCTTTAGTACCAATTAACAGATTAGGTAAAACTGAGGAGTACGGATATCTTGTATCTTTTCTTAGTTCAGATAAAGCTTCTTATATAAATGGAGCTTCAATTCCAATTGATGGAGGTCTTTTAAGATCCTACTAGACATCATCATATCTACCAGGAGCTAATAATCCACTAATTAATGAAAAGACAGAATTAGGTATAACTTTTAATAAGAATACAATAATTTTCCATGTTTTAGTTGGAACAGAGACTTTCTTCCCTTTTAACATCGCATCTACTCCTTCTTCTGCAATTCTTTTTGCACTTTTCTTCAAAAAACCGGGAACACTATCCATTTCTTTTTGAACACCACTTGCAGTATGAAAGTTTGTTACTGTATATCCAGGACAAACTGCAGTTGAGGTGATGCCATATTTATTGTAAAAACTTAAAGATTCACTAAATCGATTCATGAAGGTTTTGACAGGTCCGTAAAGAGATTGAAGGGATGAAGCTGGGGCAAATGCTGCTACTGAAGAAACTATCATTATCCTCCCACCTTCGTTTGCAATCATATCATTAATATATTTCTTTGTAAGAGCAATTACTGATGTTCCTAAAACTCTTAAACACCTTTCTTCATCCTCCATCGAATTTTCATGAAACGCATTCGGCAAAGCATATCCAGCATTATTAACTAGTATACTCACGTTATATTTTTTTTGACTTGTAAATTGATAAATTTCATCAGGAGATTCAATCAATGTTAAGTCAGAGGAAAAATAGTCACACTTAATATTAAAATTCTGAATTAATTTTTTTGATGTTTGATCTAATTTTTCTGTTGTTCTAGAAACCAATATTAAATTGTATCCTCTTTTAGCAAGATTTTTTGAAATCTCAAGTCCTATTCCTGATGTTGCACCTGTAACTAGTGCATATGTGTTTTCCATAAAGCAAATCTAAGTAATTAGTTTAATTTTGCTCTCGAAATGAAAATTGATATTAGAAGTTTAACAGAAAATCAAATTATAGAGTTTTTTCTTGATAAAGGATTTGATTCATATAGAGGTAGACAAGTTTATGAATGGATTTGGAAAAAATCTGTTTATTCATTTGATGATATGACAAACCTATCTAAGGATTTAAGGGTCATGTTAGATACCCACTTTGTAATAAATCACATTGAAGTTGATAAAATTCAAAAAAGTTCTGATGGAACAATTAAAAATGCTGTAAAACTTTTTGATGACTATACAGTAGAATCTGTTTTGATTCCAACTGATGACAGAACTACAGCATGTGTTTCTTCTCAGGTGGGTTGTAGCCTTGATTGTAAATTTTGTGCTACATCAAAATTAAAAAGAATGCGAAATCTTAATCCTGACGAAATTTATGATCAGGTTGTAACAATTAATAATCAAAGTCTAAAATATTTTAAAAGACCTCTTTCAAATATAGTTTTCATGGGCATGGGTGAGCCATTAATGAATTACAACAACCTAATAGAATCAATTGAAAAAATATCATCAGACAAAGGACTTAATATGTCTCAGAAGAGAATTGTAGTTTCAACTTCTGGAATTCCTAAAATGATAAAAAAACTTGCTGATCAAAATTTAAAAGTTAATCTAGCGCTTTCACTTCATTCAGCTGTGGAAAAGACTAGGAATCAAATTATGCCATTCTCAACAAAATTTTCATTAGAAGATATTAAAGAGTCTCTATTATATTGGTATTCAAAAACAAAAAGAAGAATAACATTTGAATATATTGTATGGAAGGGAATAAATGATACTGTTGAAGATGTAAATGCATTAGTAAGCTATTGTAAATCTATTCCATCAAAGGTTAATCTAATCGAATACAATACAATTGGTGATAAAAATTTTATATCTGCAAATGATAACATCATAAATCTTTATAGAGATTTATTGGAAAAAAATAAAATTACTGTGACAGTAAGGAGGTCAAGAGGAAAAGATATTGATGCAGCATGTGGTCAATTAGCAAATAAAGAAGTTAACCTAAATTGAAGCAATCATTTTCTTTTACTTCTAGATGCTAATATTAATGCATTGTATGCGTTAACTATTTTTCCAGTTTTAGATAAAGATTTAAATGGTATATTTTTTTTTCCAGAAATTGTTACATTAAAGTCTATTTCAATTCCACTCTCTAATATAATCTCCTTTAGCTTTGCAGCTGACAACCAAGGGAAATATGATAACACCATAGATGCAACTCCAGTCAATGCTGGAGCAGCCATTGAAGTTCCGCTTTGAAAATCATATTTATTATCGGGCATTAAAGAATATATGTCATAACCAGGAGCAAAAATATCTACATTATTTTGTCCAAAGTTTGAAAAGCTTGCAACAATATTTTCATTATAGTTAATTGTGCTAGCTCCAACATTTATAAAATTATTTGAAAACTCTGTTTTTCCCAAATATTGATCATTAGGATAGTTTTCATTAGAGTTAATATCAAGATCTTCTGTTTCATTACCTGCAGCATGGACGATTAGAACATTATTTTGGGCTGCATATTTAATAGCATCAATTACCCATTCAGGATTTGTGGAATATGATTTACCAAAACTCATATTGATAATTCTAGCTCCATTATCAACAGCATATCTAATTCCTAGGGCTATATCTTTATCATATTCATCACCATTTGGAACAGCTCTAATAGCCATAATTTCCAGATTATTATTAACACCATTACTACCAATTGAATTATTTCTAATACCACCTATTATTCCAGACACATGTGTGCCGTGACTTTCAGTGCTTTTTGAGTGTTGAACTCTTGAATCACCATAAGAGACATCTCTTATGTCATATATGTTATCGCCAACTATTGATCTGCCATTAAAATTAGTATTGTAGTGATAGTTTATTTGATCAGAGAAATATTCAATACCTTCTAGTAAATAATCAAGATCTATATCTAAAGAATCAAAATATGTTAATAAATCTATAGACTTTAATAATGTGCTATCATTTGATTTAATATTTGCCAAATCTAATTTTGAAAATTTATCTTTCCCTAAATAGTTAGATATATGATTTGTAGATTTTTTATAATCCTCAGTAATCTCCTTGTAATATTCAAAATTTCTTTCTGCAATTCCTTTTTTGATATTTATATTATCAATGGCTGAATTATATCTTCGATTATTATTTAAACTATCTCGAATAATTCTTGTCATTTCAAGAGTCTCATTATAGGATTCTCCTAGAAAATTCCAGCCATTAATATCATCGATATAGCCATTTTTATCATCATCAATTAAATTGTTTGGAATTTCTTTATCATTTACCCAAATTAAATTAGTAAGATCTTCGTGATTTGTATCAATGCCTGCATCAATTACTGCTACTATTACTTTTTTAGCTTTTAAGTCTTTGACAAGCTCTTTGTATGCTCTTTCAACACTCATTCCTGGAACTGAATCTTTTTCAAGATCAAGATTATGCCAGTTTTTTTTTATTACATCTTCAAAATTAAGTTTTTGAGTATTAGGTAGTGAAGTTAAATAGTCGTTAGAAAATTTGATTGAACTACACGAAAATGTTAGAAGTGTAATTAAAAGTAAAATGATTTTCTTCATTGATATTAGTTGGAGTGATTTAACTTATCTTTTAATTTAGAAAGCTTCAGTTTTCTCCACCAGGCTTTGTTATGTTCTCTTTGAGATTCCGCTCTATGGATTTTCTTGTTTAATTTATTTATTTTTGAATATATGATTTTCCCATTTCTTTCATAACTATAAGTTACAAAAATGAATTGAAAATTATCTAGATTTTCTATTATCAATAAAGCTTTTTATAAAAATAATCATAGCAATCGATGAGGTTGTTGTCATAATGATAACTCTAGCTAGCCCAATACCGCCCCTTTCAATTGCTCCTGGTAAAACTTGAAAACAAAGTGCTCCAAGAATTATAAGTGTAAAAAGAACAATAAGGTGAGCTGAAATCTTTACAAGTTTTTCTTTGTTAAGAAGTGCTCCAAGACTAAATAATATAATTGCAAAAAAGAAAGGTATTAGTGCTGTTACTGAATTGGTATCAATATAACCCCATATTGACATGGTAAATAGAGAAATTGAATTTACAGTATTAAACTTTTGAATGCTTTTGATTTCCATTTTATTTAATTTTTCCAAATATATTATATCTATACCTAGCAATGAAATCATAAACTAGATTTCTAATAAAAGTTGGAAAGATTTTGATAAAAAATGAAGTTTTTTTGAAGTTAATCTTATCTAACATTAATATCACAGCTTCAGATTTTTTCAAATCTCTATTCCCATCTTTAACGATAACTGTATTTTTTATATCTAAATTTTTATCTTTTAATAAATCGTTTGGAAGGAATGTTAAAGAATTATTCTTATCATTTTTTTTAGCAAAATTTACAGCGTTGTAACATAACCTGCAATTAGGATCATAATATACATTAACGTTATTGGACATTTATTTATTCTTATTTGCGGAGTAAGCAATTAATAATGAGCTGATAAGTAGAGATGAAGCAGGCAAAGATTTTATTAATTCATCTCCTACACTCATATGCATATATACAGCTACTAGCATCATAATTGCAATTCCAAGGGATGCAAAAAGTCTTAATTTACTATAGTAAAGGCTCAAAATTAAAACTATTGCAAGGGAAACTTTAACAATACCAATAATCAAAAAATAATCCTCTAATCCATAGACCGTAAATTCCTCCAAAAGATTAGTTGCATTTCCACCTCTAAAAGAGGTAGATCTGTTAGCTCTAAATAGCCATACATTAATGATTGTTAGGCCAACAAATACCGATAAAATTTTACTTATTTTTTTTAACATTTTTTATCAATTGAAAATAAAGATATAAAGAAATTATTACAGTAATAAAAAAAAACGTTAAATCAGTTTATATATAAGAAAAAAATTATAAATTTGCAGCTCGTAAAAAAACAAGAAAAAAATACTGCTATGGCTAAAGAAAATTTTGATAGATCGAAACCCCACCTAAACATAGGTACTATCGGTCACGTTGACCACGGAAAAACAACTCTTACTGCTGCAATTACAAAAGTATTATCAGACGCTGGTTTTTCAGAAGCTAGAAGTTTTGATTCAATTGATAATGCACCTGAAGAAAAAGAACGTGGTATTACAATTAACACATCTCATGTTGAATATCAAACAGCAAACCGTCACTACGCTCACGTAGATTGTCCAGGTCACGCTGATTACGTAAAAAACATGGTTACTGGTGCTGCTCAAATGGATGGTGCTATATTGGTTGTTGCTGCAACTGATGGTCCTATGCCACAAACTAGAGAGCATATATTATTAGGAAGACAAGTTGGTATACCAAGAATTGTTGCTTTTTTAAACAAAGCTGACAT
>Ga0213862_10000521_pt1 | contig 16227 bp, 10 predicted proteins | sample PICome_7_FD_160092 | JGI IMG/M metagenome (GOLD analysis project Ga0213862, IMG submission 160092) | Coastal seawater microbial communities near Pivers Island, North Carolina, United States - PICO266 | ecosystem: Environmental > Aquatic > Marine > Coastal | place: USA: North Carolina... | reverse complement strand
GGTCGGCGCCATCGTGTGTGGGACGGCGCGTCAGTCGCTCGAGGGCGCGTGCGAGACTGAGGGTGCGGGGCGGCCGGAAACTTGACTTCACGTGAGGAACCTTCGGAACCAGCGCGCTGACCGTCAGCAGACGACAGATAGCGCGTATCCTTCCTCCGTCGCCACCGTCGCGACACACTGAGACGCGCGAGGCCGTTCGCACGCACCGGATCCGCTTCGCGGATCGATCGCCCGCCGAAGGAGCGCGAGATCCGCGCGCGCGGCGTGAGATCACCGCACACGACGGGCGCGTCTACAGGGGTGACGTCGTGCGAGTGTTGAATCACGATATATTCTTTTGAACGATGGTGGCCCCAAGCAAGCCGCCCTCGTTCATGAAGGGCCTCTTCGACAGCGCCCTCGGCGACGTCATGAGCAACATCATCTCCGACCTCGGGCACGAGCTCTCAGACGACGTCCTCAACACCAGGGCGACGCGCGCCTTCCGCGCGTTCGACACCGACGGCAGCGGACGCCTCGAGTTTCACGAGCTCCTCCGCGCGATGGACACACTCCCGCACAGCTGTCGCCCCGCGCGCGAAGCCGACGCCAGGGCGCTCTTCCGCCGCTTCGACACCGACGCCAGCGGCGCCTTGGACGCCGACGAGTTCACCCGGCTGGTGCGATGCCTGCGGTCCAGGGCGAGGCTCGACCGCATGCCGGGAGTCATCTTCTGCGGCGGGGAACTCATGAACCCCGGGCGGAACCCCGAACTCGCCGCGAGGTTACTCTACTCCAAGCCGTACGAGCCGTGGTCAGCGTTGGCGCGAGCCATCGCCAAGCCCACACGGTCCGCGAACGACGGAAAAACCGGGGGGAACGAAGGAATGAGCTCTAAGGACGGCGCGTCCGCCGCGAATGAGATGTATTCAGAATCTTCAGACGACGATTCGGATCGCGACGACGACTCGGCGCTGGAGGACCCGATGCACACCCGCGGCGGTACGCACATCGTCCGTGGCAAGCGCCAGACCCTTCCCCACGGATCCACGCACTCGTCATCCACATCCTCCCGCTCGAACACAGGTGTCGAACGAAATGCGCTCGCGAGGCGGAGGCGGGCGTACTTTGTTTTACTTTTAGTTCGACTGGTCGCGTGCGCCGCTCCCGGGTACGTGCACCCGGATGAATACCACCAGTCGGTGGAGGTGGCCGCCGCGGACGTGCTGGGATACGAAGTGACACACCCGTGGGAGTTTACCGGTAAGTCACCGGCGAGGTCGGCCATCGCGCCGCACCTCGCGGCGGGGTGGACCTACGGCGCGTGGGGGCTCGTTTTCAAAATTCTCCGCCGAGTGGCCAAAATTCAACTCGACGAAGAAAAACTCGCCCCCGCCGTCGTCTTCCTCGCGCCGAGGCTCGGCATGTTCCTCGGATCGCTCTTGCTGGACGATGCCGTGGAACTGTGCGCCAAGGCGTGCGTGGTTGGTAAAAAAACGGTTCGGAAAACGGCTGGCATGGATGCCAAACTGGCGTGCGCGTCGTCGTGGCCGGTTTTGGTTCTGGCGATTCGACCGTTCAGCAACTCGCTCGAGGCGGTTCTCTTCGCCGTCGCCGCCGTGGTGACCCTCGCGAAGCCGCGTTGGTACCGGTGGAGGGTCTCCGGGACCTTGGGGTTCATAGCGGCGATCGGGATATGGACCCGGTTCACGTCCGCGCTCCTTTTCGCGCCGCTGGCGTTGAGAACCCTGACGTCGGCGCTGAACTTTCGGGTCTATCCGCTGGCGTCGTCCATCTTGGTCACATGCGTCGGTGTCTCAACCTTCGTCGCCACCGCTTTAGCGCTCGTGGCGCTCGACACGGTGTACTACGAAGGCGGCGGCGCGCTCGTGGAGGTGCTGATGGACCCGTTGAACGCGTACGGGCAGTTAGTGGCGGCGCCGTATAATTCGCTCCGGTACAACGCCGACGTATCAAACTTGGCTTCGCACGGGTTACACCCGCGCGGTACCCACGTCGCGTTGAACGCGCCGATGATGTTCGGACCCTTGGTGTTCTTCGCATACACAGCTGTGTTCGGCACCTTGTTCGCGTTCGCCTTTGGGAAGCCAAAGGCGGGACACGAAAAGGGCGAAAAGGGCACTGAAGCCGGCGCCGACCACCCCGGGCGGATCTCGTTGTCGTCGTTGTCGCCGCACCCGACGCAACGCCCGCAACCCCGGACGTCGCAGTCTTCCCGCTCGGGTAAATCCGCGCGCGCCGCGCGGCTCACGCTGTGGCTCGTCACTGTCCTTTACGTCAGCGGGCTGTCCCTCGCGCCGCATCAGGAGCCGCGGTTCTTGCTACCGCTGATCGTCCCGCTCTGTTCCTTGTTCGGTAAACAAGCTTTGAAAACGCGGACGCGGCGATTGATTTGGGTCGTCTTCAACCTCGTCGGTTTCGCCGTGTTTGGCATCGCGCACCAGGGCGGTGTGACGCGTGCGACCGCCGCGATCCCCACGATCGCCGCGAACGAGTGGCATCGAACCTTCGCGATATCCAACGGGGGAACGATGGGCGGTCCGGACGCCGCGGATGACCTACTCGGAAGTCTCGAGACGGCATCGAGGTCCACGCCGCCCAAGGTTCACGCCGCGTTTTGGCGAACGTACACGCCGCCGTTATCGCTCTTGGCGCGTGAATCACCCGCGGAACACAGGTGGTCGCCCGGCGCGAGCATCGGCGCGACTAAACCGCTCGCCGCGTGGCGTCGACGTAACAAACTCGCGACGACTTCGTCCGGATCCTCGATCGACGACGACGATTTTAGCGTCGGCATCGACGAGACGGTTCCCGCTTTCGATCCAAAGACTCTTCCCAGGGTACACACCGCGGATCTATCGGGCCTACCCGCGGATGGAGTGCGGTACGCCCTGCGCCACGGGCGGTGCGAGGGATCGGGTGAGCGCGGGGAGGCGTGCGTCACGCTCTTGATCGCGCCAGTCGCCGCCGTGAAGTCGGATTCACATCTCGAGAATGTCGTCGAGGAAATCGCGGCGTTCGGGCCGCACTTCTCGGGCGAGGAGATGGAGTCGTACGTCGCTGCGTATAAACGCGAGGGTGTTCGCGCGGTGTGGAATGGCATGCGGCTCGGTGTGTATCGGCTCAAGGAGTCGGCTTAGGCGCGAGGAGGAGATCGGGTTGCGACTCAATTTATTCATTTATTTTTTATCTCAGCTTTCACCGGAATGCGAAACGGCCGAGCTTCTTGTTCTTCTCGTTGGAGACGTCGACGCCGCGCGCCTTGTCACTCCCACGCGCGCGGCGGCCACACACCGACCGCGTCACACGTAACATGGGCTGCGGCGCATCCACCGCCAAGCACGGCGCCAAGAGCGTCCTCATGACCTCCGTTCCCTCCGTCGACGCGAAGACCATGCGTCGCATCAGACGCAGATCCTGCGCGGTGGGTTTACAAGCGTCGCCGACCAAGTCCACGCGTCAGGTGACCAAATTCGTCCCCATGAATGACGTCGAGCTCATCAAGGAAGACTGACGAGACGCGAGATCCTCATCGATTGCAATCGACGAAGACGCGCACGTCGGCCCGATCTCATAGCGATAGCCGGCGCCGCGGATGTCTCCGCGGCGGGCGCGGCGCGCGCGTAGCCCCCACCCCGACCCCGCTGTTTTAATATCGAAAGAGCCGAACCGTCGAACAACCCAGTCCAATCCAGCAGTCCAAGTCAGCAGCAGCTTCTCGCTTCAGATCGAAAAGGAAGACAACGACGAGTCGCATCTCAGACTCGCGGGCGCGACGACGCGACCATGGTTCGCAGGCGCATTTTCGAAGGCGCGTCCATCTTCACGTCTTCCGATGACGGCGAATCCACCGGCTCCAGCGGCGACGAATCAGCGGACGTCACGCTTCCGAATGGCAGGCGCAAGGGTCCCGGACGCTGCGCGGGAAAAAGCGTAGTGCAGTGGAGAGAGCTCAAAAGCGACCTTCAAACCACCGTCACGCTGCCGCTGGGAAACCCCTCCCGCCGCGCCGTCAAGACCAAGGCTGACAAGCGCGAGGTGGAGCCTAAGCACCGCATCATCGACCGCAGGGGAGACGACGGCCGCGGCGAGATCCTCGTCGAGCTCCACCTCGTCGACCTGCGAAGCTTGGCGGAACTCGTGGAATGCAAAGCCACAGCAGAGATCTCGAACCAGTCCTTCAAGTTCGCGCACGAGTTTGGGCTCATCGACGTGACGCAGTCCACCTTCCACCTGCGCGTGCCGGGACGATGGAGGGCGAACGTGGCGCTCCCGGCGAAGGTGTGCGAGCGGATGACGAGCGTGCGCGTCAGCCTCGGGGACACCAGCGGGAAGATGGTCTTCACGCTGCCGGTGTGAGAGATTCTACCGGAGGGAAACGAAGCGACATCCACGAATCAAAACGAACGAGTTGAGAAGAATGCAGAGCGCGGGCGCCCCACCTCCACTTCACCCGCGCGCGCGCGGTGTCGACCATGGACAGATACGTCAAGGTCGACGCGCCGTCGCCGTCCCTTCCCGCGGATGCCGATGAGGTCAGGGTGACGACCGGCGGTAAGATCCGGGACTACGTCGAGTTCAGCCTGGCGCGACTCTCGGTGCGTGCCCGCCACCCGCTCTCGTGTGCCCTAAACGACAACGACCGAATCCGCCCACACCCACGGCTCGACACTGACTCCGCCTTCCCCTCCATCGGTAACCCGCAGGATGCGAACGGCGGTCGCATCACGCTCGCGGGCGTGGGCAAGGCCATCACGAAGGCGGTGACCGTCGCGGAGATCCTCAAGCATCGCGTCGCGGGTCTCCATCAACACACCGAATTTCACACGCTGGCGATGGACGAAACCTTCGAACCCAAGGAACAAGGTCTGAACACTGTCCACAGACGGCGGCACGTGAGCGCGGTGACCGTGACGCTATGTAACGACGTCTCACGGATGGACACCGCCGCGGTGGGGTACGCGGAGCCCGTGCCGGAGGACTCGGTGAGGGCGCCGCTGACGAAGGCCGAGTTGAAAAAAGTTGGACTCCGGGAAGTTCGGGACGAGGGACAAGACGAAGCGGGTGAGAAACGGATACGATCGAAACGGGGGAAACAATTCGGCAGGAACCTGCGCGGACGCGACAGGAAGAAACACCTGGAGACGCCGCCTCCCGTTCCGTGACTCCCGGCGAACACAGTAAGATTAGGCCCTTAGCAGTAGCGATACGTAACGATACATGACAAACGACGATAAAAAGTTTTAGCTCTTCTTTTATTCGTTCCCGCGGCTCCTGGTTCATCAGTGCTGGCTCCACTGGATGGACTTGAGGTCGACACCCTCCTGGACCATCTCCCACAGCGGCGACATCTCCCGCAGCTTCTCCACGTGCTCCGCGGTCAGCTCGATCGCCTTGTCCACCTCCTCAATCGTCGTGAACCGACCCAATCCGTACCTGATGCTCGTGTGCGCCATCTCCTCGTCCACGCCCAACGCCCGGAGAACGTACGACGGCTCGAGCGACGCGCTGGTGCACGCGCTCCCGCTGCTCACCGCGATCTCCTTCAAACCCATCAACAGCGACTCGCCCTCGACGTAGGCGAAGGACATGTTGACGTTGCCGGGGTACCGAGCGTCCGCGTCGCCGTTCAGCTGGATGTGCTCGCACTTGGCGCGGATCCCGTCGATGAGGCGCTTGGAGAGCATCTCGACGTGCACGCGATCGTGTTCCATCTCCTCACCGGCGACCGCGCACGCCTTCCCGAGGCCGACGCAGAGCGCGGGCGCGAGGGTGCCCGAGCGCAGGCCGCGCTCCTGCCCGCCGCCGGAGATGAGCGGCTCCATCCGAACCCGTGGGCGGCGGCGAATGTAGATGGCGCCGACGCCCTTGGGGCCGTAAATCTTGTGGCCGGAGATGGAGAGCAGGTCGATCTTCATGTCCTCGACGTCGATCGGGATCTTACCCACCGCCTGCGCGGCGTCGGTGTGGAAGAACACCTTGTTGGCGCGGCACATCTCGCCAATCTCTTTCAGCGGCTGGATGACTCCGATTTCGTTGTTCACCGCCATCACCGAAACCACCGCGGTTTCCGGTCGGATCGCGGCTTTGAGTTCGTCGAGGTCGATCAAACCGTTGGACTTGACCGGGAGGTACGTCACGTCCCACCCTTGCTGCTCGAGGTAGCGGCACGAGTCTAAAACGCACTTGTGATCCGTCTGCGTGGTGATGACGTGCGACTTTCGTCCTTTGTAAAAGTTAGCCACGCCCTTGATGGCCATGTTGTTGGACTCGGTGGCTCCCGACGTGAAGATGATCTCCTTGGGGTTGGCGCCGATGATGGACGCGACGTCCGCGCGTGCCTCCTCGATGGAGTCCTCGGCTTCCCAGCCGTACATGTGCGTGCGGCTGTGCGGGTTTCCGTACTGCTCCACGAAGTGGGGCATCATGGCGTCGAGAACCCGCGGGTCGATCGGTGTGGTCGCCTGCATGTCGAGGTAGAGCGGGCGGCCCTTGAGTGTGATGCCCTTCATCTCGACCTCCGAGCTATCGGCGACCTCGGGCGATGCCTCGGCGGCGAACCCGCGCGTGTTGAACGCGCGCGTGGACGCGGGGAGCGCCCGGTTGAGCATCGAGGCACGCGTCGAGGCCACGGGGGCACACGTCATCGCGAAGGACGGGGCGACGGGCGCGGCGCCGGCGAGCGCGCCGGCGCGGGAGGCGATCGCGCGGCCGGATCGGCGCGCGAGGGTACAAATCGCGCACATGACGCTCCGTGAATCTTCGACTCGGAAGAGTAGCGCGCGCGGGGTTGTGTTGTGGCGCCGGGTGGGCAACCCCATTTACGTTAGGTTTACACACTGGGACTGCATACAAAAGGAATAGTTTACAATTCGGCCAGCTACGCCTCTCTGACTAGAGCGCCTCATCCTCCCGCGCCATCCTCCCAGAGGGCGACACCGCCCTCTCCCTCACTCATCCCACGCACGCATTCATCCACCGACGCTCAGTGCACGCCGTAGAACCGTAAGCCGCAGTACTTGCACTTCACCGGCGCATCTTTGGTCGTGCTGTTGAGCTGGTAGTAGGTGTTCGGGGCGCCGAGGCCCATGCGTTCGCCGTACCTGTCCATGCACGCGCCCTCGCTCTTGCAGCTGACCCTGTCGGCGTGGATCGGGATGGGCTCGATCTCGTTGATCATCTCCATCGGCGACGGCACCGCAGCCTGTTTGGGAAGGAGGGCGGGTGGTGGGGGCGGTGACTGGTCAGGTCGAGTCGCGGATGATCGATCATGCGTGAGGGTTTGTCGGGGGACGCGGGTTCGGCGGCGTCGACGCGCGCGATCGGGCTCCGGGACGATGTCCACGCCACAATGTCCGCGACGCTGATGTCGATACGTCGCTGAATGCGGTGCACAGCTGTGGGGGGGATCCGTGTGGGGACGCACCTCGAGCCACTTGTCGGTGTGTGGGGTGTCCCGCTCGTCGTACGCCGGTCGCTTGGTCTGCACGGGCTGCCCCTCCTTGAACCTCTCCAGGCCGCCGGACATGCCGCGGGTGAAGACCGCGGGGGCGAGCTGCGGCTGCATCGAGGTGCTCGGGAGGCGCGCGAGGAGCGCGGCTGCGCGGCGGAGCGCCATCTCGGTCGTGTGCGGTGCGACGACCGGTGCGAGTTGAACTGAGGCGCCCCAACGGGATGACCCCCAAGTTGGTGGAGAAGAGCCCCCTGAACCAAGTCGCTGCGAAATCTATCGGCAGAGTCGAGACGCGCGCCGAGTGTGTCGCGCGCATGCCAATCGGCGCATCTCTCCGCGCCTTACTCTCGCGCGCACCCCTCCGCGCATCCCCGAGACTCGCGCGCCGTCGAGAAACCTTCCGCCGCGTTCGATCCCCCGCGCCGCGCGCCGCGTCGTCCTCATCGGGCACCGAGGGCACCGCCGACGCCGACACCCGAAAAGAAGAGGGAATCACACACGGCGAGCTCTCGCCGCCGTCTTGGCCATCCGCGATGGGACGCATCGTGCGCGAGGACGTCGCGCATCAGAGGTACCTCACCGTCTTCGACCGCGAGGTGGAGTTCGACGTCCCAGGACAGACCTCACCGAGACGCATCAAGTACGACATCGTGGGACATCCGAGGTCCAAGTTTCAGTTCTCAGTCGTCTTCCCTTTCCACCCGCCGGACGACACGAACCCACACCCGTCGGTCACCTTGATACGCGAGTACATGCAGGGCAGCAACGACATGGGGTACTCACTCCCGACCGGATCGTTCGACCCGAAGAAGCACGCCGACTTCGCCGACGTCGCGAAAGATGAGCTCGCGGAGGAGGCGCGGCTGAGGGGCGGCGACATGGTGTCCATGCTGCCGCGGGAGGATCACCCCGGGTTCCTCGAGAGTAAGTGGTGCGCCAACAGGTTCAAACCGTTCGTATGCGTCGCGCCGGAGAGCTACGGCGACGGGGAGGACGGAGATGAGGCGGCGCCTCAGCGCGACGCGGAGGAATTTTCGATCACGGTGCACAGAGTTTCGCTGGACGAGCTGGCGACGATCATGACGGGTGGGGACATGACGCCGCCGAGCGTGGTGACCGCGCACATGGCGCTGGCGCACCTGCGGAAGGAGGGCATGCTCTGAGATGGAGACGCGATGGACGAATAAGATCTTAGTTTACCTTTGTAACATCGTATTTCGCATCAAGTAGTCTAGAGTGGATAGTAGTCCGGAGTCGTCCATTGTAATAACTCACATCCCGAAGACGAACTCCACGACGTTATTCAACAGCGATCGTCGCGGCTGCAACGCGATACCCTCCCTGGACGGCTGGAACCGCGAAGGCCTCGCACCCGGCGCGAACCCCCCGGGCGCAGGCCTCACGATCCTCTTCCCGCCCACGCCGTCCGCGTGGTTCACCCCGAGGCCCTCGCCGCCGTACGCCCTCTCCACGTGCGCCCTGTCATCCGGACCCAGCCGTCGAACGCCGACCATGCACCGCGCCACCATCGTCCCGTTGCGACGAAGCGCGCGTTGAGCGCCGCCACGGGACGCGAACCGAACGTGAACCCAATTCACCGACTCGGAGCCCTCAGAGCCCTCAGAAAAGGAGTCGTGAGTCATGACGTCGCCGTCCCGCTGAAACGCGGACAACACCGCGGTGAGCTCGCCGGGTGGAAACCCAAAGACGGTGACCCACGCGTCCTGCATCGCACCGCCGTTCTCGTCGTCGTCCTCGGGATCCAGCGCGTTGATCGTATTGGCGCCTCCTCTGCCCGGACTTCGCGGGGATCTGTTGGCACCCGCGCCGCCGCCGCCGGTTCCGCTCTTGTCCCCCCACGGGGTGCCCACGTGCCCGGAGTCCAGCGTCTTCGATCCGCCGCGGAGGGATCCGCCCGTGTTGGGCGTCCCGCGGTCGCCGTCCGACGTGCGCGGCTCGGCGCCGCCCGCGCCGCCGCCGAAGACGCGCCTGCCGCCGCTCGTCATCGGGGTTCGCTCGCCGGCGCCGAAGAATGATCCGCGCCGGTCCAGTCCGTGCGAGCCGGGCGTGTGAACGGCGCCTCCGTTCGCGGCGCCTCCGGTGAAGTATCCCGCGGTGGACGCGCGTGCTCCGCCGAAGCCGCCGGCTCCTCCGTTCGCGGCGCCTCCGAGTCCTCCATGCGCGGGTGAACCCAGGGCGCTGGGGTCGTATCCGCCCCCAACGCGACCGCCGAGCGCGGATCCGCCCGGGGAGGAGAATAGCATGGGCGCGAAGGGCTGCTGGCTACGGGCGATGCCGCTGCCCGGGGCGCCGCCGAGGTCGCCGTAGGACCCGCCGTGTTGGTTGTGGCCGCCCGCCGAGCCCATGAGGCCGCCGGCGCCGAGCCCGCTGCTCTGGTACCCGCCGCGGTCGCCCGCGAGCAACGAGCCGCCGTATCGGTTACCCGAGCCCATCGCGCCGTGGCCGCCGGTCAGGGGCGTGCCTCCGTAGCGATCGCCGCCGAGGAGCGATCCGGGAGCGCCGCCGCCGAGCGGGGTGCCCCCGCCGAGGCCGCCGGGCTGCTGGTATCCAAAGCCACCGCCGCCGTACGGGGATGATGCCATCTTTACTTTTTTTGAACGGTCCTCGTTGGCTTCGCCGTGTACGAGTGTCACTAGATCTTCGCGGGTCTCGCCGAGCGATGCGAGTGAATGGGCGCCGCGGTGAGGGGCGTCGCACCCGACGTGAGCGCGCGCGCTCGCGTGTGACCGCCCCGGCGGCTTCGGGCGAGATTCTCGGGCGCCTGATCTCACCTTCCCCTTGTCCGTTCTGGCAACGGTCGGTCGAGCGGAATTTCGTTTCCACGTCATCAGAATATTCCGAGGCATGGAGGCGGCTGTAGACGCGCTTCAGAAGGGGCACGCGGGTGACCAACCCGTCGAAGGCGAGCGGGTCGGCCGAGCGGAGAAGGCCGAGGACCCGTCTTAGGAGCTCGCGAAAGGCCGCGGGCGCGCGAGAGGGAGGGAGGACCCGCGTGTACGGGCGCCCGCCCACGGAGGGGAGAGGCGAAAAGTTCACGAAAAGTATTGACGAGGAATAAAGCGGGCGAGATGGCAGCGACCGCGTCGAATCGCCGCAGGGGCAGAAAAGAGTCCGCGACCGTGCGAGTCAGCGCCGCGCACAGGTGAGCACGCGCCACGTATCGCCCCCGATCCAAAACCCGCATCCCGGGAGTCCATCGCGCTTCCCTCCACCGCCAACCGCGCGACGTTAAAAAACAACAAATCTCGCTGCTTACCCATCCGCCCTCCTCCCCACCTCGCCCGCAGCGCCGCGACGGATGCCCGGGAGCTGAAGGTGAAACTACCGAGCTGGCTATCGATGCCGAGTGAGTCCCACCGCCCGCGTCGTGCATCCCAAAACCACGAACTCGTTCCCGTGACCAGCCCGTGAGGCCGGTTGACCTAGCCCAAACACTTTTCGCCTCTCGTCTTCTTATCCGACGCGAGCGCCACTTTTCATCGATGAACGAACGACCCCGACTGAACCGTTCACCCGTCCCTTCCCAGACGCGGGCGTCGCGAGCTGCCTCGCGGTCATCGGCACCAACCCGATGGACCGCGCCAAGACCCTGACCCAGCTCCCGGGAAACAAGTATGGCAAGGACATGGTCGACGCGCTGCGGATGGTGTGCAAACAAGAAGGGACGTTGCCGGGGCTGTACCGAGGCCTACCAGTCGCCATGGTACGGGAATCGTCCAAGAACATGTTCCGCATCGGGCTGTTCGCGCCGATATTAGGCGCCATGCACAGGGACCCCGACACTCCGGCGCCCGCGTGGAAACGGTTCCTAGCGGGCACCGTCACCGGCGCCCTCGGCGCAGTGAGCAGCAACCCGTTTGACTTGGTCAAGACCCGCATGCAAGTACCGGCGGCGCTCAGCGAGTACACGGGGATGACGCAGGCGATGCGAATGATCGTGCGGCGCGAGGGATTCGGGACGTTCTACAAAGGCGTGGGCGCGTCGGTGACCAGGGACATGCTCGGGAGCTCCGTGAACCTGACGGTGGCGTCCATGGCGAGCGAGGCGCTGGTCAACGCGGGTTTATTCGAACCCGGGTCGCCGGCGCTGGGCGCTGTTTGCGGTATTTTGTCCGCGGCGGCGGCGGTTGCGGTGATGCAGCCGATCGACACGAGCCGCGCGTACGTGTACCTCAAGCCGCACTTACACAAGGACGTGGTGCACGCCGCCCGGTTCATCGTGTTGAGGGAAGGCCCGCGGGCGTTGTACCGCGGCTCCCGGGCTCATTTCTTCCGAACCGCTCCGCACTACGCGTTGATGTTTGCGATTTTGGAAGCCATCACCGGCGCGGAACGACGGGTGATACACATGAAGAACGCGGAGACGCTGGGACGTGTGCCGATCTTCTCCGGGTTGTCCAAGGCGCAGCGGGACGTCCTGGCGCGCGGAGTGTCCACCAGGCGATTCGTACGGGGCGACATCATCGTCCGCGAGGGCGACGTCGGGGGGAGCCGCGGTTCCGACGATCAGGAAATGTTCTTCGTGCTTCAGGGCACCGCGAGGAGCGTCCGCGGCGGTGACGAGTCCCTGAACGCGTTCGTCGGGGAGGTGACCGGTACCGGCGGCGGTGCACACGAGGAGGCGGTGGCACGCGAGCGAAGGCAACGGCCCGGTCGCGCGGTGCCAAACGTCGACGACGATCAAGTCGCGTCCGCCGGCGTTCGAGCATCGAGGGTTGAATCGGAGGGGTGGTCCAAGCTGCCGTCCGGCGCGTGCTTCGGCGCCGGGGACTACTTCGGCGAGCAGGCGCTGCTCGTGGATGAACCGCGCGCGGCGTCGGTGGTGGCGACGAGCAGGACCACGAGCTGCCTCGTGGTCGATCGCCGCGCGTTTGAGCTGGCGACGGATTCGAGCGGGAGCGGCGCGGCTCGAAGGTCCAGCCGCACCAACGAGATCGAATCCACGTGGCGGCGCCTGCGGTTCCAACGGGAGCTCGCGCAGGTCCCGTTGCTCGCGACGCTGGATGCGAACGAGCGGTCCACGTTGGCGTCGAGGTGCCACCGCGTGACGTTCGCGCCGGGCGCGAAGATCATGCGGCAAGGCGACCCGGGGGATAAGTTTTACATTCTCCTTCGCGGCTCCGCGATTGCGCTGAAGAGGGATAAAAACCCAAAGGGCAACGCGAAGGGTGGCGACGACGCCGGCATCGACGCCGTGGGTTCCAACAGGGTGTTCCGGAGTTACGGCCCCGGCGCGCACTTCGGCGAGCTCGCGTTGCTGACGAACAAGCCGCGCGTCGCGACGGTGGTGGCGCGCGGGAAAGTCGTCGCGCTGGTGCTCGATAAAAACGCGTTGGTGGAGTTGCGGAATTCGGTACCCAAGCTGGAGGATTCCATCGTGCGCGGGATGAGGCACTACGACCACATCGAGATGTTCACGTCCATGGCGATGGCGTGATGGCGTGAAAGTGAGTATCACATAAGGTATCATCAGAGAACGAGGAGGTTCACACACGCGAACCCCCCGTCATTGACTTGCAAGGTTACGTCGTCGCGGGCGAAATGATAATAAAACACGAAGAGCGCATTCGAGACCCGCGCAGAGAGGACAATAGAACTGTTGTTTCAATGTTTCAAGGTTAACCGTACACTCATCTCCCGGTCAACACACACACACACGCATCGACACACACATCACTGGAGACTCCGTCGGTACGGGTGGTACAACTCCTCCTTCGGGTCCACGCACGCGCTGAAGGAGACAAAGTTCACGAAGCCGTCGTCGTCGCCGAATCGGTCCGCCACTGCGCTCATTTCTTCGTCGTCTAGTTCCCTGGCGACGTGCGCGCGGACCACTTGCTTGAACTGCTGCTTGGTGACGTGGTTGACGCGCATCGGGGAGTTCTGGTTGGAACACGCGTCGTTGAAGAACGGCTTCACCTCTACCCGACGCTTGCGCACGCCCTCGGCGATGGCGTCTAGGATCTGATCGACGCGCTCGTCATCTTCCGTTCCGAGCGAGCGCGTGGGTTTCGCGGAGAAGCGCTCGGTGTCGAGCAACGACGCGGGTTTCGGCTCGACGTGCTCCAGCGGCGCCTTCTCGAGGTGGTACTTGGTGAACACGCCGTTGACGTCCGCGCAGAAGTCTTTGTAGCACACCGGCCGGTCCGCCACGGCGCTCGGGTACGCGTCGCTCAGTTCACTGTACTGCGCTTCGGTCATGGTGAAGCCCGCGAGCCCGAGCGCGCGGGCGAACTGCGTCGGGGTGATGGATCCGCATCGCAGGCGGTCGAAGTCGCCGAAGAAGTCCTGAATGCGGATACGCTGCTTGTACACGCGATCCTTGACCTGTGAACACGGGAACGGGGGTGGGCGAGCGGTGAGCGAGGTGGGCGGGATCGGGGGGGCCATTGGAGCGGTCAATGCGATTATTATCGCATTTTCCCAAAACGGATTGTGGGCGGCGTGAGTGGACTGAGTGGAGTCGATGCGCCGTCGATGCGCTGGGTTCGGGTTCAAACGGGTTCATCGAGGGTGTTCGTACCAGCTCGAGCGCCATTTTGCCCGCGTGTCGTCTCTCCGTCGTTCGTCGCACAGTGCCCTCGTGGAGGTGTTTCGGGTGCTATTTACCTTCGGAGGTGTGAGTTGAGTTTCGGCTCCGATGGAAAATGTTCGTTGGTTATTTGTGGTAAAGGACGACATGAAAGTAGTTAGACATGTTTTGACATGTAACTACTCACATGTGGAATTATATCGTAATTCATATTTCGTTATTTACAACACACAGACCGTTGGGCACCAAGTGTTTGTTTGAAACGCGCACGCCTCAACCCTCGTCCCTCACTTCGCGACCGCTCCGTCGCGCCTCCTCGTGTGCGCACGCGCCCGAGGTGTAGACAAAGGGCGGTCCACAGTCGTCGGATACCATGGATCACGGGTGGTACGCCCGCGACGTCGCCGACCTGCTGCGATGGCGCCGGGTCGCGACGTTGGTCTGGGGATCTGCAATGTCTCTCCTCGCCGCGCTGCTTTACTACCTCTTCGCGCGGACGCGATGGACACCGCTGGGCATCGTCGCCGCGTTGATCTCACCATCGGAGTGGACCAAGCGCGTCGGCCACGGCATCGCGCTGGCGCTCGCGCAGCTCCCCGCGACGTTCACGGCGGTGGCGCTCATGCGCCCGTCGCTCTCCCCGCTGCGCATCGTATCCGAGGACGGCGCCGTAGATCCCTACGGCGGCTTCGCGGAACCCGGCAGCAAAGGGCGGTTCATGGCCAAGAACATCCCGCCGCACCTCTTCCCCGCCGGCTTCGGGCCCTCGCGATGGTGCGCGACCCCCACGCCGACCATCTCCGCCGCCGCCGAGGCGAAGGATGCCATCGCCCATCTCACCATGTTCTTCGCGCACGTCGTCTCCGGCGCCGCGAGCTGCGTCGCCCTCCGTCGCGGCGCCACCGCGGGTGACGCGCCCGCGGAGCGCCTCGTGCAAGCCGCGCGGTTCGGCGCGGTCCTCGGCGCCATCGTCGCCGCGCACTTCGCGGGAACCGGCGCGCGGAACTGCGCGTACTCCCCCGTGCAACGACCGCGGCTGATGCGAATCAAACGATCGGTGATCGGTATGATATTATCGGTATGGCCGTATGGCGGTATGGCCGTATGGTTCTCGCTCGCCGCCGCGGGAGCCCACGCCGCGCTGCACGTGGCGTTCACGTGGCGCGGCAAGATCGCGGCGGCGGACGGGATGCTCGGGGTGTTTTTCGTCGTCTTCAACTTTTGGTGCGCCGAGTTGGGGGCGGCGGCTCGACTGGTCCCCGCGGGGTTCGCGTGCGCCGCCGGTTGGCTCGCGGCGCGCGCGGCATCCAACGTGGTGCTCACCGAGCGGTACAAGTTCCTGCCGCAGTCGCTCGGCGACGGCCCGGTGTCGGCATCCGCGCCGTTGCTCGCGTCCCTCGCCGCGGACTCGACGCCCTTTGCGCAGCACGCGGCGTATGCGGATTTATGCGCGATTTGCGAGGACGGCGGCGGAGGAAGGCGGTCGCTTTTGCTCGCGGATAAACGGGGAGACGCGTACGCCCCCGCGATGGCGGCCGCGTTGGCGCCGGTCATCGCGGTGACGTGCGCGATGCGCGCGGCGCTGGACGCGGGTGAGCGCGCGGACCGGGGGATCGTGGGAGGTAAGGGTTTGAGAGCGTCCGGGGCGAAAACCGGCGGCGGGGTTAAACTTCGCGTCCATACTTCGGGGAAGGCGTCCGCGGTCAACGACCCGGGCGTGAACGGATCGATGACGAGCACCGTACATCACGCGCAGACGCCGATGCACACGCCGGGTGGAGTCGGACACGCGTCGGACACAAGTCGGACACGCGACGTCGCGGCGAGCGCGGGTGACCTCGCGGGCGCCGCGGCTTGGAGCATGATCGCCGACGAGTGGGGCGTGTCACCATCCGTGGCGCCCGCGCCCGTCACTCACCCGAGCGGCGTCCGAGTCAACGCACACGGGCTGAACACGCACGCGTCCACGGAAAACACAGCTGTGCGCCCGAGTTTCGGCGAAGTACCCGGCGACGCGAACCGCGATCAGACGATGACGGCCCGGCAGCTTCGCCACCAGCTGCTCGGCCCCGTCGTCGCGGCATCCGACGAGTGCGTCGCCTCGCTCGCCGCGCACGGGCAGCTCGCGGCTTGGGGCGCGCGCGCCGCCGCCGCGCTCGCGGGGGTGGACGCACGCGGGGATCCCAACGGCGTCGCGAACGCCCGGGCGCCGACGGCGGCT
>Ga0213862_10000516_pt1 | contig 16294 bp, 17 predicted proteins | sample PICome_7_FD_160092 | JGI IMG/M metagenome (GOLD analysis project Ga0213862, IMG submission 160092) | Coastal seawater microbial communities near Pivers Island, North Carolina, United States - PICO266 | ecosystem: Environmental > Aquatic > Marine > Coastal | place: USA: North Carolina... | reverse complement strand
CATGGGGCACAGAGACTGTTGCATACTTGTGGTTCTGTATCTGACTGACGCTCATTGCGTCTAGTTCGCCCTCACAGATGACGATCTTCTTGCCAGCTGACCACAGGTGCATTCCGAAGAGGCCCATGCGGTCGCTGTCGCCCACCACAGAGAACTGTTTGTCTCTTGTGCGTACCTTCTGTGCTACAGCTCTACCTTGCAGGTCTCTGTAAGTCGCAAGTTGCACCAGTTTGCCCCGGTGCTCTCCGATCATGTAGCCGAACTTGCGACACGTTTGCTCTGTGAGCTTACGGCTGCGCAGCTCTTGGTATTCACCTTGGAGCAAGTGTGCTGAAGCGCTGGGCTTGGCTGGTGCATCCACTACCTCGCCATCACCCGCAGTATAGGTAGAGCAAGAGAAACACCAAGTTGAGTTGTCACTGTAGAGCGCTGACGCATCGCTACTTCCACAGGCATCACATGGTTGGTGCTGAATGAACTTGTTGTCACCCCGATCATCGGTGTTCATTGGTCGTTCCTTTGTGTCTAAAGAAAAAGGGCCATCCGAAGACAGCCCTTTGCTCTCGCTTATTGGCGACACTCATCTAGCCAGTCTGGAGGCATAGTCTTGTGCGCCCACCGAAATCCATGCTTGTTGCAATAGTCACTGTAGCGAGTGGGACTGCCCTTGTAGAGCCTCGCTTGCGCATTGCTGAAGAGGAAGCGGATGTCGATTTCTGGGGACTGCTTTTTGATTAACACATGCTTTGCACGGTCAGCAGTTGCCCATATTCCTTTGGTCTCAAGATACCAGAAGCCTCCCGGCTTAGAGAGCTTAAAGTCTGGTGTGTACTTGGCGACACGCGCAGGAATTTCGTAGGTGATCTTGTCAACTTCATACTCAAACTCAATGCCCTCATCTGTCAGTAGCTTCGAGATGCTTTCTTCGAGCCCTGAGCGGTAGCCAGCTTTTATGCCACGGAACCTTGCCCGGTTAAAAGTCGCCATTGACTACAGCGCCAGTGCTTGGTGTGGGCTCATCAAAATGCTCCACAGTGAAGCTGCCGCCATCTACTGCCTCGAAGCCACCATCGTCACCGCCGAAGCCATTGACCACATCGATCACTTGCACCTTGTCCAACATCAGGCTCACGCCCTTGGAGCCACTGACGGTGTAGAGGTTTAACACACCACCCATCTTCACTGTTGAGCCGCCGCCGATCTTAGGCAGAGCGCTGGGCACAATGACTTGACCTTGGGCATCGTAGAACTTGGGTTGGTACTTGGACTGCGCTTTGATTGACACTTGACCAGTCTCTTCGTCTTTAGTGACTGGCATCCGGTAATTTGCTTTTGCACCAAAAGCCTCAGCTGCCGCTGCTTTGATCTGTGCGATCAGTGGCGCTGCCTCATCTTCAGACATTAGCACTTCAGTCTTATACTTCGGGTTGTCCGTGTCGAAGGCTGTGTCTGGGCTATTGAGGTGAGGGTATTTTGCATTGCCTGCGGGTGTCGTGAACTTGTGTACTTTTGCCATTTTGTTATTCCTTTGAACGTATAGAAAAAGGGGCCATCCGAAGACAGCCCCAGTTGTTGAGGTAGAGGAGAAACCACAGCTGGGAGGCCGCTAGGTTCCTCTGGTAGGGTGACAGAAGGTCAGCTGAAACAGAACTCGTTGTTTCTTACTGCATCCAGATCGAGACATCCTTTGGTGGGTATGGTGACAGGACTGTCTTCTGATCCAAAGGCCATGCTTGGGTCATTGAGTTGCTGCCTGACTTCCTCCTCGAACTTACTGAAGAGGCAATAGCCTGAGAACATGGTGACGAAGGTATCTCTGACACCATCAGACAAGTCCCACACGTCTCCCGAGATACTGAAGCTATCGTGTATCATGAAGAAGTCTTCGGCAGTGCCTGCGTCCAGTTGGTTGCAGATGAAGTTCTGCATCAGCGCAGCGTCTTGAGAGTGCACAAAGTTGGGAGCAACAGCATTGCAGCTCTTAGCTACATCGATGCGATCAATGTCTTCCCGCAGTGTGACTTTAGTCCTCTTGCGCTCCTGTGCTGCCCTATCGAACAAAAAGATTTTGATCTCCTTTTGCTTTGTTTTGCGATAGTCCATGTGCACAGGAAAGCCGCTGTCTGTGGTCCACTTCATGGTCTTATTCTCTTCGGCCACAGCTCTTGCTGCCGCTTGTAGATACACCATGCTTTCACCAGTCTTCAGAAGAACCTTGCTAATCGTTTTGTAGACCAGATCACCCATGAACCATGCGCACTCAAATTGCCCTTGCTCTGTGTCATGCAGCGGATGCCTGTCAATCTCACCATAAGTCACTTTAAGCTGCTCAGGCTTCATCAAGTCTTCCATGAATTGACCACGCATCCCCACATTGTTGCTTGAGTATCCATAGCACATGGTGGCCCTTTTCATGTGGCTGCGGCCTATCTTAAAGTTGATCCATCGGTCTGCCAGCTCACCCACAGTTGTGCCTGTGCGCTTGCTGAATACTGTGGCTCTCACAGCATCATCCAGAGCATTCAGTTCCTCGACTACCTTGTCGGCAACTGTCTGATAGATGTCTGCCATTTGATGGGAGGGTGTGAGGTTCACTAGCGCCCCCTCAGTCTCACTCAAGTTTAAGCCTGAGTATATCTGGACGCCTGAGTTGGTGGCATCGTGTGACAGAGGTATATAGCTGACGAAGGCATCACCTTCCATCACCCACCGTGCATACTCAAACACAGCTGCAAGGTATTCGAAGGGCTTGTCTGCGGCTGACCACAGATCGAAGGTGCCTTGGTAGTCCTCAGCAATAGCCAGAAGCTCATCGTGCTTGCTGGTGGTCCACTGTGCTCGTGCATCAAGAGATTGCTTGCTGATTTTACTGAAGTCACCACAGTTGGCCAGATGTACCTTGAGCCAATAGGCGTTGTTGCCTTCTACCAGATAGCCACGCTTGTAGCAGAAGAGAGCCTTCAAGTGACTATCGCGGTGATAACTGAAGTTACTGACTGGATACATGCGGCCACGGAAGTCAACCTGCCACGGTATGTAAAATCCCTCAGTCTCGTAGGCTATCAGTTCACGGGCAGTCTGTAAGTCTTGCTCCATGACCACAGCAGAGCCCTTCACACGCATAGATAGCTTGATGTGCTTTCGGACTTCTGCCTTTACCGCAGACACCTTCTCTTTGGGCATCAGCTGCCAATTCTCAGGCAACCTTGGCCGCTCAGGTAGCGAGTGACGGGGGAACTTGTTGAGCCCTTGTTGCTTTGTGTTCCAACACCACTGCACAGCTTCAAGCACTTGCTCATTGATGCTCAGGGGAGTGGCTTGCAGTGCGTTAAGTGCTCTGACCCACCTTGGCATAACACCCTGTGATAGTTGGTGTGTAACGGCCTCTCGTTGGCTGTGGGATGCCTTCTTGATCAAGGGCACCATAGAGGCAAGGTCTGCATCATGATAACACCCAGTGTCGAAGGCTTCCCAAGGCTGCGGAGGTGCAAGCATGGGCTTGTATATTGGAGACATCCACGCCATGCGTTCTGCATTGGCTTCCATTGCTGCAAAGGCCTCTTCTGTCAGGCAAATGATCGACTTGCTGCTGTGCTTGCCCACATACTCCAACTCACGCTCAAACACACCGCTTGACTTGAGTACACTGCTGAGGATGGGTGCCGCTAGTTTTACTCTGCGCAGCTTACGTTTAGCCATTGCATCCTTTGTCTTGGCTGTACCAAAGTTCAGAGAGCTAAAGCCATTCTTTTGTGTGATGATGCGGAGGGCCTTTAAGCGATGCTCACGACTGTTGTGTGCCTTGGTTACTTGTTCGACTAATCGCTTGTTGGTGTTCTGTGGCTTTGGGCGCTCAAGACCTGCGGCGGCTGCAAGCTCCACATCACGCCTGTGCTTCTCTTTGTCTTCGGCCTTCAGTTCTACTTTGAGAAGCTCTTGCTCTATGTGCTGACCAATTGATTGCGTGACTGTTGCCACTGTGTTGCGGTCTTCTTTTAGTGACGCATTGAAACAACACAGGAGGCCTATGTATGCCATAACATCAGTGTCTAAAGTGGACAACTCCTCCACCCAATCAGGAACCCTACCTGTGGACCTTTTGGCCTCCTTGAGTGTCTCTTTGATTTCTAGGGATACTTTGGGTAAGGCTTCAATGAGTGAGTTGAAGTGGGAGGGTCTGTGGTCAACTCTAGTCTGGCTCTCTGTTTGCTCTTTGAACTTGTCGCGGCCCTCGACTCTCATGGTCTGCTCATAGGCCCTATTTGTCGTGTCTTGCCTGTTTCCTGAGCCTTCTTGTTCTTCTGTGAGGCTGTCAGAGGTTGTGCCTTGGGCATCTGTTGGACCCCTTTGTGAATTAGGCCAATCTGAAGCAGGAACCCCTGCAATGGTGCTCTCGTTTATTCTGTCAGTCATTCTGTTGTCTCCTTTGCCCTCTGGTCCTCTGGTAGGGTGACAGAAGGGTCCGTTGCTTATTTCCTATGCTTGAAGTTGGCGTGCCAGCTGCTGAAGTGCGGCTGGTTGTGCCTTGATGTATTTTCGGGTGGTAGTGTCGCAGCGGTGGCCCAGCAGCATCCCGATAACTGCTGTATTTGCTTTGTGCTCGTTAGCTAAACGAGTGGCGGCGGTGTGCCTCAAAGTGTGGAACACATAGCCTTTGTGGTTGCCTAGCACTTGGTGACGCATGTGGTCCCACGACCTATAAAAGGCATGTTCATCAAAATGCTTCGCTACATCGTAATCTAAGGCCTCTATGGCCCCCATGACCTGCTTGTTTAGCGGGACGAATCGCTCACTTCCATTTTTAGTAAGGGTCAAATGCAACCATAAGTTTCCATCGTTGTCATTAGTAATGAGGTTCCTTTTGATACTCAGTATCTCACCTCTACGCATTCCGGTTTGACTTCCGATAGTTATCATGTGCCGCATCCACCACTGCGGGTGCTCATCGTGGAAGTATGCGCACATGGCCTCCAGCTGTTGGGCTGTGAAGTACAGAGGCCGCGCAGCTTGCCCGGTGCGTCTCCAAGTGAACTTCGGGACGTGTGTGATAAGCTCCTCTTTGACGGCCTGTGCAAAGACTTTTGTGAGCATGGCTGCATAACGGTTCACAGTGCTATCTGAGAGCCCACGAGAGGCCTGTACAGCGTCAAAGAAGCTGTGGATGTCGCTGGGCTTATACTGAGAGACTTCGCGCGTCTGGTGGTCGCTGAAGGCCGCAAATGCAGCGGCCTTAGTTAGGGAGCGCTTGAGGTGCTGGCCATGCCATAGGCGAGGGGCCTCAGCTTGTGCGAATTGCAGGAAGGTTGGCATCAGAAACACACCTCCCCGAACTCATCACGAATAGGCTCATTGAAGTAATTGGGGCTCAGGTAGAGGGTGCGCTGGTCTTGCTCCCACAACTTGGCTTCAAGAGGTGAGCGCTGGGCTACTACACCAATTTCACGGAGGATGTTTTCGAGGGTGTCATCAAGCATGTTGTGCCTCCACTTCATTCGCAAAGATTGAACCAGTCTCAGCCCATTGGTCTAAAGACAGGTGATTGAGCTGACTGACATAGACTGGGGAAGTGGCCCAAATTGCATTCGCTGGGCGATCCTCTCCGTGCTTCAAAGGGTGAGTGTCATACACAAAGACAAAGTAATCACTGCGCCCACAATAGGTGCTGCGCTCTAGGCTGAGGCAGGGACACCCAATGTACTTGACGACTTGGTTCCGAGTGATGCGCTTGCTCATTGTGTCATCTCCTCTTTGCGCTGGGCTGTGGCCATCACTTGAGCCTTAGCCATTGCCACTTCGATTGCACCATCACTGAGGCACTCAGCGAAGCTATGAGCCATGTTCATGCAGTCGGTTGCCTTTTCATCGGTTGGCGCTGTGATTGCTAAGAAGAGGGCCAGCTTCAAGGCATCTTCGGTGGTCTGTGGTTGCTGGATGTTCATCAGTCATTCTCCTGTGTTCAGTTGTTCCGTGGTGAGCCCACGAGATGGCCAGCGCTTCGGTGGGTACGCTGGCCGCTGCTGGGCTCACAGGAACAAGAGAAGAAGGGGGACAGTGAAGATGCACACGACTGCGATCAGCTCACCAATGATTTCGATGGCGTGTCTCATGCTGCCACCTCCTCTGATTGCTTCTCAGCCTTCAATATTCCAGATTTGCAAGCGCTGCGGTTCCAGTCGGCTGTGCCGATCACATTCCATTCCCAATGGCTTTCCGCGTCAGGATGACCCGCGTGCCACTGGTGGAAAAACTCGCCTGTGCAGAAGCAGATGGCATCTACGCCAAAATCTTTCGGGTCAATATGAACGTCTCTGCCATTCACGGTATGGCCAGCGTTTAAGTGCCATGTCCAGCGGTCATCCTTGCCATTATGTGCGCCTGACAACTTTACCCTAAAGGTGACTCCGGCTTTCTCAACAAGCCACGAGCCAGCGTAGTCGATGAGTTTGATGTTAGCGAGCAAGTCGCCTTTAGTGCCTTTTGTGAAATCAAATACTTTCATGATCCCACCTCCACAAACACCCAAGTTGAGGGCTTTAGGAATATCTCACGGCAGATGTCCTCGCTATCTGTGCAGCTGTAGGACGCAGGGCCAAAGCTATCTTTACGGTTGTAGTGGTTGCGGATGAATGTGGATTTAGCGTCCAGCTTACGGCGAAACTCAGTGCCTTTGTTCACATGGCGCAGCTGCGCTCTGAGGAAGTGGACACCAGCGCTGTCGGCTTCAAGTGCCAGCGGCAGGTTGTGCGGGTTGGGGACACAGGTGCTCATGCTGCCACCTCTTCAGCGGCTTCAACCGCATCACAGATGAGAGTATTCAGAGCATCAGATGTACGAGCACACAGCTCGAAGTATACGATCTCACAGCATAGCTTATCAAAGCTGACAAACGTGCCCCCACAGTCACGCCATGCGTCTTCACCATCGTCTGTGTTGCAGTTGGCGCATATTTGGATGGCGTGGTGGTAGTAGATGACGAACTCATGTCCATCAACGTACTCATGCACAGGATCAGTGGGGTTGTCTTGCAGCTCTGTCAGCCAGTCATCACCAGCGAACATGTTGGATTGGGCTTCTTGCATGATGTCTTTGGCAATGGCCAGAGCTTCGCGGGTTAGTTCGTAGTCGCTTTTGATTGTATCAGTAGTCATTCGATCAGTCTCCTTTGTGTGAAGGAGTGCTGAAGTCTCACGAATGTTACTGGTGTTCTGCGATTGTCTGCCGCTTGGTTACTACAGGGGGAGTTACAGTCCCCTGCCACACCTTGCGGCCTGTCGCCCACTAACTAAACGTGACGCCTTCGGCCTCCGTGTGATCTTTCTGCCAGTTTCTGGTGTCCCTCGCAAGCAAAAAGTTTGCCCTGGTGATAACTTTCTGCACTGATCGACCTTCTGTCACCCTATAGAAGGGGAAGCGGGCTGATAGTCGCCGCGGGAACACTAATAGTCGACCCAAGCCCCAGAGCTGAGGTGCTATTAGATGACCCAAGAAACATCCTCCTTGATAACACCAATCAATAGAGAACTAGAGAACGTCCCGAGCCGACCTTAGTCAACTACAGTGCAAGTCAGGTATCAACTGCTGTGTGTGTAGTTGTGTTGCTGAGGTGGTTGCTCAGGACAACCAAGGTTGACCACCTCACCTTTGAGTCTGTTGGTCCCTTGGTTCCCACTATTAGAACGAGAGAGAACCGAAGACATGCTTAGAGCATTCGTGAGACGACTAAAGATCATCTATCTGACCTGTGCTGCCTACGAGCACCACAGGCTTGCTAATCGTGCTGCTGATCAACTGCGGATGCACTCGACCAAGACACTCAAAGACATTGGCATAACTCGTGGCACTGTTAGTGCTGCTGCTCACCATAAGTGTCCTTGGTGTAGTGATCAGGTGTGGCAAGAGTGGATCAAGTGAGCTGGTGTAGCTGTTGGGTGACTTAGGTTAGCTAAGTTGACTAAGGACTGTCCCAATCTGTGTTGAAAAGTCCAAGCCCCCAGCCTAACAAATTTCCCGTGACTAATGTCAACTCAATGTCATCTCGTGTGTAGATCATAGGCCCCCACCCAGTGGGACCATACATCCCCCGCACAGTAGAAGCTATAGATTGCAAGGGGTTAGCTGTTAGAGTCAATCGTTTGCTTAGGTTCCCTAGGCAAAAACTGACCCCCGCACCCTCAGAAACAAAAGCAACTTCAAAAAACAGGGCTAAAGTTCTTGTTGTTGTTGTTGTTGTCGGCCTCAGTCAACGAGAGCCCCACCCTAGAAACAAAAGAAAGAGGAACCATCGATATGGCTCTAGAAAATGGAACCTACGTTAACTCTCTGGTCACATCAAACCCGGCCTCGACTGACGGTATTGCCCAAGCTGATGACCACATCCGCCTGATCAAGAGCACTCTGAAGAATACCTTTCCCAACCTCACTGGCGCTGTGACTGTCACGCAAGCAGACCTAAACAACACAACGTCTATCCCCAGCTCTTTGACTGACCTTGGTATCACTGATGGTAGCGCCAACCAAGTGCTCCAAACAGATGGCAGTGGTAACTTCAGTTTCTTTACGTTGCCAGCAGGCACCACAGACACCAACTACTATGTGAATGGTGGCTCTTTTAGTGGCACTACGCTGACCCTCAGCCGCCAAGGCCTTGGCAACCTCAGTATCTCAGGACTTCCTGCTTCTGTGACCCATACAAGCCAACTGACTAACAACAGTGGCTTCATTACGAATGCCAATGTGAGTGTTCCAGATACTTTGGGTGTAAACCAATCCTACTCAAGTGCAACTTTGACTCCACTTACTTGGTATCAAAACACTACAGGTCGTGCCATTGCACTTTATTATATGTTAAATGTTGGCGGTGGGACGGCTTATGTCAACACAATCGCGTCATTTAGTGGCGCCATTCAGGTTGGTGGGCCTGACGGTGATAGCGGGACATGGGATAATGGTTATTTTATTGTCCCTAATGGACACTATCATTATACAAATGGCAGTTCCTATCGCAACGCCGCTTATCTGTCATAGGAGTTAAAATGTCTAAATACTTTATAAATCTTAGTGGGGATTATTGGGAAACCTTATCAGACCCTTCGGATGAGATTATTGCTGCATACCCAGTCGGAACCGTTGAAGTAACACAACGTCCATCTCACTTACACACTTACGAAGGTGGAGCTTGGGTAGCACCCTCTGATGCGGTGTATGATGAATGGAAAGCTACAGAGGTTCGTGCAGAGCGTGACATGCTTTTAAGAACAAAAGTTGATCCACTTGTGTCTAACACTTTGCGCTGGGCAGACCTATCCTCAGACAAGCAAACTGAGTGGACTGTGTACCGCCAAGCACTGCTCGATGTACCTCAGCAGTCTGGGTTCCCACGCACAGTAGTTTGGCCCCCGGTAGTCACTTAGACTTAACCTACAGTAAGGAACTCAGGCCATGCCTAACTTACCAATCCGTGGACTAGGGTCTGTGGGCGTGGTCACTGATGTTGACCCCTACAACCTCCCCACCAATGCCTACACCAGAGCAAAGAACATTAGGTTCACTGATGGTAATGTGACCCGTGGCCCCATCTATAGGGCTGTGTCTGATGCCATCACTTGGAACCCAGTATTTTCTTATGGACTGGCTGCCCAAACTGGCTACGACACTGTGTTGGTTGTCGATGACACCTTTGACATCCATGAGTTCTTTAATGGAAACTTTACTCAAAGATATAATGCCAGCACCTCTACAAGCATTGATCCCGTTACAGCAACCACCTTAGCTGATGTTCAGTATGTTAATCGTGCAGACCAAGTGCCTGTAGCAAGAACCCCTACTGCCAATAACTTCACTGCCCTACCCAACTGGCCCTCTAACTACAGGACCACTGCACTCCGATCCTTTGGTGACTTCTTGTTAGCTTTGGGTACAGTAGAGGCAGGCAATAGCTTTCCTAACCGTGTGAGGTTTTCGGACCCAGCACTGGCAAACCAAGTCCCATCGACTTGGGACGAAAGTGACTTGACTAACAGTGCTGGCTTTAATGACCTTGTGCAGATGAAAACACCAATTATGGATGGTGCCACACTGGGTGCCAACTTCCTTGTGTATTCTAAAGATCAAGTTTGGATGATGGAATTTGTAGGCGGTACGTTCATCTTCAACTTCCGCAAAATCTTTGATGACGCCGGGGTAATCAACCAAAACTGCATTGTGGAAGTAGAGGGTCGCCACTACGTCTTTGATCGAAAGGACATATATGTGACTGACGGTAACACCCGGCAATCCATATGTGACGGCAGGGTCCGTAATTATGTCTTTGGTGGCATGAACACTTCACGCACTGACCAATGCTTTGTACTGCATAACGCCGCCCTAGAAGAGATATACTTCTGCTATCACAGTGGCGATGACATGGCCGTATATACAGATGGAACCCACTGTAACCGTGCAGCAGTCTACAACTACACAGAGGACGTTTGGTCCTTCCAAGACCTCCCCAACGCAGTCAGCGGTACAGAGGCTTCAGTGGACAGTGTTTTCTCATACGATGATGCAACTCAGTCATATGAAAACATTGGTGGTACATACCACGACCAAGAGAGTCAGAGTAACCGCAGAGCCCTTCTTGTGTCCTCCAATGGTGGTGGCATCACAGACAGCAAGCTCTACGGTATCGACCTAGTGGACCAAGGCAACTTAGCTCAACCAGTGGACACTACAGTCTCCTCTCCGCTTCTACTGGAGCGTGTAGGCATAGACCTAGATGACGTGGGCATCCCCCTGAGCGGCTACAAGGTAATCTCCAAGGTTTACCCACAGATGTCTACAGTCAATGCAGATGCTACATTTGGTTTTACCTTTGGTGCGTCTGACACGCCTAATACTACCCCCAACTACCAGACTGAAGTCACCTTTGACTCCTCTGATGAGTACAAGGTGGATACACGGATTGCTGGTAGATACCTGTCCTACAAGTTGACTACAGCTATTCTCAAGGACTTTACATTCAGTGGTATGGACGTTGAAGTTGTAGTCACAGGTCGGAGGTAACTCATGTCACTTTCCGATAAGATCAACATGCTGGTGTCTCGTTACGTTAGGCGTCAAGTACCCAACCTCAACCCAGACTTCCTACCCAACTATCTACAAGAAGAATTGCGAGAGGTAGAGGCATCCATACGATCTTTAAGTGATGCCAGTGTGCAAGTGTCAGATCGAGCGCCAGAGAGCCCCCGCAAGGGCATGGTTCGCTATGCGATTTCACCTTGGGACCCCCTTAGCGATGGGACCCAAGGACTTGTTGTTTACAACGGCACATCTTGGGCAGCAATGGGTGGATCAGCTTCTACAGCAGGTCTAACTTACAATGACTTCTGATTTGTAGAACGAAAGATAAAAGGAATATAATATGTGGGGCGCAATAATCGGCGGTGCCATGGGCCTTATGGGCGCAAACAAGCAAGCCAAAGCACAAGACAGAGCAACAGAAGCCCAAATGGCTGGCTTTAGACAGTACGAACCTTATGTGGACGCTAACCTATCTGGCAGTTCTGCCGCTTTAGATGGCGTGTTATCAACTGGTGCATACAATGGTCAAACCCTAGCTGGACCTAACGACTTCCAGACGGGCACTGCCACCAACATGGGCAACATAGGCGGCAACCTCCAGAACTCTGGTTACGCCATGATGGACAACACGTCTGGCTTTGGCTCCAATGCCAACTCTCTGTTCAACCAGTACCAAGGCATGGCGCAGGCCGCACAGGCTGACCGCTTAAACACTGCTATGGGCTACGCCAGTGCCAACGCAAACCCGTTGGTTGACGCTGCGATGCGTGATGACCGCCGCAATCTCCAAGAGAACACTCTGACAGGCATTGACCTAGCAGCAAGTGGCACAGGCAACACGAACTCCAGCCGTGCTGGTGTAGCCGAAGCAGTAGCTAACCGCGCCTTCGATGACCGCCGCGCTGATGTCGCCTTAGACGTACAAGACAGGCTCATTGACCGCAGCCTTGCCCAACAGTCACAGCAGTTCTCTGACCAAGGTAATGCGTTGCAGGGTGCAGGCATGGCCAACGAAGGCATCCAGAACGCATACACTCAGGGTCTCAATACACTGGGGCAGGGTGCTAACTTCGGTATGAACGCAGGCAACTCCCTGCAAGGGTATGACCAAGCAGCCCTCACTGACGCACAGCTTAACTTCGAGCGCCAACGTGACTTTGAGATGCAGCAGCGCCAAGGCTTCCAGTCTGGTATTCTAGGCAAGGCTCCTAACTCAAGCCAATCTGTCCAAGCCAACAAGGTTGACCCATACCAAGCTGCCTTGGGTGGTGCGATGGGTGGCTTTGGGTTCCAAGATCAGTATGGAAGTCAAATACCTTCTTTTAATCAAATGGGTGACTCCATGAGAGGGTTCGCGCGTAACCTTGGGTTTAGCACTCGTCCTTCATATGGTGGAGGAGGTAAATAATGTCACGATTTCCACAGTCTCTCCTAGAAGACCCAAAGGTAGTTGAAGATGCTGCCAACATGGGCATGACCCCAGAGCAGTACCTACAGTCAATCCTAGATAAACCACAGTCGTCAATTCTTGAGAACTTAGAGTCTGGCCCACGCATGGACACTGCTCCAACTGTTGCAACTCAGCCAGCTCCAGTTCTTCAGCAAACTAATAATCCAGCAGATCGTGTTGGCGAAGAACCCGGTGTACTCATGCGCAATGAGCAAAACCTTGTCCAAGAGAACATTGGTGAGCGCCAGCTACTGGAAGGTCGAATTGCTGATCTTGAAGGCTCTGTGGACACCCAAGCAGATGTTGCACGGCTTCAGCAAATGAAGCAGCGACTGGTTGAGCTAGGCGGCAGTGTCGAAAGTAACCAAAGCACACCACAGTATGATGCAGCAGCTAAGGCATACTTAGAACAACTGCGTGGCCAGCAAACACAGGCAGCAGCAGTTGCTCCAGATGTAAGAGCGGCAGAAGCGGAGCTTGCAAGCACCACAGGACTACTATCTTCTGGTACATTGCCACCTGAGATGATGGCTAGTGTGCAGGCTCGTAAAGCAGCGGCAGAGGCCGCACTTGCTTCTGGTAACGCAGCCCGTGATGCTCGTGTTGCTGATGTTACTGGCCGCACACTTTCGGTAGAAAACCCAGTTAATGGCAATGTCGCTAGTAGCTACGGCCCTATCCTTCAGCCTAACCCTAACGAACAGCCGGGTGCAGACCCTGCGATGTACACTCCAGTACCCGCACTGACACCTAACCCGTCTGCTATGGGTGCAGCTGATCCTTATGCACCTCCATACGCTCCTAGTGCAGGCGGTGTACTTCCTACAGCTAACAATGAACCAATCCCTATGGGACAGTCTCCTGTAGACTTCGCAACTCTGGAAGCTCAGAACTCTAAGAGCCCAGTGCTCATCAACACAACCACTCCAGCTCCTAACACTACCACTGCAAATACAGCAGCGCAGACACCAGCATTAAGTACAACATCAAGTACAACTGCCACTCGTTCCCCAGCCCTCTCAAGAGGCGCAGGTAACATGACAGCCAATGCCCGTGGTTCCGCTCTAGGAATTACTCCACGCGGCGAGAGCCTCATACGCATTGGTGGCGCTATGTACTCTGGTGCTCTGAAGGGCGATGGTCTGGGTGCAGCTACTCGTGAGTATGGTTCCATACAGGATGCCAACCGCAAGGCTGAAGTTGATGCTTACAATAAGGCAGAAACAACACGCATTGCAGAGCTGAGGGCTAAAAGAACTGGTAGCAAAGCCGATAGCAAAGCCGCAGCTAAGAATGCAGCATCACTTCAAGCTGTAAATGACGCTATGTATGGTATGCAACGTGGCCTTGATGCCATTGCTGAAAGCCGTGCGTCTGGTGGCAACCTGACTGGCATCGGTGGTATATTTAAAGGCATCTTCGACAACTTTACTGGTGATCCTGATGCTAACCGCAGAATGATCCTAAGTAGGTTGCGTGTTGATGATGCTCTACTTCGTGTTGCCGAAACCAAAGGTGCAATCTCAAACGCAGAGATGAAGTTGTTTCTGTCACCAGCCCCAACCAACTTACAAGATGAGCAAGTATGGGCAGACTGGATCAATGAGCGGATGGCTGCACTACAAAGAGTTCAGAACCGCTTAGGCGGTGGCGAAGAGTTACCAGCTGGACAAAGGTCCAATGAGTTCAACACATCTTCTGGAACCTACACACCAAGTGCTGATGTCCAAGCAGTTTTAGACAAGTACAATTAGTAAGAGAGGTAGTTAGCCATGGCTGACATCGAACAGTTAAGCCGTGCGCTACTGGCCGCAGATAAGGCTGGTGACACACAATCAGCTCAGTTGTTGGCTAACGAAATCCGAAAGCTACAAGGCTCTCAGCAACAGACAGCACCTACACAGGCAGATGCAGAGGTAGACACCTCGCTCTCCGGTGCAGTCAGCTATGGTGTAGACCAAGCTGGTGCCATGGTCGGCAAAGGTATCCAGTCAGCTGGTGAGCTTACAGGCTTCGAGTCCGTTGAGACCTACGGTCAAGAGATGGCCCAGCGCAACGAAGCTGAGATGGCTGCATCCAACTACCAGCGCCCAGAAGGTGCAGATGGCATCATTAGCAACCTCCGCGAAGGCGACCTTGCCAACGCTGGTAAATCCCTTGCCTATGGTGTTGCTGAAGCAGCCCCACAGGTCGCTGGTGGTGCAGCAGCATCTATCGGCGCTGGGCTTGCAGCAACCTCTGCCCCCATCATCGGTACAGGCCTTGCTGTCGCTGGTACTGCCTATGGCGTAACTAACGCCCTTGGTGCCAACCGTGCCGAGAAGGAAGAACAGGGCCTTGATCCTACTGCCACAGCCACAGACCTTGCGTCTGCTGTAGCTTCTGGACTTGTGGAACTTACGCCTCTCAAGGGCGGTGGTGCTACACTGAAGTTCCTACGAGAAGGCGTACAAGAAGGCGTACAAGAGGGCTTGGTAATTGGTGGTACTGCTGTCCAAGGTGGCGAGTATGTACCGCAGGAAGTTATTGATCGCATGGGCGATGCTGCCCTTATTGGTGGCACTGCATCCAAAGGTATCAGCTCTGTTGTAAACACAGTGACTAAGACAGGCGAGATTGTCTTCAAGCCAAAAGAAGACCTAGACCCTGAGACAACCCAAGCTGCATCTGATGTGTCTACATTGTTGCAGCGTGTTGCTGATGAGAATGGCTACAACCTCAAGGACATTGACTCCAGCTCCAAGAAAGGTGCCAACCAAACTCTTGAAGGTGCCCGTGATGTCTTACTGAAAGACTTAGAAGCTCAGGTAATCTCTTTGACAGAGAAGGGCCAAATCAAGGCGCTAAGTCCAGAGGACAAGGCTTTCTTTAAGCAGGCAATACGTCAATCCAAAGGCAAAGTTGGCACTACAGTAACCAAAGAAAACTTCGACTTCATGCAAGACCGCTTTGGTAACACGAGAGAAGGTCAGGCACTCCTTAACACCTTCCGCCGCTCCAACGTCCTCACCGAGGTATATGCGGGTGGTCTCAAAGGCGGTGTGTCTAAGTTCACCGATATGTTCAACCCACTGCCCTCTATTGGTAGAGCCTATAATCCAGCTGGTATGGTAGCAGGTAACATCAACACTGGTGCAGCCTTAGCAACTGGTGGCTCCTCATTAGCCGCACAGATACCCCTCGTGGTTGGTGGTCGTGCCATCGATGCAGTCACTGGACGCAGGTCCAAGGTCAACCGTTTCGTCAAAAAGAACCGTAAAGGCGATGGTCTTGCTGATCCAACAGCCCCAGCAGCTCGTGATTTAAAGCAAGAAGCTAAAGATCGTAGAGCTGCGGAAGCTGCACTTCGCAATCAACCAGACCCAGAAGTCGAAAGACGCAAGGCTGAGGAGGCACAGCAGAGAGCTGATGGTGAACGCCGTAAGTTTGAAGAGGGCCAGAAGAAGCAGTTTTTCGATGAGGAAGAGGCAAAGCGGAATGCACAGCAGTATGCTAATGGCGAACCTCCACTTCCCAACTCACCTCGCGGTACAGTTCACTCTGCCATCATTGAGACTTATGGACCACAGGGACGCACAGTAGCTGAACTTGATGCTGACATTATGAAGGCACTTGATGATGTGTTGGCTAACCCAAACACTACTGCGGAACGTAAACGTGCAATCCGTGCTTACAAGCAATCACTGGCTACAGGCAAAAGCATCATGGACGGAAGTCCTCTGAACGATGTGACCTCTCTTATTCGCTCTAAGAACCTCAACTTTGAGTCTAAGAAGCCAAAGAAGG
>Ga0213862_10000507_pt1 | contig 16352 bp, 17 predicted proteins | sample PICome_7_FD_160092 | JGI IMG/M metagenome (GOLD analysis project Ga0213862, IMG submission 160092) | Coastal seawater microbial communities near Pivers Island, North Carolina, United States - PICO266 | ecosystem: Environmental > Aquatic > Marine > Coastal | place: USA: North Carolina... | reverse complement strand
AAAACCCCCAATTGAATAGGAATCCGCCTCCCCATTGCCATGAACCTACGATAGGGTAAACAATCCCAACGTATAATATGGCTATTGCAAAAAAGGCTTCTAGCTTGATACGTTCTGCAACAGCTCCAGATATGATGGTAGCAGCAGTGGCAGCAAACATCCCTTGAAACAAGAAATCAGTCCACCAAGTATAACCACCACTTGCATAATCAGCAGTCATGCCCCCTTCAGGAGGAGCTATACCCCACCCAGCAAATTTAAAAATGCCAGTAGCTCCTTCTTCAAAACCGGGGTACATAAGGTTAAAACCAGCGAGAGCATACAGCAGTAGCCCAGCGGTAATAACAAAAAAGTTTTTGAATAAAATGTTAACGGTGTTTTTTTGACGTGTAAGTCCAGCTTCGAGTAAAGAGAAGCCCATGTGCATAAAAAATACGAGTGCTGTACAGATCATCATCCATACATTGTTTGCAGTAAATAGTGCAGTATCCATTAATGTTTGTTTAGTTTAAAGTATCTCCGCCTTTTTCGCCCGTTCTAATGCGGTAGGCTTCCTCAACGGGGTGAATAAATATTTTTCCATCACCAATGTTTCCCGTTCCACCAGCTTCAATTATGGCCTGTACAGCCGGTTCAACAAAGTCGTCATTAACAACTATTGAGAGCATTCTGCGTTCAATAGCTGAAGTACTATAGGATACTCCTCTATATACACGCCCTTTGTTTTCATTCCCAAGACCAGTTACATCCCAATAACTGAAAAATGTAACTCCTGCTTCGTGGAGTTTGTTTTTTACATCCTCAAACTGAGTTTTTCGGATGAGTGCTTCTATTTTTTTCATTATTTAAATAATTAAGGCGCAAGTATAATCAAAAAAAAGGGATTGAGTAGACTCAATCCCTTTCACATTAAAAAACTATCTAATTATAACAAACTAATTACTAACTAAATTAAGTTTAAATGTTTTTATGGATTTAAATCGCTGTTGAAAGCAAGCTCTCCGTGTTCTGCCATATCTAAACCTTTAAGTTCGTCTTCTTCTGAAACACGTAGTCCAATAGTAGATTTAAGTATGTATAAAACAATTAAAGAAGTGATTACCGCCCAAGCACCGTATGCAGCAACTCCGATTGCTTGAATACTAAGTTGAGTAGCACCACCACCGTTAAATAAGCCGAGACCTGTTGCGCCATCAACGCCCCAAAGACCTATTACGAGCGTACCCCAAGCACCAACTACACCATGCGCAGAAGCAGCTCCAATAGCATCATCAATCTTAAGTTTTTTCTCAATAAACTCAATGGAGAATACTACAATAATACCACCGACTAAACCAGCGAAGAATCCACCAGACATCGTCATATTACCACAACCTGCAGTAATGGCTACCAAACCAGCAATTGCGCCGTTTAGTGTTTGAGATAAACTAGGTTTTCCAAGGTATAACCAAGAAGTAAACAATGCGCCAAGTGCACCAGCAGCAGCAGCAATATTGGTAACCATAACCACAGCTGAAGCAGCAATAGAATCGTCACCTCCCCAAGCTAGTTGTGAACCACCGTTGAAACCAAACCATCCTAACCAAAGTATAAATACACCTAAAGTTCCTAGTAAAAGGTTACTTCCTGGAATAGGATTGACTTTTCCATCTTTATATTTTCCAATTCTTGGACCTACCATCCATGCAGCACACAAAGCCGCCCATCCACCAACAGAGTGAACAATCGAAGATCCTGCAAAGTCGATGAAACCTAGATCAGCTAACCATGCACCGTCTCCGTACCACTGCCATCCACCAGAGATAGGGTAAATAAAAGCAGTTAAGAATAATGTGAATATGATGTAGGTGCTGTATTTAGTTCTACCTGCAATAGCTCCAGATACGATTGTGGCTGCAGTTGCAGCAAAAACCGTTTGGAAGAATACATCGTGAGCACCAGCACCTGGATTCATCCATATTTCACTGATAGAAAGGAAACCAGACGCATCCTTTGTTCCGTACATAAGCCCGTAACCAAGCGCCCAGAAACTAATAGTTCCTACGCTAATATCCATGAAATTTTTCATAGCAATGTTAGCCGCATTTTTAGCACGTGTTAATCCAGATTCTACTAAGGTAAATCCTGCTTGCATGAAGAAAACAAGAATACCAGATAAAAGAATCCACAATATTGTAAAGTCTTCATTTGCATCAACAGCTACTGCAGACGTAATGATGTTTGGTATTATAGTTAATAATGACATATCTTAAGTTTTATAATTAAAATTTAACTAGTAACTAGAAAGAATAAATAGCTGCCAATACGAATGATGATAGGCTATCTGTTGCTCCGTCAGCATCCATGTAGTATGCGTCTGACGCAGTGTCAACTCTAAATTCTGGCTTAATAGTCATATTTCCAGACGTAAAGCTTCCAGTAAGTGTGATAGAAGTGTTGTCGCCATCACCAAAAGCACCTAATGCACCATTTTCAGTAAAAGCTTCAAATCTTCCACCAAGTGTGAATGAGTCAGATAAAGCAACTTGTGGATAAAGTGCAACACCAGAGAATTCAATAGCATCATCCTCATAAGAAGTTGCGTTTACGCCTAAGAAGAAGCTATCTGAAATATCAAGACCACCTGTAAAATCAATTTGAGTAGCACCTTGTCCAGTCAATAAGTTAATGTATTGTCCGTATAGACCCAATTGAGCACCAAACATATAGTCGTCACCCGCGGGTTGAGATTCTGTAGCGTCTGTAGTATTTAGTACACCAAGCATTAACGAAACATCATCAGAAAGCGAAATATCAGCTTTTAAACCTGTGTGTGAGAAAGGCCCGTATGAGAACATGTAAGAAGTCGAGTAGTTAAAGTTAGCAGCAGGGGAAATTACTTCATATCCTAAGAAAGTGTTGAAGTTACCAAGTGTTAACGTGAAGCTATCGCTTACATTATAGTATACATATAATTGGTTAACAATACTTGAAGATCCTGTAGAACCAAAAACTGCATCTGCACCTCTTGGTCCGTACACCAAATCAGCAACAAAACCTGATTTCTCTCCTTCATAAGAAAGTACAATATTTGCCATACCAAGCGAAAAGCCGTTTAGGTTTGCAAAAGAAGTCCCAGGCGCATATTCACTACTCCTATAATATGAGTCAACCGTACCAGAAACACTGAATGTTGGCTCTTCTTGCGCTTGTGCACTAGTAATTCCTCCAAATACTAGAAAAGCTACAAGTGCTGAAAACGTTAAAATGGATGATAAATTATTTTTCATAATATGATGTTTAGTTAATTATTTATTTTGAATTAATAATGAGCCAAAATTAAATTAAATACCACTTACCCCCACTGTATTAGGGGGTATAAGTGGCAATATTTATAAATAAAATAATATATACCCGATTAAAATAGGGGTATAATAATATTTATATACTTATTTTATTAATAATACTGCTAAAACTGCTTGTGAAATAACATTCCAGCATAAATACAGACCATTCCTAGTATAAAAGTGCCAATACTGTAAATAAAGAAGTAGAAAAATTGGCCTTGCTCAATAAAGCGCATGTTCTCTAATGTAAACGTGGAAAAGGTAGTCAGTCCACCGCAAAAGCCAACAGCCAATAACATATGCTGCGTACTGGATACAGAAGACCTTGTACTAAGAAAACCCAAAAGTAAGCCCAAAAACAAACATCCTATTGCATTAGCGATAAGTGTTGCCAAAGGTAGCTGAGGAGATATGGGTTTTAGCAAGAGCCCGATAGTATATCTAAAAAGACTTCCAAGTCCACCACCTAGAAAAACGAGTAAAAAAGAAATCATATTCATGCTACACGATGCTTTTAAGACCTACTAGTAAGCTGACAAAAATCAAAAAGCCAATCAACACCCAAAAACTTCCTTTAAAATATTGTTTACTTTTTTGTTTGTCCTTTATGTAGCTATATATAATGACGAAAGTGAAGCCTACAATAAAAAAAAGGGCAAAAATCAATTGACCGGTGCTGAACATAATGTTATTTTTAGCGAAACTATAAAAAAATGCAAGACCAACTTGATGCAGTAGCGGCATTTCACAAAGCCTTTGGCGTAGGAGTAGCTCAAAAACCAACAGCTACAACAGCTACAGACATATTAAACTTACGCCACAGATTGATGGCAGAGGAGAACGAAGAATACCTTGAAGCAGCAAATAACAATGACTTGGTTGAAGTGGCCGATGCCCTTGGCGACATGCTCTATATATTATGTGGTACCATACTCACACACGGCATGCAACACATAATTGAAGATGTCTTTACAGAAATTCAGGACAGTAATATGAGCAAACTTGGTGTAGACGGTAAACCTATCTACAGGGAAGATGGTAAGGTAATGAAGGGGCCTAATTACAGGCGTCCTGATTTAAAGCAGTTTTTAGACTAGTCACATACTTTATAGCGCCAATGAAATGGATCTTCAGCATTGTTATACTGTATGTTCATCAATTTTTCCTTTAACATTAGAGCAAAGCTATTTTCTGGCAGTGGGGTTTCAAATTTTTCTCCTTTATAGCCAAAACCATTAATGGTTTGGACTACTACGGCCGTACCACTACCAAAAATCTCAAGTAGTGTACCCGATTTTGATGCTTCAATAAGTTCAGCAACACGGAGCATACGCACTTCTGTTTTTAACCCTAAATGCTTTGCTAAATCCAAAATACTCTTTCTTGTAACACCATCTAAAATGCTGTCGCTTGTTGGCGCCGTGATTAGGCTATCACCAATGCGAAAGAATAAATTCATGGTACCAGCTTCTTCGATATATTCGTGGGTGGCAGCATCAGTCCATATTACCTGTTGGTACCCTTCGCTTTTTGCCAATTGGGTAGGGTAGAACTGACCTCCATAGTTTCCAGCTGCCTTGGCATAGCCTGTGCCGCCTTGAGGGGCACGACTGTAATGATCTGCGATTTTTACACGAACCTCACCACCATAATAACTGCTAACAGGTGCGCATATAATCATAAAACGATATTCGGTTGCAGCAGATGCTTGAACCCCTGCTTGAGAAGCAAAAACAAATGGCCTCACATATAAGGAGTTTCCTTTTCCTGCTTTTACCCAAGCTTTGTCAATTGTAATAAGCTGTTTCATGCCATCTAGAAAAAGGGCTTCTGGAAATTGTGGTATAGCAAGACGTACGGCAGACTTATTAATGCGTTTTGCATTCTGATCAGGTCTAAACAACCAAACACTGCCCTCGTCATCTTTGAAAGCTTTCATGCCCTCAAATACAGCTTGCCCGTAGTGTAAAACACTTGCAGCAGGAGAAAGTTCCATGGGTGCATATGGTACAATCTTTGGGGTATGCCATTGTCCGTCACGGTAGTCGCAAACAAACATATGATCCGAAAAAGTAGATCCGAATGCAAGATTGTTAAAATCAACGTTATCTATCCTAGATGCTGTTGCGGGTGTTATGTGTATTGTTGCGTTCACACAACAAAAATACAAAAATGTTGGGTGCACAATTTTAGGTAGCTTAAATTTACCAAAAAAAAGATGCATATTCTCATAACAGGTGCTAGCGGATTGGTTGGTAGATCGCTCATATATGCCTTGGAACAAAGGGATTATCGTATTTCAACACTCTCTACAAGCAAGCATTCAAATCCTGTTTCAGCCCGTATTAAAACACATTATTGGAGTCCTAGCAAGGGTATTTTAGACGCAAAATTACTAGATGGAGTTGACGTAATCATCAGCCTGGCAGGCGCTAAAATAAATCAGCGTTGGACAAAAAAAAATAAAAAAGCCATTTTTGATAGCCGCGTGAACGGAACTCGGCTCATTCAAAATGCACTCAAAAACAACCGCGATCACAGCGTTTCACATTTTATAAGCGCATCCGCTGTTGGTCTTTATCCTTCAGCATTTGATAAAACATACAGCGAAAATGAAACCAAAGTAGCGGATTCCTTCACAGGTGAGGTTGTGGCTGCTTGGGAACAGCAAGTACAAGCAATTGCGCCTTTGGTTAGACATATCAGTATAATCAGAATTGGCTTGATCTTGGCACGTTCTGGAGGCGCACTTATTCCATTGGCAACACCCGCCTCATTTGGTTTGGGCACCTGGTTTGGTTCTGGAAAACAATGGCAGTCTTGGATTCATAAACAAGACTTGGTTCACTTATTTATATTTGCTATAGATCACCCCGGAACCTATAATGCTGTGTCGCCAAATCCGGTGACTCAAAAACAGTTGGTTAAGGCTATTTCAAGGCAATACAAAATGCCCCAATGGCTGCCTGGTATTCCTGCTTTTTTAATAAAGTTGGCCATGGGGAAAATGTCCAGCATACTTTTTGACAGTACTCGTGTTTCCAGTGCCCACGCACAAGAACAAGGATTTTCTTTTGTTTTCCCTACAATTCAAGAGGCCCTTGAAGATTTATTACCACTTAATTCAAAAAAGTAGTGTCATTTTGACATAGAAGTTTTTTTGGCAGTACTTTTGCCACTTACTATAAAAAAGATTATGGCTGCCAAAAAAGGAAAAAAAGTAGTACAAAAAGAGGCAAAGCAAGAGACACAAGAACCCGTTGTTGAGCGCAATGACCTTCTTGAATCCCAAGAAGTTTTAGAAGCGGAGAAAAATAAGTTTTTACGTTTATTTGCCGAGTTTGAAAACTATAAAAAACGCACAGCCAAAGAACGAATCGAGCTATTTAAAACAGCTTCACAAGAGGTTATGGTGGCGCTGCTGCCTATTTTAGACGATTTTGAGCGTGCGCTTTCTGAACTGGACAAAGCAGATGATAAGCTCACGGGTATTCAACTTATCTACAATAAATTTTTTGACACCCTTAAACAGCAAGGACTAACCAAGATGGAGATTGAGCCCAATGCAGTTTTTGACGCTGAACTTCACGAAGCCATAACCCAGTTGCCTGCTTCAGATGATCACCCAAAAGGTTGCATCATTGATGTTGTAGCTTCTGGATATAAACTGGGCGATTTAATTATCCGCTACCCCAAGGTAGTGGTGGCACAATAGCTATGAAAGAAGATTATTACGACATACTAGGCGTCAGCAAGTCTGCTTCAGCTGCTGAAATTAAAAAGGCCTATCGAAAAAAAGCGATTGCCCATCACCCCGATAAAAACCCTGGGGATGCAGAAGCTGAAAAGAAATTTAAAGCAGCAGCAGAAGCATATGAAGTGCTCAGCGATGAACAAAAACGTGCCAAATATGACAACTACGGTCATGCAGCATTTGATGGCAGCCAAGGCTTTGGTGGTGGCGGTATGAACATGGACGATATCTTCAGTCAGTTTGGGGATATTTTTGGTAGTGCTTTTGGTGGTGGCTTTGGTGGCTTTAGCGGAGGCGCACAGCGCAGAACCAAGGGAACCAACCTTCGTGTTAAGGTAAACTTGACTCTTGAAGATATGGTGCTTGGTGTCGAGAAAAAAATTAAAGTGAAGCGCAAAAAACAAGCACCCGGTGTTAGTTATGCGACCTGTAAAAGCTGTCAAGGTTCAGGGCAAACCATGCGTATTACCAATACCATATTGGGTCGTATGCAATCTGCCACAAAATGTTCTGCTTGTAATGGTGCTGGACAGACTCTTCGTCATCGGCCTTCAGGAGCTGACAGTTACGGTATGATATCAGAGCAGGAAACGGTATCTATTAAAATCCCTGCAGGTGTTGAGAATGGCATGCAACTAAAAGTTTCTGGAAAAGGAAATGAAGCACCTGGACAAGGAATTTCTGGTGATATGATCGTGCAAATCTCCGTAAAAGACCACCCTACGCTTACGCGTGAGGGGAACAACCTTCATTTTGATTTGTATATTTCCTTATCTGAAGCCGTATTGGGCACCTACAAAGAAATTGATACAGTCGGTGGCTCTGTGCGTATCAAATTAGAGTCTGGAATACAGTCAGGTAAAATCTTACGCTTGAAAGGCAAAGGGATCCCGAGTCTTAACAACTATGGCACAGGCGATATGTTGGTTCATGTCAATGTATGGACACCTGAGCAACTGACAAAAGAACAAAAACAGTTTTTTGAGCAACAGGCCACACACGACAATTTTAAACCCAACCCAAAATCAAGTCATAAATCGTTTTTTGATAAGGTAAAAGACATGTTTTCATGATTTTATGGGTTTTGTATTCATAAAGTTTATATATTTGAATTAACAATAGATTTATCTATAGTTATATTTCTTTTTCATAGCAATTTTTTCCCATCCTCTTTTTGAGGGTGGGTTTTCTTTTTTTAGCAAGTATTTTGTCTATATTAGAGTATGGAAAAAATCAAATCAATCTTTCAATATAATATTGGTATAGGCGATGCTCAAATGAGTGTCGGTTCTTTTTTGGTTATGGTTTTACTAATCATTGCCTTATACTTTACCATGCGCTTTGTGCGCAAAATACTAACCCGCAAATTATCTGATGAACGCAAAGGAAAATTCAAACCTGTCTTTTCATTCTTTAACTACTCGCTTTATACGGTAATTGTGTTGCTTGCTTTGCAAAATGCAGGTGTCAACCTAAACGCGCTTCTAGCCGCATCAGCCGCCTTATTGGTAGGTGTTGGTTTTGCTTTGCAGACCTTTTTTCAAGATATCATATCGGGTATATTTATTTTAATAGATCAAACCGTTCACGTAGGCGATATTATTGAGCTTGATGGAAAGGTTGGACGTGTTGAGAATATAACACTGCGTACTACGAGAGCTGTTACACGTGATAACAAGGTACTGGTCATTCCCAACCACAAGTATTTGACTACAACACTTTTTAATTGGACGGAGAACGATAAAGTTACTGGGGAATCTATAAATGTGGGTGTGGCTTATGGCACTGACGTGGAAAAATTCAAGAAAGTTGTGTTGGAAATTGCGACTCAGCACCCCGATGCAACAAAGAAAAAAGATCCCATACTACTGTTTCAAGATTTTGGAGACAGCAGTCTAGATTTCACCTTGATTATATTTACTGAAAACGCATTCAAAGGCGCCATGATTAAGTCTGATATTAGGTTTGCTATTGAAAAAGCATTGAGAATTAACGACATTGAGATACCTTTCCCGCAACGCGTGATACATACATCCAACTAAATGGCACAAATTTTAATTGTAGAGGACGAGGCAAATATTCGTCGTGTATTGCATAAGATACTTATAGATGTTGATAAAAACATCAACGTAAGTGAGGCTGCCGACGGTGTAGAAGCCATATCAATGGTGGATACCCAGACATATGACCTTATTTTATGTGACATTAAAATGCCTAAAAAAGATGGAATTGAGGTGCTGGAGCATATTCAAAACGTATCCCCACAATCAGCTGTAGTGATGATATCAGGTCATGGGGATTTAGAAACTGCCGTAAAGGCGATGCGCATGGGTGCGTATGATTATATATCAAAACCACCTGACTTAAACCATCTGCTACAGACAGTCAATGCTGCGCTTCAACGGGATACTTCGCCGAACAAAAAGGTCAAAAGTGTTGCGGTTCCTAAGAAGTATACGATGATTGGAAATTCAGAAGCCATTCAAAACATTCACAACATGGTTGAAAAAGTAGCGCCAACCATGGCTCGGGTAATGATTCAAGGCCCAAATGGCAGTGGTAAAGAATTGGTTGCACGCGCATTGCACTTTAAAAGTAATCGTGCCAGTGCCCCTTTTGTAGAGGTGAATTGTGCTGCAATTCCCACAGAACTAATAGAAAGTGAACTTTTTGGGCATATAAAAGGCGCATTTACTTCTGCACACAAAGATCGCAAAGGTACTTTTGAACAGGCACAAGGCGGTACGCTGTTTTTAGATGAAATAGGAGACATGAGTCTTGCTGCACAAGCCAAAGTCTTGCGCGCCTTGGAAGAGCATAAAATTCAACCGGTAGGAAGCGCAAAAACCATTGCGGTGGATGTTCGTGTTATTGCTGCTACCAATAAAAACATTAAAGAAGAGATTGCTCAAAATCGCTTTCGTGAAGACTTATACCATCGGTTGGCTGTGATAGAAATTCATGTGCCTGCACTGAACAACAGAAGAGATGATATTCCTCTTTTGGCAGATCATTTCTTATCCCTTTTAACACCAAAAAAGGAACTTCTTCCTGAGACTGTTGTTGCGCTCCAAAAAATGGATTGGACCGGGAATATTAGGCAATTACGTAATTTTATCGAGCGATTACATATTTTGGGTAGCCATCAAATATCTGCACAAGATGTATCAACATATACACTTTCATAAATTTCATCGATGTTAAGAATTATCTTTTTTCTCTTTTTAAGTGTTGCGCTACATGCCCAACCAAATCCCTCTGACAAGAAACAACTCAAAATATTTTTTGACACTTCATTGTTGAATGGACAAGCTTACGAATGGCTAGATTATTTGACCAATCGCATAGGCAGTCGTTTGTCTGGATCGTTGGGTGCAGAGCGCGCCGTGGCTTGGACCAAAGCAGAATTAGACGCTTTAGGCCTTGATCGTGTTTATTTGCAACCCGTTAAAGTTCCCAAGTGGGTAAGGGGTGCAAAAGAGTTTGCGCTTATAGAAACAGCTCCCGGCGTTACCTTTAATGTGCCCATAACTGCCCTTGGTGGTTCTGTTGCGACACCATCTGTTGGACTAAAGGCTTTCGTTGTTGAAGTACAAGGTATTGAGGAGCTCAAAGCGTTGGATAGGGAACAAATTGAAGGAAAAATAGTTTTCTTTAATCGTCCCATGCAAGCTGATCTCATAAGTACTTTTCAGGCATATTCAGGTTGTGTGGATCAACGTTATAGTGGAGCTAAAGAAGCCAGTGCATATGGCGCTGTTGGAGTTATAGTTCGATCAATGAATTTACGCTTGGACGACCTTCCACATACAGGGGCCATGAGCTACGGAGATCAAGACGCGTCTAAACGCATACCTGCCGCTGCCATAAGCACCAATGCAGCTGAAAAATTAAGTAAGCTCTTGAAACTTGAGCCCAACCTAAAATTCTTATTTCGTCAACAATGCAAAACCTACCCCGATGTCTGGTCACATAATGTTATTGGCGAGATTACAGGAAGTGAATTTCCAAATGAAATTATCGTAGTAGGCGGCCACTTGGATTCTTGGGATTTAGGAGATGGTGCTCACGACGATGGGGCAGGAGTGGTACAGTCTATGGAGGTATTGCGCTTGTTTAAAGCCACGGGTTATAAACCAAAACGTACCATACGAGTCGTTTTGTTTATGAATGAGGAAAACGGACTTAGAGGCGGGAATGCCTATGCCGACAATGCACTGTTGACAGGAGAACGGCATATTTTTGCTCTTGAATCTGATGCAGGCGGTTTTACCCCGCGCGGTTTTTCATTTAATTGCTCAGACGAAGAATTTGCACAAATTGAGTCCTGGAAACCTTTGTTTAGGCCGTACTTAATCCACTATTTTGAACAGGGTGGAAGCGGTGCTGACATCAGACCTCTAAAAAACAAATACAATGTATTGGCGGGTCTTCGTCCTGATTCGCAGCGCTATTTTGATCACCATCATGCTGAAAATGACACCTTTGATGCCGTAAACAAAAGAGAACTTGAGCTTGGTGCAGCAACCATGACTTCGCTCATATATTTATACGATACGTATGGTTTGGCTTTACCATTTGACAATACTTTTGCGCGTTAACAACCTCAATAATGCTCCAACAATACACCAAAGAATTTAAAACTAACCTACGCTTGGCCTGGCCTGTAATGTTAGGTATGGTAGGCCACACGTTGGTACAATTTGTCGATAACATCATGGTAGGGCAATTGGGAACTACCGAATTGGCAGCTATTTCTCTAGGTAACAGTTTTGTTTTTATCGCCATGTCCATCGGTATTGGTTTCTCAACAGCCATTACACCGCTTATTGCCGAAGCTGATGCCGAACAAAACGCCCATGCCCTACAAAAGGTATTGCATGAGGGGTTGCGCCTTTGTATCATTCTAGGTGTCGTTCTTTTTCTAGGTGTTTATATCGCCAAGCCGCTGTTGTTCCAAATGGGACAAGGGCCTGAGGTTGTTGCATTGGCTATTCCCTACTTAAATTGGGTGGCTATTTCCTTATTGCCACTTGTTATTTTTCAAGTATTTAAGCAGTTTTCAGACGGTATGTCGCTTACCCGCTATTCTATGTATGCTACGGTATTGGCTAATGTTGTAAATGTCATAATCAATTACGTGCTCATTTTTGGGATATGGATATTTCCAAAATGGGGTGTTACAGGGGCAGCAGTGGGTACTTTAGCTTCCAGAGTAACCATGTTGGTTTTTGTAGTCATTTTACTCTATCACGATCCCAGAACAGCTGCAATCCTACGGCGGTTGGTTCCTAAACGACTGTATAAAAAAGAATTAAATCAATTGTTGCAATTGGGTCTGCCTTCATCACTTCAAATGTTTTTCGAGGTCAGTTTTTTTACTTTTGCCATCTGGGTATGTGGGTTTTTAAGCAAGGATGCGCAAGCAGCCAATCAGATTGCGCTCAACCTTTCTTCCATGACCTTTATGGTGGCTATGGGATTGAGTGTAGCAGCAACCATTCGTGTAGGAAACCAAAAGGGCTTTAGGACTTTTGGTGAATTGAAACGCATAGCTTTATCTGTGTTCTTGCTCACACTGCTGTTGGATGTTGTTTTCGCAGGGTTCTTCGTTGCTTTTAACGAATGGCTTCCATGGTTATATCTCGACTCAACAACCGGTTTAGACACATTTGCAGTTGCTGAACTGGCAGGATCATTGTTGTATATAGCTGCCTTTTTTCAAATTTTTGATGGCGCCCAAGTGGTCGCTTTGGGGAGTTTAAGGGGTTTACAGGACGTTCGTATCCCCACTTGGATTACCTTTTTGGCATATGGACTCATAGGTGTACCCATAATGCTTTACTTGAGTATAGAAGAAAATATGGGCGCAAGAGGTGTATGGATTGGTCTATGCCTTGGCCTGGTGGTATCTTCATTGTTGTTGTATCTTCGCTTTAGGTACTTATCTAATAAACTAATATGTACGTATGGCTGATACTATTCCAACATTTTTACTTGCAGATAATGCAGAACACCCCGATGCTGTTTTTGTAGTACACACACAGTTTCCACGCTTTATACTAAACTTGGCCAATGACGAACTCGAATGGTGGGAAACCTTTGCCAAAGAGGACAAAGAAAGCGCTACAGAAGAAGTTGCTTTGTGGATTGAGCGCGCAACTGAATTCTATGACAACGAAATAAATAAATATACCGACTGATGGATGCGTTACAGCTTTGGGATCAAGAACTCTTTTTATGGCTTAACTGTCTGGGCTCAGAGCCTTTTGATGCCTTCTGGATGACAGTCACAAACAAACGATATACTATAGGATTTTATACCATACTGACTGCTGCTATGAGCAAACGGTTAGGTTGGAAAAACACACTATGGATGCTATTGACCATAGCACTGCTTATTACTTTTACGGACCAAATAACCAATCTGTTTAAAGACGGATTTAAACGTTTACGCCCTTGTCATGAGGTTGGTCTTACTGACATCATGCGTCAGGTTAAGCCAGCCTGTGGGGGGAAGTATGGATATTTTTCTGGACATGCTTCAAATTCTTTCGCTATGGCTACTTTCTTTGTGGTGCTTTTCGCTCGACATTTAAAATGGCTCCGGTGGCTATTTCTGGTAGCAGCCTTGGTTGCTTACAGCCGCATTTATATAGGTGTGCATTATCCGCTTGATGTCATCAGTGGAACCTGTTTTGGTATTCTGGGTGGGTGGCTCTTCGCTAAGCTGTACTTGCGCTTTATTCCAAATCCGATTTAATCAACTCGGGATAATTTTGCAAAAAGGCACTCACACGAGGTTTGGATACAGCTTTTATGTAGGGATTGTTAGGATTGTTCTTTTCGTAGTCTTGATGGTAGTCTTCAGCTTGATAAAATACTTCAAACTTTTTTACTTCAGTAACAATAGGATCGGGGTAGCGTTTGGCAATTGTTAAGTGTTGAATACTTTTTTCTATAACTTCTTTTTCTTCTGCCGTTTTGTAAAAAGCTATGGACCGATAATGCGTCCCTCTGTCTGGCCCTTGACGGTTGAGCGTGGTGGGGTCATGCGAACCAAAAAATAAAGTAACTAAAGTTTCAAACGATACGACCTCTTTGTCATAAACTACTTTTGTAGTCTCTGCATGCCCGGTTCTTCCTGTAACTACCTGATTGTAAGTGGGGTTTTTGGTCGTTCCACCTGCATAGCCCGATATGGCCTCGTGAACGCCCGTAACTTGCTCAAAGACGGCTTCGACACACCAGAAGCATCCAGAAGCAAAATAAGCTACTTCATGTCCTTGTGGAACGCTGTATTCGTTCGTAGCCACTGGTTTCGCATTATCAATAGGTTTTGGTGCTGAAAAAGAACATGAAAACAATTGAAATGCAGCAAGTAATGATAGATAAGCAGTAGGCATAGGTTTATATTTTTATTAATGTTTTGATAAACTCTTTGCAAAAAGCATTCCAGCTTCTTTTTTCTTGCAGCGATTCGTAGGCTTTTGTATCGCTAAACAATTTATTTTCAGTCAATCCCTTTGTTATCATCTGAGACAGGGCAGTGGGATTGGGTTCACAAACAAGCCCTGTTTTTTCTGAAATACCATCAGAAAGGCTGCCTACATTGGTCACTATGCAAGGTTTGGTATAGTGGATAGCCATAGGGGTTATGCCACTTTGTGTTGCTGATTTATAGGGTTGAACAACCCAGTCGCAGGCACCAAACCACAGAGGTATTTCCGCAGTAGGTACAAAGCGATCGTAGAAAAACACAAGGTCATCTACGTTTAACGATGCCGTCAATTCACGATATTTTCGCATGGATTCATAGGGTTCACCTACAACCAAAAGTCTTGCCTTGGGTTTGGTGCGTCGCAATTGTGGTAACGATTTTATTAGCAAATCTAAACCTTTGTAAGGACGTATTAAGCCAAAAAACAACAGGTAGTCTAAACTTGGGTCTAAGGCCAATTTTTCTTGGGCAACTTCTTGTGAAATAGCCTTTGGGAGGTCAAGGTCAACAGGATGAAAAGAAGTTATTAGTTCTTTTTTTGTGTGCTTCTTTAGTTCAGTTGTTACGTAAGCTGACATACACAAAATTTTGTCTACACTTCCTAAAAACGTATTGAGTAGAAATTTGTCTGCTGTTTTACGCTCGTGGGGCAAGGCATTGTCTATCCAAGCCACTTTTGTTGCGTTAATTTTTTTTGCGATTGTAGCGTAACACATCGCTAGCCAGGGAGTCCAATATCGAAAGAGGACTAATTTGGGTTTTAAAGCGCTGATGCGTTTGGCTGTTCGTAACCAACTAAGCGGATTTAGTGTGTTGATAGTGTGAATGGTAGTAAAATCAAGTTTCTTTTGCCCTGATGCGTACTGGGTTTTTCCTGGAAATAATAATTTAGGATAGAGCGTTGTAAAGGAAAAAACACAAACGTCTTCGCCTTGTTGCACAAGACTTTGTACAAAGGCAGCAGAGGTGTCAGCTATGCCTCCTCTAAAAGGATGGATCGGGGCAACTAAGACCACCATCTTAATTGTCTTGAATAAGGACCCATTCCCCTTTATCGAGTAGGGGTTCTGCTTGTTTAAATTTCACTGTTTTCTTCTCGCCAGTGACAATGTGCTGAATGTTTACACGTTCATTGCGTCCAATTTTTGGTCGCTCACGTATTATGGTTTCTTGTTTTTCAGCAACGGTCCGTCCCGATTGTTGCGAAGCTTGACGCATGGCCTGTTGGTCTTGGTTGAGTACTTCTTCTTTTGAGGTATTTACGCGTTCTTTTCGGCGTACACTTCTTGCTTCACGAATGTTTCTGGCATCTTGTGTGGGTAATGCACCCTTGAATAAAAACGAAATAATATCTCGGTTTACGCTATCCATAAATACACTAAACAGTTCAAAAGACTCAAATTTGTAAATAAGCAACGGGTCTTTTTGTTCGTGTACAGCAAGTTGAACAGACTGCTTGAGCTCATCCATTTTACGCAAATGATCTTTCCATGATTCATCAATAATGGCCAGACTTATATTTTTTTCAAAATCACGGATTAGGTTTTTTCCTTCGCTTTCAAAGGATTTTTCCAAATCGCTTACGACGTTTAGGGTTTTAACTCCGTCTGTGAAAGGCACTACAATCCGCTTAAATGTATTGCTGGGGTTCTTGTAAACGTCTTTGACCACTGGGAAAACACGTGCTGCATTTTCCTCCATCTTTCGTTGATAATGCGCCAATGCTGCTTGGTATACCAATTCGGTTAGTTCTGTTTCGTTTTTGTTCTCA
>Ga0213862_10000506_pt1 | contig 16374 bp, 16 predicted proteins | sample PICome_7_FD_160092 | JGI IMG/M metagenome (GOLD analysis project Ga0213862, IMG submission 160092) | Coastal seawater microbial communities near Pivers Island, North Carolina, United States - PICO266 | ecosystem: Environmental > Aquatic > Marine > Coastal | place: USA: North Carolina... | reverse complement strand
CCATCACCATATTGTGCGAAATATACAGATTGACCATTTGGAGCAGTTAACAACATATCTAAATCTCCAATAAAGGAATGCTCAATAACAACACATATTTGTAAGAGTTGAGAAATATCAGTAAATTCTAAACCATCTGCATAACATTCAACAGAAATTGTAGATTCGTAAGAAGCTTGTTGTCCAGTAGTTTGAGTATCCTCTAACCAGGTTTCTTCAAATATTTCTGGTGCACAATCTTCAAGTTGAGTAGATTCTGCAACACCAAATAAAGTTGTTGAATCTCCAAAACAAAGATCTGTTTTACCAGCTTCTGTCCCAGAAAAATCAATAGAGGGAGCTACAATAACAATTTGTGTAACTTGTAAAGATGAACAACCAAGTGGGTTGGGATCTGTTATTATTAAACCAGCAGAAAAAATTCCAGATTGATCATATGTTTTTGTAACCGTTTGTCCCTCTGCAGTAGTTCCATCTCCAAACTCCCAATTAAAAGTTGCACCATCACCTGAATTTGAAAATTCTCCAGATGCATTAAAAGTAATTTCTTCACCTGGACACACAGTTACTTGACCCTCCTCGTTAGGAGCAGGGGAAACATCATTAATAAATCCTAAGATTTCTTGACAAGGTTCAAAACAAGAAATATTTGCTGACCAACCAATTGTGGAAGCAGCTGCATTACTAAAAAACTCAATAGTTAAACAGCCTGAATCATTAGTAGCACTAATAAATCCAGGACTTTGAGTGGCATTTCCAGAATATGTAGTACCTGTGCCTGAATTATCCGGTCCATCATATATTGTTAAAATATCAGCGTTTAGCTGTGTGCTAAAAGCAGTGAAATCTAGTTCAATATTTTGACCAGAGTTCTCTGGACAAATAGTTATACTATAATTTTCATTGTTACTATAATTGTTGCCGTTAGACCCTGCATTTGAATCTTGAAAAGTACCACCACAGGTATTAATAGTCTGTCCATTATATTCATCAATCTCATAAAGTTGAGCAAATGAAAGCTGAGAAGCAGTAAAAAGAATTAAATAAAGTGATATTTTACTAATTAATTTCATCTACTAAATTTTGAATTAATAATAATTAAATAATTAGTATTATCTACTCTATAAATTTTTTTAGATCTTGATCCAAATTCAAAATTGTATATCAAAGGGTTAAAATTATTTTTATTAAATATTGGAGGATGTTTTTTATTATTAAATATATTAAATAAGCCTACTGATGAAAGTAGAGTATAATTAGACAGATCTTTAATATCCTCTTTGTAAATTTTAACTCTATTTCTAATAATATCTTTAATATCTAATGAAATATTTGGTTTATCTAAAACATATTTATTCAAATTATCTCCATAAACTTCCTCTAACATAGTTAGTTCTACATCAGAAAATGGAATGTAACAATTTTCAGAATATTCCACCTTCCAAGAGGAATTATTGCTATCAGATTCATAATTTCTTATAGTATCTTGGGTTATGAAATTAAATATAAAAAAATAGAATATGTATAGAATTTTTAACATCAAAATATTTTTTATGTTTTTACTAAAGTAAATTAATTTTTTAGATAATGGAAATAATCAATTGTATAGATTATAATTAAGATAATTTTAGCATTGTACTTTAATTAAATTATTATATTTGAATTACGTTTATTTTAAAAAAATTATCCAACGAAATGAAAGAAAATAATACAGCTGAATACATTGATAATATTGGAGATGATCACATTGGATCTTCTTATAATACTCCATTAAGAACTGATGCTTTTGAAATTTCAAATGAAGATAAAATCTCCTTGATTGAAAAAGATATGGAAAGAATCTTACATACTTTAGGTTTAGACTTAACAGATGATAGCCTGAAAGGAACTCCAAAAAGGGTTGCAAAAGCATTTGTTAATGAAATTTTTGTTGGACTAGATCCTAAAAAAAAACCTGTATCATCTACTTTTGAGAACAAGTATAAGTATAATGAAATGTTAGTTGAAAAAAATATATCAGTATATTCTACTTGTGAACATCATCTATTACCAATAGTTGGTAAAGCTCATGTTGCATATATCTCTAATGGAACTGTTGTTGGACTTTCTAAAATGAATAGAATTGTTGATTATTATTCAAAAAGACCACAGGTCCAAGAAAGACTAACAATACAAATAGTAAAAGAACTTCAAGAGGTTCTTAATACTAAGGACGTAGCGTGTGTTATAGATGCTAAACACTTGTGTGTAAACTCAAGAGGTATTAAGGATACCGAATGTAGCACAATAACAAGTGAATTTGGAGGTGCATTCAAAAAAGCAGAAGTAAGAGAAGAACTATTAAAATATATTCAATTAGATACTTCTTTTGAAGATTTATAATCGTTAACTTTATTAAATGTCTAAATTAAAGGAGCATAATTTAAATATATACAATTCATTATCTGGAAAAAAAGAAAAATTTGATCCAATTAATAAAGAAAGTGTAGGAATGTATGTTTGTGGTCCTACTGTTTATAGCTATGTTCATTTAGGTAATGTTAGAACTTTTATGTCCTTTGACATTATTTATCGCTATTTATTACATCTTGGCTACAAAGTTCGATATGTTAGAAATATTACTGATGCAGGTCATCTTGAAAACGATGGTGATAATGGAGAGGATAGAATAAGTAAAAAAGCTAGAATTGAAGAGATTGAGCCCATGGAAGTTGTTCAAAAATATACCGTAGACTTTCATAATACTTTAAATAAATTTAACTTACTATCTCCAAGCATAGAGCCTACGGCAACAGGTCACATTATTGAACAAATTGAAATAATAAAAAAAATTATAGAAAATGATCATGCTTATGAAGTAAATGGTTCTATATATTTTGATGTTATAAAATATAATAATTCCAATAATTATGGAATTTTAAGCAATCGAAAAATTGAAGATTTAGTTCATAATACTAGAGAATTGGATGGTCAAAGTGACAAGAAAAACCCTCAAGATTTTGCTTTATGGAAAAAAGCTGAGAAAGGTCATATAATGAAATGGCAATCTCCATGGGGAGAAGGTTTTCCAGGCTGGCATCTTGAATGTACAGCTATGAGTACAAAATATCTTGGAAGTAATTTTGATATACATGGGGGTGGATTGGATTTAAAATTTCCTCATCATGAATGTGAAATTGCACAATCCATTGCATTTAATAATTGTTGCCCGGCAAACATATGGATACATGCTAATATGCTAACCTTAAACGGTAGTAAAATGGCTAAATCTACAGGAAATAATATATTACCAAACAATATCTTAAGTGGAGATAATAATATACTTAATAAACCTTTTTCTGCAAGTGTAATAAGATTCTTTATACTTCAAGCACATTACAGAAGCATTTTAGATTTCAGCAGTAATGCTATAGAAGCATCTGAAAAAGGATTTAATAAATTGATGGAAGCACAAAAAAGCTTAACAAATTTAAATCCTACTAAAAAATCAGATTTTGATATTAAAGATTGGATAAGATCTTGCTACAAAGCACTAGATGATGATTTTAACACTCCTATACTCATTGCAGAATTATTTAATATTGTTAAGTTCATTAACCTGGTTAAATCTAATGAGGCTCAAATTTCACAAGAAGACTTAAAATTATTAAAACAAAAATTCAATGAATTTGTATTTGATATATTGGGTCTTGTAAACGATCATAATTCTAATTCAAGTACTAAATCATTAGATTCAGCAATGAATGTTTTGATTGAACTAAGAAATCAAGCGAGACTTAATAAGAATTTTGAATTAAGTGATAAAATAAGAGACGAACTTAAAAAAAATGGAATTTCTTTAAATGATGGTGGAGATAAAACAACCTTTATAATTGACTAAATATGAAGTTTTTAGTTGTACCATTTATTTTTTTAATTAAAATTTATCAGGCATTAATTTCACCTTTAACTCCTGCTTCATGCAGATTTCAACCTACTTGCTCATCATATTCGATTGAAGCGTTAGAAAAACATGGTTTATTTAAAGGACTGAAATTAATGATTATTAGAATATTTAGTTGTCATCCTTGGGGAAGGTCAGGCTATGATCCAGTCCCAAAAAAAAATAAAAATTAAAATATGTATGCATTAGATTTTATTTGGGATCCTTCTTCAGAGGGAATTAATTTATTTGGAAAGTTCACAATACATTATTATAGTTTGATGTGGATATTAGCATTTACTATTGGCTGGTATATTATGAAACAAATTTATAAAAAAGAAGCTCTTTCAGAAGAGAGTTTAGATTCACTATTTATGTATACTATTTTAGGAACTATAATAGGTGCTAGACTAGGTCATGTTATTTTTTATCAAGCTGAACTTTTACAACAAGATTTTTTAAGCGTATTCCTTCCATTTAAATTTAATCCAACTTTTGAATTTACAGGTTTCAGAGGACTAGCAAGTCATGGAGCTGCTATTGGCATTATAACATCAATGTATTTATATAATAAAAATGTTCTAAAAAAATCATTTCTATGGATTTTAGATAGAATAGTTTTAGCAGTCCCTATTGGTGGAGCATTTATTCGATTAGGTAATTTTTTCAATTCAGAAATAGTTGGAAATAAGACAAATAGTTCATTTGGAGTTGTATTCAAGGCATTGAATGAAAATGAAGCTCGTCATCCAGCTCAATTGTATGAAGCTTTTGGATATATTCTAATATTTGTTATTATTTATTATATATTTTGGAAAACCGCAAAAGCATCTAAACCTGGTTATATCTTTGGACTATTTTTAATACTATTATGGTCTACTAGGTTTATAATTGAATTTTTTAAAGAAGCTCAAGTAGTAGGAAGAGAAGATTGGATATTTGGCATGAATACTGGTCAAACGCTAAGCATCCCATTTATTTTAATCGGTCTTTACCTAATGTTTAAAAAAACTGCTAAATCTTGATGATAAATTTATTTAGAATAACTGCCTTGTTAGAAGGTGTCTCCTACATACTACTGCTTTTTATTGCTGTACCAATTAAGTATTTATTTAGTGATCCAAGCTACGTAAAGCTATTAGGTATGCCACATGGAATATTATTTATTGCCTATATATTTTTTTCAATAGCTGGAAAATTTAAATATAAATGGGGTTACAAAGACTTCTTTATTATATCCTCTGCTTCCTTAATTCCCTTTGGAACCTTTTATGTGGACTGCACATATATAAAGCCATACATGAAACAGGTTCAGCAAAATAAATACTTAAAGTAAGAGATATTAATCTCTATATTTTTTAAGTGTATCTCTCATTATCGGAGTTGCAATGAATACTGATGAATATGTCCCAACCAATACACCTACAATTAAAGCAAATAATAGACCTCTTAAAGAATCTGCTCCAAAATAAAATATTGAAATTAGCACAACAAGCGTTGTAAAGGAAGTATTTAATGTTCTACTTAAAGTACTATTAAGAGCAGAGTTTATAGTTTTATTAAATTCCCAAGTGGAATGTTCATCAATATATTCTCTAATTCTATCAAATACAACCACAGTATCATTTAATGAATAACCTATTACTGTAAGTATAGCTGCAATAAAAGCCTGATCAATTTCCATGTTAAATGGCATATATTTATAGGTTAGTGAAAAAATTCCTAAAACTATTAGCACATCATGAAAAACTGCTGAAACAGCACCAAGTGAAAATTGCCATTTTTTAAATCTCAATAATATATACAAAAACACTACAACTAAAGATGCTAATACAGCCCATAATGATGATTTTTGTATATCATCTGCTATAGTTGGACTAACCCTACTGTATAACATTTTACCAATATTATTTTCCGCATCTAAAAATTGTTTATATGTATAATCTTTGGGTAAAAACTTTACTAAAGAATTAAATAACTTTTCTTGAACTTCTTCATCTACTTCAGCTGAAGATTCATCAAATTTATACTTAGTAGATATTCTTAATTGACTTTCCGAACCAATAGTCTTTACTTCAGCAGGGGAATTGAAAAATTTCTTAGTTTCTTCTCTTACCTCATCTGCATTTACATCTTGTGCAAATCTAACAGTGTATGTCCTACCTCCTACGAAATCTATACCTTGGTCTAGTCCTACTGTAAAAATGGATGCTAACCCTGCAATAATTAATGATGCAGAAATAAAATAAGTAATCTTAGTTTTCTTTAAAAAATCAATAGACATATTTTTAAATAATCCTTTGGTTATCCCTGTGGAAAAATAAAGAGATTTGCTCTTACCCATATACCATTCGATTAGAATTCTTGTAATAAAAATGGCAGTGAATAGTGAGGTTATAATTCCTATCAATAATGTTGTTGCAAAACCCTTTATTGGTCCAGTACCCAATGAATATAATATTAGAGCTGTCAATCCTGTAGTAATATTTGCATCTAAAATTGATGATAGTGCATTATTAAATCCATCTTGAACAGCAATGACATTTTTCTTTCCCTTAGAAATTTCTTCTCTGATTCTTTCATAAATAAGTACGTTAGCATCAACCGCTATTCCAATGGTAAGAACTATACCTGCAATTCCTGGAAGTGTGAGAACAGCTCCCATTCCAGAAAGAATACCAAAAATCAAAATAATATTTAGGATTAATGCAAAATTTGAAAATAATCCTGCTTTTCCATAATAAAAAATCATCCAAATTAGAACAAGAATTAGTGCAATAATAAAAGATTTTGATCCAGTATCAATTGCTTCTTTTCCAAGAGTTGGACCAACTTCATCAGCCTGAATTATATCAGCTGAAGCAGGAAGCTTACCTGCCATTAAAACATTAGCTAAATCTTTAGCTTTTTCAATAGAAAAATTACCTGAAATTTCTGAATTACCACCTGAAATTGGACCAGATGTTACACCAGGTGCTGAATAGACAATCTCATCTAATACAATTGCAATTTGACCTCCACTTTTATAAACCTCTCCAGTCATTTTTTCCCAAATTCTAGAACCAGTAGGATTCATTTGCATTGTAACTTTAGATTTATTTAGCCTATCAATTTCATCTTTAGCATTGATTATTACTGAGCCACTAAGAGGTGATTTATTATCTCTATTACCAGCAATAGCATATAAATCTACTATCTCTATATTTTCTTCATTAATTTCTGGAATGCCCCACAAAAATTTAACATATTTCTGATCATCATTTAAAAGATTTTTGACTCCAGGAAGGTTTAAATATTCAGTGATTCTTTCTTTATCTTTAGAATAAAAAGCAGCAATCCTTCCAGATCCTGATGGATAAATTAATTGTTGTGGTTCTCCACTTTCATTTTTTGCAATAGCAATCGCATCAAAAATTGGTCTTGATATTGAATCAGCCTTTATTATATTACCAATAATACCATCAACTTTTGAACTACTCTCAATTTTACCATCAATTTTTTTAACAAAATCATCTGCCTGATAAAGAAAGTTTATAAAGTTATCATTAGATGTGTACCAAAACTCTAGCTGAGCAGTTCCTTGTAATAAACCTTTAACTCTTTCTATATCTTTAGCTCCAGGCAATTCAACAAGTATCCTTCCTGATTTTCCCATTCTTTGTATAACAGGTGAAATTACTCCGAATTTGTCAATTCTCTTTCCTAATACTTCTTTTGCAGAATCAATGGATTTATCAATTTTGTCTGTAATTATAGGTCTAACATCTTCATCTGACATATCAGAGGTAATGTCATCAATTAAGCTAAGATTAGCAAATATATCAGGTGAGGCAAGTTTTATTGAATCACCTTTAATTTTATCAAATTCATCAAAGAAATCTTCTAAATAAGTATTTTGACTATTTTTTTGAGTTTTTTCAGCGTTTGTCAAAGCTTGAATAAAAATTGGATCACGGCTATCTTCAGCTAATCCCTTTAAAAGATCTTTTACTGAAATTTGTAATATAACATTTATTCCACCTTTTAAATCAAGACCTAAATTCATGGCAGCTTCATTTACTTCCTTATAATTGAATTGAGCAATCATGATATCAAAAATATTAGGATTATTTTCAGATAATGAATCTAAATATTTATCTTTTAATTGATTTCGTCGTAATTCAAAATCAACTTCTGATTCAGAAATTTTATTAATTGCATATTGAGTAGCGTTATTTTCTATTTGATTTGCTTTGAATGTAAATGATAATTGGTAAATACTAACCAATCCAAATAAAATAGCAGCTAACTTTATTAATCCTTTATTTTGCATTATGATAATTTTTCATTTTTAAAACGAGCAAATATATGATTTAACTAATAAATTGACAACAGAAATGATTCATTTCTAAAATTGTAGTAATCTTAACTATTGTTTTTTTTAATAGATAACAAATCATTTGTTCTTTTAACTCCTCTTGCACTCTCATGTAAAAGATTCATATCAGCTTCATCTAAATCAAGGGAAATAATTTTTTCTATTCCATTTTTTCCCAAAATTACTGGCACTCCGATAGAAAGATCATTTAGATTATACTCTCCTTCTAACAAAGCAGAGCAAGGAAACATCTTCTTTTGATCACACGCTATTGCTTGGACTAAACTACTAACTGCTGCTCCAGGCGCATACCAAGCTGATGTTCCTAGGAACTTTGTTAATGTAGCACCACCTACTTTTGTATCTTGTTTGACTTGCTCAAGTCTTTTCTTAGAAATAAAATTAGAGACTTTAATACTATTTCTTGTAGCTTCTGAAATTAATGGAACCATGCCAACATCACTATGACCGCCAATTACCATTCCATCGATATCACTAATAGGAGCATCCAAAGCCTCTGCTAATCTGTATTTAAATCTAGCGGAATCTAAAGCACCACCCATGCCAATAATTTTGTTCTTTGCAATTCCAGTTGTTTTATGAACCAAATAAGTCATTGAATCCATAGGATTACTTACAATAATTAAAATTGTATCAGGTGAAAATTTCAATAAATTCGAAGTAACAGTCTTCACAATTCCAGCATTTATTCCAATTAATTCTTCTCTACTCATTCCAGGCTTTCTTGGAATTCCAGACGTTACTACACAAATAGCACTATTTGCAGTTTTTGAATAGTCATTAGTCGTACCTGTAATTTTTGTGTCAAAATTATTTAATGATGCTGTTTGCATTAAATCCATGGCTTTTCCTTCTGCAAAACCTTCTTTTATGTCTAACAAAACTACTTCAGAGGCAAAATTTTTAAGTGCTATATATTCAGCACAACTTGCACCAACAGCTCCAGCACCTACAACCGTTATTTTCATAATAATTTTATTTATTTTTAAGCATCTATATTTGCGTATATAGCATTTTTTTCTATAAATTCTCTTCTTGGCGGAACTTCATCACCCATAAGCATAGAAAATATTCTATCAGCCTCAATTTTATTTTCTATTTCAACTTGTCTTAATGTTCTAAATTCTGGATTCATTGTTGTATCCCATAATTGAGTCGCATTCATTTCACCAAGTCCTTTATATCTTTGAATCTTAGCTCCATCTCCATAATTTTTTACGATCATGTCACGTTGGTCGTCATCCCAAGCGTATTCTTTCTTTGTTCCTTTTTTAACAAGATAAAGTGGAGGAGTTGCTATATATATGTGTCCTGCTTCAATCAATTCTTTCATATATCTAAAGAAAAAAGTAAGAATTAAAGTAGCGATATGACTTCCATCAATATCCGCATCACACATGATTACTATTTTATGATATCTCAATTTTGATAAATTCAGAGCCTTTGAATCTTCTTCAGTACCAATAGTTACTCCTAGAGCTGTAAAAATATTTTTTATTTCTTCGTTTTCAAACACTTTATGTTGCATAGCTTTTTCAACATTCAAAATCTTACCTCTTAGTGGTAAAATTGCTTGAAAAGCTCTATCTCTACCTTGTTTAGCAGTACCACCTGCAGAATCACCCTCTACAAGAAACACTTCACATTTGGCAGGATCTTGCTCTGAACAATCAGAGAGTTTACCCGGTAAACCACCTAAACTCATAACAGTTTTACGCTGCACCATCTCACGAGCTTTTTGTGCAGCAGTTCTAGCTTGAGCTGCTAATATGACCTTTTGAACAATAATTTTTGCATCTTCTGGGTGTTCTTCTAGATAATCAGTTAACATTTCAGAAACAGCTTGACTTACACTAGAAGAAACTTCTCTATTTCCAAGTTTAGTTTTAGTCTGCCCTTCAAATTGAGGTTCTGCTACTTTTACAGAAATTATTGCTGTTAAACCTTCTCTAAAATCATCTCCAGATATTTCAAATTTTAATTTATCAAGCATACCTGAACCTTCAGCATATTTTTTTAAAGTATGCGTAAGTCCTCTTCTAAAACCAGAAAGATGAGTTCCTCCTTCGTGAGTATTAATATTATTTACATAAGAATGAAGATTCTCTGCGTAGGATGTATTATATGCCATGGCAACTTCAACAGGAATTCCATTTTTTTCACCTTCAAAAGAAATAACTTCTTTCATTAATGGTTCTCTATTTCCGTCTAAGAATTTAATAAACTCCTTTAACCCTTCTTTTGAATGAAAAGTTTCACTCATAAACTCTCCTTTATCATCCTTATTTCTCTTATCAATAAGGACAACTGTAATGCCTTTATTTAAGTATGCTAATTCTCTAAGTCTTGATGCTAAAATGTCATAACTATATTCAAGAGTTTGAGTGAAAATTGTTGGATCAGGCTTAAAAGTCACCATTGTACCACGTTTATCTGTACTACCAACCTCTTTAACAGGATACAAAGCTTTACCTCTTTCATATTCTTGTTCATAAATAACTCCTTCTCTGTAAACTGTAGCCTTTAAGGATTCAGATAGAGCATTTACACAACTTACACCAACTCCATGAAGACCTCCAGAAACTTTGTAAGAATCTTTATCAAATTTTCCTCCGGCTCCAATCTTAGTCATAACAACCTCTAAGGCTGAAACTCCTTCTTTTTTATGTATTCCGACAGGAATTCCTCTTCCATCATCTAAGGTTGTTACAGAATTATCCTCATTTATAATTACAGATATTTGGTTACAATGACCTGCTAAAGCTTCATCAATTGAATTATCGACTACTTCATATACAAGGTGGTGTAAACCTCTTGTACCTACATCACCTATATACATAGAAGGACGCATTCTAACATGCTCCATTCCCTCTAAAGCTTGGATACTATCAGCTGAATAATTTTGCTTATTATCACTCATATCATTAAAAGTTTTTTGATTCTTAATTAAGAAAAAAAATATATTAATTAAGCTAGTATATTTTTAATCAAAACAAATATAAAAAAAGACAGATTTTATAGCTAATTATATTCTTAAAATAGCATATAAGTTATTAACAATTATTAAGTTGAAAAAACGAAATTTTTAGTTAGTAAGAATCATCATGAACTTTACTAACCGCTCTACCTGAAGGATCATTCATGTTTTTGAAAGATTCATCCCATTCCAAAGCTATTTTAGTACTACAAGCTACAGAGGGTTCTTGAGGAACAGATAGCGCTGCTGCTTTACTGGGAAAATGACTTTTAAAAATTGAACGATAATAATATTCTTCTTTTGAAGTAGGTGGTTGATTCGGGAATTTACTTTTAGCATTTTTAAGCTCTTTATCACTCACTTTAGATTCGACCAAGCTCTTTAACGTATCAATCCAATTATATCCAACACCATCACTAAATTGTTCTTTTTGTCTCCAAACAATACTTTCTGGTAGATAATCTTCAAAAGCCTTTCTTAAAACCCATTTCTCCATTCTCTGCGAATTGATCATTTTATCGTCTGGATTAATTCTCATAGCAACATCGATAAACTCCTTGTCTAAAAATGGAACCCTTCCTTCAATTCCCCAGGCAGCCAAGCTTTTGTTGGCTCTCAAGCAATCATACATATGCAACTTATTCATTTTTCTAACTGTTTCATCATGAAATTCTTTTGCATTTGGAGCTTTATGAAAATATAAATATCCACCAAATATTTCATCAGCTCCTTCACCTGAAAGAACCATTTTAATTCCCATAGATTTAATTACTCTAGCCATTAGATACATTGGAGTGGAAGCTCTAATAGTAGTAATATCATAAGTCTCCAAATTATAAATAACATCTTTTATAGCATCTAAACCTTCCTGAATTGTAAAAATAATTTCATGATGAATTGTCCCTATATAATCTGCCACTTTTTGTGCGGCGATTAAATCTGGAGAACCCTTTAAGCCTACAGAAAAAGAATGAAGCTGTGGCCACCACGCATCAGTTTTATCATTATTTTCAATTCTTTTTTGAGAATATTTTTTTGCAATAGCAGATGTTATAGAAGAATCTAAACCTCCTGAAAGCAAAACTCCGTATGGAACATCACTCATTAGCTGCCTATGTACTGCAGATTCAAGCGCATCTCTTAAACTATCAATACTAGTTTTATTATGTTTTACTAAATCATAATCAGACCATTCACGATCGTACCATTTTACAAATTGTTGGTCTTTACTATGTAAATAATGACCAGGAGGAAATAATTCAATTTTAGAACAAATTCCTTCAATTGCTTTTAATTCAGAAGACACATAAAAAGTACCTCTTTCATCCCAGCCAATATATAGTGGAATAATTCCAATATGATCCCTAGCTATAAAATATTCATCATTATTTTTATCATAAATTGCAAAACCAAAAATTCCATTCATTTTATCCAAAAATTTTGAACCATATTTTTGATATAAAGCTAAAATAACCTCGCAATCGCTGTTAGTTTTAAAATCATAGGAATCTTTAAATTCATCTCTTAATTCAAAATGATTATAAATCTCTCCATTGGCAGCCAAAATAAGGGTTTCGTCATTACTTAGAATCGGTTGTTTTCCAGATTTAGGATCTACAATTGCTAGCCTTTCATGAGCTAAAATTGCATTTTCAGAACTATAGATTCCGCTCCAATCAGGACCTCTATGTCTAATTTTTTTAGACATTTCTAGAACCTTAGGTCTAAGAAGTTCAGATTGCTCTTTTAGGTCAAATGCACATATAATACCACACATAGTTATAAATTTTAATCAAATATCTAAAATAAAATATAATATTTTAATTAAAATTAAATTAATAGTTATATATATTAATTATAATATTAAAAATCGAAATAATTAATAACTAAAAATTTAGCTTGAAGTAAAAAAATTAAAATATGTAAGTAAGAGATTTACGGGATATTTAAATATTTATGAGTTTGAAGAGATACCTTCCATTTAGGATTATTCATAACATAATCAACAATTAATGGCATCATTTGATCTTTTTTACTCCACTCAGGCTGCAAATACAATAAACAAGAAGACCTAACCTTTTTTGCTTGTTCTTCAGCAAATAACAAATCATTTTTGTTATGCACAATAATTTTTAACTCATTTGCAACTTTGTAAATTTGAGATTTAGGATTTTTATTTTTTTTTGGAGATAAACATATCCAGTCCCATTCACCAGATAAATCATAAGCACCCGAAGTTTCAATATGTACTAATTTATTTTTACGTCTTAACAAAGAAGTAATAAAATTCATATTCCACATAAGCGGCTCACCACCAGTTATAACAACAGTATCGCTATGAATTAAAGCATCTTGAACAATTTGAGTGGTTAAAGTCGGTGGATGCGACAAAGAGTCCCAACTTTCTTTAACATCACACCAATGACATCCAACATCACAGCCTCCAATTCGAATAAAATATGCTGCTGACCCTTTATGAAAGCCTTCTCCTTGAATAGTATAAAAAGCTTCCATTAATGGTAACATCTCGCCGTTATCAATTAATTTTTTTTGACTCTGGTTCATAATGTGCAAATATAAATCTCTACTTATAAATTAAACAATACATATTAATATTTTTAAAAAAAATTTAAATATAGATATTCGAAATAAGTATATTTACTGTTATAATCTAATACTATGAAAAAAATTCTATTATTTATTTTACCCTACTTTTTTATAATTTCTTGCACAAACGAAAAAGATCCTGAAAAAGACCCTTTTTTAATAACAGCAAACAGCATTGGTCAAGTCAGTGACACCACTATGATAAAAGATTTAGTTGAAATATTTAAAAATGACTCAATTAGAGATGAAATTTCTGGAGATAGTTTTACAGGCAAAGCTGATGAAATTACTATTTTTGATAAATCTGGAAATGAGTTATTAGAAATTACTCCTAAAGAAGATTTAGAACCTACATCTAAGATTGTAGAAATTAGAATTATTGACCCAAAATACAAAACATCTAAAGGCATAAATTCTGGCAGTACCTTTAAGGAAGTAAAAGACAACTACAAAATAAGTAGTATTAGAAATAGTTTAAGAAATCTTATAGTAACCATAAATTCTGCTAATCTATATTTTACTATTGATAAAAATGAATTACCATCAGAATTAAGATATGACCATACTTTAAAAATTGACGAAGCCCAAATTCCAGAAAATGCAAAAATCAATAACTTATATCTAGAATGGAGAGACTAAATTATATAATTCAAAAAACTCCAAAAAAAATAAACACTGCAGATAATAAATTAATTCTTGAACATTTTGGCTTTTTATCCAACAATAATAAAGACTTAAGTTTAGCGCATATGAAAGCACCTATCGGATGGTCTGAACCCTTTCAGCAGCCTGAATTTGATGAATACACATTTATAATTAGAGGAAAAAAAAAAATTATAATTGATGGTGATTCGATAATATTAGAAAAAGGAGATTCTATTAAAATAAATAAAGGCTCAAGGGTACAATACTCAAACCCATTTGATGAAGAATGCGAATACCTTTCTATTTGCAAACCCGCATTTTCTATTGAAACTGTAAATAGAGACAAACAATAAATGGAAGAATCAAAAATTAGACTAAACAAATACTTAAGCGAAATCGGATATTGTTCAAGAAGAGCTGGAGATAAATTGATAGAATCCGGAAGAGTTTCTGTGAATAATAAAAAAGCTAATCTTGGAGATCGAGTAAATTATAATGATGAAATTAAAATCGATAACAAGATTGTTGAAAAAAAATCTAAAAGAAAAATTTATTTAGTATTAAATAAACCTGAGGGAATTGTTTGTACTACAGATACCAGAGTAGAAAAAGACAATATTATTGATTTTATAAGTTATCCAGAAAGGATCTTTCCAATTGGCAGATTAGACAAACCAAGTACAGGACTGATTTTACTAACAAATGATGGTGATATTGTAAATAAAATTTTAAGGACAGAACACAATCACGAAAAAGAGTATGTTGTAAAAGTAGACAAACCTTTATCTCAAACTATTATAGAAAGAATGTCTAAGGGAGTTCCCATACTTGACACCGTCACAAAAGATTGTAAAGTTCAAAAAATAAATAGCACAGAATTTAAAATAGTTTTAACTCAGGGCTTAAACAGACAAATTAGAAGAATGTGTGAATATTTTAATTATAAAGTTGTTTCTTTAGAAAGAATTAGAATAATGAATATCAAATTAGATGTTCCTGTGGGTGAGTATAGAGAGCTAACAAAAGAAGAGGTAAATTCATTAAACAATATCTTAAATAATGAATAAACTAACTCCTTTTCACCTAGCAATTCCCGTTAACAATATTAAAAAATGTAGATATTTTTATAAAGACATTTTAGGATGTAAAGAAGGTAGAAGTAGTGATCAGTGGGTTGATTTCAACTTATTTGGACATCAACTAGTAATTCATTTTAAAGAAAATAATGAAAACCTATATACAAATCCTGTTGACGGAAAAGACGTTCCTATTCCACATTTTGGTGTGATATTAGAATGGGATAATTTTATGAAATTTTCAAAACATCTTAAAGACAAAGGAGTTGATTTCATTATAGAACCCTACATAAGATTTAAAGGTCTTGCAGGCGAGCAAGCGACAATGTTTTTCAAAGATCCTTCTGGAAATGCTCTAGAATTCAAATCATTTAAAGATTTTAATCAGATTTTTAAAAAATAAACTAAGCACTACCACCCTCCTGGGTTAGGAGGGGTAGATTGTGCTTGAGCTTTTTTTGGATTAAGAATCATAAAAGTACCCACCGCTGTTAAAGCTGCATACTTCCCCATTTTCTTTATCGCATCTTTTCTAGTAATACCAGATGCGTTTTTTTCTAAGGGGTTTTTATTATCTTTTTTCATAGTTAGTGCTATTTTATGATAAGTTTTTTAGTTAGTTGATTACTGCCAGATTGTAGCTTAATAACATATACTCCGCTAGCTAATCCATTTGTTGGGATAGTTTGTGTATTAGTAGTATTGTTAAAAGAAGTAGATAATACTTCTGTTCCAAGTATGCTGTATAACTTTACATTAGTAACACCTG
>Ga0213862_10000504_pt1 | contig 16462 bp, 21 predicted proteins | sample PICome_7_FD_160092 | JGI IMG/M metagenome (GOLD analysis project Ga0213862, IMG submission 160092) | Coastal seawater microbial communities near Pivers Island, North Carolina, United States - PICO266 | ecosystem: Environmental > Aquatic > Marine > Coastal | place: USA: North Carolina... | reverse complement strand
CCTCACTGACCCCCATAATCACTGACCCCTCACTGACCCCTCACTGACCCCTCACTAGTAGTCACTGATTCCTCACTGGTCCTCACTGACCCCTCACTAGTAGTCACTAAATAGTCACTGACCCCAATAAATTCCTCACCCGTCAAACCACTCCACATCACATCGCCGTGAGTCTCACATAACTTGCATGGAAGTCCCGACCCGTGTGTATGCTCGGGTTGGATCTTCTTCATCTTTGGTGTGCCACGGGGGATCCGCTTCGGTTTCTCAGGTTTGGGGGGTCTTTCGCCATGCATTCGACAATACTCCATGCCTTCCACTGCACCATTTTGACAGGGGGTCCCTTTACCGGTAATACCCCTGCAGCACACTTTATCAAGCTTGGGCTTTTTCACTCGGGGTTTGCGGGATGAGTCATCTACTTGAGACTTGAGCTCAACAATTTCATTTCGCAAACTCTGAAGTTCGGTGAGGATCTCTTTAATTTGATCGTTCATTGTAATTTTACTTATATTTTCACATATCAGTCGTTAACTTAGGTGTTTGAATTATTTTTTTACCTGCAGGCTTCACGGAGCTGGTATATCACTTGAAACTCCCAGGGATTGTGAAGCCATAACTTTACGCTTCACAGCTGGCATATCAATTTTAATGGTAGGTTTCGGTTTACCTTCAGCTTTGTACATCACCATCAATATCGCAAGGTATTGACTGATCGGCATGTTAATCTCTAGCTTCCCCCCATTTCCATCATCAAACTCATATTTTGTCCCTGGGTCAAGTTTTATCCATTTATCATTGAATTTACCCATCAGCTTATTGTCTTCAGAGAGCTTTTTAGTCTTCTTCATATTCTCGTAATCGTTCTCAATCATGTCGTCGATTTTAGAAAGTTTACCAGCGTATAAGTCATCAACGAATTTTTGAAGAAAGTCATTTCCATCTTTATCAGTGATGGCGGTCACCCGACCATTTTCAACTCTTTCAATATACAGACAGTCGTGTCCTCCTCCTGGGCATTCTTTGTTTTCGTCCCAAGACGACGCCGAATTCATAGATGTCGAATCTGGGTCATACGCGATAACAGTGTATTCTGAAACTGATGTTGGGACTTTGTCAGTGTCTGGCATACTGATGTAACTTTCGGTTCCTCCGATGACGATGACTTCCCTCTCATCATTGGGTTTCTTTTCCCCTGTGGTTTTCGATGGTGACATAGAAGCCATGGCAGATCTCACAGAACTTGTCAGACAAGAAGATGTTATTAAAACTCCAACCACTGTGAAGAATGACATTTATAATACGCTGTTATTTTTTTCTCAAAATACAGTAGTTATGACAACAGTTGTCATTGGAAACCCTGTCAGAAATCTGAGATTGATCATAGATCAAATATTTCAGGGACTTCACAATTTGTTTTTCGACAAGGAAGTTGAGAAGATTGAACCTGGGATCACAGAGGTTACAACAGAAGTAAAGGAACCACCCGGGTATTTACAAAAGGGGAACAGAAAGCAGATGTGTGACGCGGAACCCTATGAAACTGAGCACGCGTATGGTCTAGTGTATGATTATGAAGAAGAAAAGGTTGCACCTTCTTTTAAAGGTCCACAGTATCAGGTCTACCTGGAGAGAGCTGCAGAATTGTGTGATGATGACCCAGAATGTAAGTATTTCAATTTGTGGACGGACGGGGGTATCACAAAATTTAAAGAGGGACAATGTGAAAACCTGAAGGATACGATCAACAGCACACTCACTTATGAAAAGATTCCTTTACCACCCAAATTAGGAACAGAATGTGAAGATAAGGGATATAAGAAATATAACTGGTATGATTTTCAGAAGAATAAGGTCCCGTTATCAGCAGGTGCAGGTAAAGCAAAATCAGAATGGGATGAATATGGTGACTGTGTCAGAGTTTCATGTATAAATGAAAATGAATATCTCAATGGTATGAGAAAATGTGTGGCGGTGTCTGAACAACTCACTACCCAAGAAGAAATAGCCCTACGTCAATCGGCTAAAGATATGCAAGATGCCGTTGACGCTGCACAAGATCTACATGATACAAAATCAGCTCTTTTCAAAGCATGCTTGAATGACACACATGCATACACTTGGGAAACGACTTGGGAGAGAATTGTGATTGATGGCACGACCACACAATCACGGATTAGAGATTGTGATAATGCGGCTGAAAAGTTGGTCGAAAGAGATCCAAATTACTATATTGATGAATATTTGAATAAGGGTGATGGAGTTTCTGCTGATTCCGAATATAATACTGGTGGTACTATCGCTTATTTATACGACTAATATTTTCTATTATTATATTAATAACCACAATGGGTGCATTGGAGATTTACTTGAAAATATTCATGCAGAAACTGTGGAATATCCTATGGCCCCTCTTTGAAAATAAGAAGATGTCTAAGAAGATAGTCATGGATGAACAGGGTGACGAAATAGAAAAACTTTTATCCCCCCAGGCAGGAGTCGAGCAAGAAGAACAGAAAACATACGGAATCACCCGAGTTCCTGATGGTTATTCACTCAAACATCAAGGGATGGATATGTGTGATGGTGAACCAATGGAAAGTGGTGGTCCTTACAGTGTCCTTGATGAATTTGATGATAAACAACCAGTAAAATATATTGGTGACGATCCATTCTTGTTGATGCTTGATAGAGCAGGAAGAAAATGTGATGCAACCGACGAATGTAAATTCATAAGTTTCTGGATGGACGGTTCATACAGTATGTATAATTCACAAAATTGCACCAACCCAAAAGAAGCTTTAAATGCTTCAGTCACTTTAGAAAATCTTCACCAATACAGTAATCGTCGTGCAGTGGTGAACGAAGATACTGGTGATGTTGAACTCGACGAGCCAGCACCCACACCTCCACCCCCACCTCCACCACCCCCTTTACCCACTATCGACTCCCGTGAAAAATGTGACAACTACATCAATAATACTTTGAAACCATATGATTCAAATGAGACATACCCAGGTTTATCTTTGAGCAACAAAAATAACTATTGCACATCTATGGTCGTTAGACCTGGAATAGCTAGAGGTTGCCAGGAAAGAGCGTGTAGGTTCACGGCAGGAACAAAGAGGGGAGGAATCAAGGAAGGATTACCACCGGGATGGCAAGAAGTTAGTTCTGGTACGCAGTATGATGCTAATTATGGTATTCATGAGGATGTGTATTACTGGAATACTCACACCAATGAAACAACGTGGCAAAAACCAAGAAACATTTCTGATGGTAAAGATTTTTTTGAAATGAAGGAATTTTGTCCAGGTGCCTGTTTGACCCTCGTAGGTAATGAGTTACCCAAGTCACAATCGAGATCTGGTCACATGAATGACGCGATCGGTGAAATATTACAAATCCCTGGTCACACATCTGGGAATCCATGGATGCCAGAAAACAACATTTTTAATCAATTGCCGGAAATTACTGAGGATGATTGTCTGGCTATTAATGAAGTCAAAGCTGGAAGACATCGTGTTCGCGACAATAGAGTGAATGTATCGAACTGGGAAGATATACCCGCATGGAAACCAACAAAATCTCAAATGTTCAATATGAAAGACTCCCGGTTTTATACAGAAGCCGGTTTTTTCAACCCTAACTCCGAGCCAGAAGAACCCTGTGCAGAAAACCCAGACCTCCCAGGTTATGGTGTAATACGGAATAAGTCATTCATTGGCTTAACAGACGATAAAAAAGCGTGTCGTGTTCAGTTCAATGCCACCGGGTCTTCTTGTAACCGTGACTGTAAAATGAGATTTTTTAAAACAGAAGCTAGACAAGCTGGTTTTGAAAATAGATACAAGACAAGGATAACTTCACTGGAGGAACTTTTTAAACGGTCTGGTGGTAGTCTAAAAGACCCTGAAATGAAAAGAGCTTGGAACGACATAACTGAAACTGACCTGCGAAAAACATGGGAAATAGGTCGTAAAGTAGGGGTGAGATGGGGAATAGATGAGCGTCCAGGAGTCGGTCACATCAATAAGGATGTTGACGGTCACTACATCACATACGCAGATCTCGACGCCCCTTATGGTTACAAAATTTGGGCAGAGTTTATTGGCATAGATGCACCAAAATTGGGGTCTGGTAAGTGCCCAATTAAAGAAACTGGATGGTACAGGACCGCTAAGGTGCCGATCACCCGAGATGAAGTTGGTTACTCCAAAGATTACTCCAATCTCAAAGCAATTTATAATTATGGTGAAAAAATGAAGTTGAGACTAGCAAACGAAAATCAGCCAGATCAAGTGGTCATCGTAGAAAGTCCGGAACAGGGGTATGTAACTGAAGTATACTCTAAAACAGGAGCTGACGTCTACGGTAGATATACATCTGGAAAGAGGAATTGGAATTGGGACGGACCCATAACCCATGACACCTCCGATGTTGACACCGCTGATTATTCATTGGAAGAGGTCTTAGGTTAAATCTTCGTGACCCACCACACGAACAGGTTTCTTGAATATCATAACGAGTAACATAGTCACACTCATTATGAAATTCACATAGCTCATGACAAGGATTTCACGCGTGCTGTCCTCACACATCTGCTTCGTTTGGAAGTAATTGTAAATCATCGACATAGATGAAAGGACGTATAGGAAATAATTCATATCTTGATAAAAATCTAAAACTCTAAACTTCTTCACTCAACATACTGTGGAAGTGTTCACAGAAGTTTTGCAACTTGGGGAAGATGTTACCCTTCCACGCCTCGTCATTCTTCTCGATGAGATACGCCTTCTTCTCCGAGTCGTATTGTTCGATAAGCCTACAATACTTGACATCCTTGAGCATCTGAAGATACGTTTGGCATTGGACATTTTCATAATCCCTGACTGTGTTGAACAGACGCTTGGTTCGATTCTTAATCTCAACAAGAGTCCTGGATCCATCCTCGTTAATCTGAATGCGGTCAACACGTCCAACAATCTGATACAGTGTCCCCTCGATGGTACAAATATTGTATTCGTAGAAGGTGTCATCCTTCACAAGATTAGCTGTATCGGAATCAGCAGTCTTGTCTTCATTTCGAGTCCCATGGTTCGTCCTCAACGTCTTAGTAATGTAATCCTTTGTCGCAACCATTTCCATTGGGCTGAGACCACAGTGCTCAATCTTCTGATACAGTGAGCGAATTTTCTGACTTACATCAGTGCTGCTAGTCGACTTGAAGTTCGTCGCATCGTCAAGGATCGTTCTTGTCGTCTGTTTTGAATTGATAATACGGAGCGCTTCCTCATCCTTTGTAGAGCCCTCAAAGGTGGAAGGACTATACTTCTTCCAGAGTTCTTCGACAAGTTCCGGCTGCTTCTTGAAACCAATACCGATGGCTGAGGAAACTGAAGAAGCCCCGATGATGACTTTCGAAACCCCGATAGGCTTCAACTTCCTCTCGTGTCCGATTAGATGTGGGTATACACGACCACATGCGATTGAATCCGCGAGGGAGTTGTGAGCATTCTGAAATTCTTCCCCGAAAATGTTCTTGTAAAGATCGACCAGTTTGATTGATTTCAAGAAACGCTCCTTGTAAAGCTCTAGAGTGCATCCAAAGTTGATGTCATCGATCAGTTCCATATTCAGATTATGACGAATCATTTCCGAACGAAGAACGTTCAAGTCAAAGTTGAGATTATGAGCAATCATGGTCTTGGTTCTTGACCCAATAAATTTAATGAAATCAATGAAAACGTCATTGAAGGGGCGACCGTCTCTCATAGCCTTTTCCTTTGTGATGCCGTGGATCTCGATTGACTTTTCACCAATTTCAAAGTTATCGGGGTAAACAATCGCATCGAAGGTGTCCATTAGACGACCACGACTCGAAAAACGAGCCGCTGACAACGACACAGCCCTACAAGTATCATAGTTGCTCAAGTGTTCCCGAGCATCAGAATTGCGCCGACCTGTGGGAAGCCCCGAGGTTTCGAAGTCAAATGCGATGTATTGCATTGGTCTTATGAATTTTAAATGTATTAAAACTTTATACAACTTAAGTATCTAATGTGCTTCAATTTGAACTTTTTGAGAAAACATAAAGAACGTGTCATTCCCGGTCTTTCCCCTGTTCAGAGTTTTGAGAGCCTCGAATCTGTCTTAATTCACGAGCTTGATTACCCCGAGAACCCATGAATTTACACTGCATCACACATTTACATAAATCCTCGTGAGAATAAAACATGTTCCTAGATGCGTAACACACGAAGGGTAGATAAATATCCTTGTACATCATCCGGTACATACGATCTTTGTAAATACTCATATTTTATACAAACATAATGTTCTAAGGCCACTGGGGTGGATCGTCTTCTTTCTCTCTCACTGACCACTTACCACCCAGTAGAGCTATGCGACGTTCCCAATCTGTGATTCGCATTGTTCGAGTGGGTGGTGTCACGAGAGCACCCTCATTAACAACACGGCATTTACACCCAGATACGTTACATGCATGGTTCAACTCGAAACGAGATGCAAATTGAACATAAGCTGGTATGTCCATTTCGGCATCTAGAAGAGTCTTGAACCTGAACGCATCTTCAAAGTTAGTGAAAGCCACTATGTAGTTTACTGGCACAGCTTCGTCATTCAACTGACGAATCGAGTAGATTCCTTCTTCGGCGTCGGGTTTGTGAAAAGTTAAAACGTGGAACATTCCATTCGTCCTGACTTTATCGAGAGGCTCACTGTTATTCTTGTCAATTGTATAATAGCTCTTACATACTTTGGAAACGAAACGCTTTCTGTATGTAGGAGATACACGTGGGATGGTAGATCGAAGTGCGAACATTTTTATTAAAACACCAAATTTTACTATTACTTAGGTGTGATCCATACGCAATCCTGGATCACATGGAGTGTCTGTGGGCTCACATACCTTTTCTTCTATGAGACTTTTTAGACTTTCAACCGAACCATCTGTAATAGATGTGCATTTTTTTTACTCATGTGTCTCGGTGATGATATACTCTGGATACAATTCTCGCATCATTCGCCTCTGTTGGTGAAAAACCTCCATTTTGTCATTGACAGTCATAGATTCAGTGAAGAAATCAATAACCTTGTCTTCATGAGAAACACTCATTTGCATAGTGTATCCCCAATATTGAAGGGGAACGACAGCAACTGCGTTGAGATGACGCTGGATGACGCCAATGCGAGAAGTAACTCTAGCGGCGGACATAATCTTGTACTTTTCCTACACTCCAAACGAGACTCAAGATTGCACAGGTGTGCTTGAAAGCCTGCTTAGGGGAGTTCATTTATTTAATTCTTGTAAAGTTTGGGGTTCACTTAGGTCTTCGAACGTAATTGTCTATTATTAGTAGGAAACATTTTGGCTTTTATGTTTCTGGCTACACTATTCAAATTCCGGGTGCTACTAAAAAAATCTCAGGATATTATAAAATGCCTCCAAAGAAACAAAGACTAACAAATAAGAATGACAATAAACCACTGTCACAACTACAAAAGAGAATCACTCGAGCTGTGGCCACTGAAAGAAAGCAAGCCGCCACAAAGATTCAGTCTATAATTAGGGGAAGAAAAGCTCGTAAAAATCTCGGAGTGACTACATTCAATGGAAATCGGTTCTACAATGCCATTGAAATCCCAAAACTCACACAGAATCAGATCAGTGCGTTAAATTTCACCCCACTTGTTAAGGAGAATTTTAGTAAAGAAGTTAACAAAAATCTCAAAGGGCGTATGGAGCGTAATGGTAATGTATTCTTCAACGCTAGTAACAAGTCGTTTCCTGTCAACACCTCGGTGAAACTCGCCATGAAACGGGACAATGCCACTGCGCTGATTAAAGAGCGAATTGCTGTCACCAGAAGAATGTTTCCCAGTGTTGATATGGACAAATTAACAAAGGAAACTAAGAAGGTTGCACGAACTATTGCGAAGTTTGTAAAGTCTGGTAACTTTCTCAAAGCTTTACAAACCCTGGGGTCTCTATTTGCAATTGTTTATATGTTCCAAAAGAATCCTCGAGCGGCTGATAACACATTCAACATACTATTGAAACAACCCTTCTTAAGACCCATCGGAAGGACCATACCATCCGAGGGGTGGAACTCTAAGGTCAAGGTCATGCTCACAAAATATTTTAGTTATTTTTCTGCTTCTCCCACATATTCACAGGGAATTTACGAATCTTTCCTATCGACTATACCCGGAAATGCATATGATCGTTCGGTTGCAGGTTTAGCTACACAATACTTGGCCATGGTTTTACTTTCCCTCATCGCTATATTACCTTATGAGAAGTATACCAAATTTTCCAAGCGGATGCTCGATCATATATTCAAGGTGTTGAATCGTGTGTTCCCACTTGTAAATGCAATTTTAATTGATGTCATGGTAGAACGAGGGGACAGTGCACAGTTCAGGTCCCGAAAGATTATTCAGGGGGTGCTTTCAGCCGCTCCTCTAGTTGCAACAGCACTCAAACGCTAATCAAAACTGATCTGACAATCAAACTCCGAGCAGTTGGAGACACCTAGTAGATCATATACCCTCTCCCCATCGATGATTTCCTCCTCGATGAGTAGACATTTCAGGTGTTCCAATTCGTCACGCCTCGTTTCGAGTAAGTTTTTGGTGCCTTCATAACAGCGAGTAACAATTCCGTCAATCTCCGTGTCTATTTTCATCGCGGCGTCTGGGGAAAGGTTGCGATAATCAAAGTTATTCCGCCCAAATCCATACACAGTTACCATTTCACGGGCTATTTGATACACCATGGCGTAGTCAGATGATGCACCAGTAGTGATAGATGTGGGTCCATAAATGATTTCCTCGGCTACACGACCCCCAAGCGCCACCATAATTTGAGAGTAAAGGTATTTTTTGGTATAAAACGGAGAGTCAGCGTTGTCCTCAGTTGGTTGAAAAAAGGTCACACCACCCGCGGCGCCTCTTGGCATGATGGACACTTTACGAACACGGTCATAGTCAGGAACAAGTGCACCAATAATGGCATGCCCCGCTTCGTGATACGCGACGAGTTCCTTTTTACGCACGGAATATTTGACATCACCCTTAGCGCCGACGACTATGCGCTGGTATACATTCTCAACAATATCATTCGTGATCGTTCCATCACCATCCTTCACAGCTCGAATGGCACACTCATTAAGAAGATTGGCGAGATCAGCTCCGGAGAACCCAGTTGTCTGCTTCGCAATGTCCTTGAGGCGAACGTCGGGAGCGAGCTTTTTATCGCGCGCGTGAACTCCCAAAATCTTAAGGCGCCCTTTCACACTGGGGAGGGACACTTGAATCTTACGATCGAAACGTCCGGGGCGGAGAAGAGCTTCATCGAGAATATCAATCCTGTTGGTTGCGGCGATGACTACGATACCAGTCTCGTTATCAAAACCATCCATCTCTGTCAAAAGCTGGTTAATGGTTTGTTCGCGTTCATCATTACCCGGGGTGCTACCACCACCCCTCTTTTTACCGACGGCATCAATTTCATCGATGAAAATGATACAGGGCTGATTCTCACGAGCCTGTTCGAAAAGTTCTCGAACACGCTTGGCTCCCACACCAACAAACATCTCGATGAAGTTTGCAGCGGAGCACTGAATAAAAGGGACACTAGACTCACCCGCAATAGCGCGTGCGAGAAGTGTCTTACCAGTCCCAGGTTCTCCAGCGAGTAGCGCACCCCTCGGGATCCGAGCACCACTCCCAAAATACTTCTCAGGGTTTTTGAGGAAATCGACAATCTCCTCCAATTCATCCTTCGCAGAGTCTATACCCTCGACATCCTTGAAACGTGTAGTAACTTCCTGTTCCATTTTAAATTCAGCCGACCGCATAAATGGGTTTGGCATTCCCATTCCACCTTCACTTCTGGAACCGAAGAGAGTCCGCGCAAATGTGAAAATATAAGCGATGAAGAAAAACAGGATGATGTTCTCAGTAATTGAAGCAGGTTGGGTGTTGTCCACTATCACCTCGGCGTCACTCTCCATGAGGACCTTCCACAACTGTTCATTCTGGGCAATCTGAACATCACCGTAGTCACCATTCTCTTCTTGGAATGCCGCGATATTTTTGCTTGGTCGTATGACAACTGCGGGGAGTTCTTTGTCTCTCAACCCTTGGATAAACTGTGTATACGTTCTTGGGTGATATTCCACCTTGCGTTCTTCCGCACCAGCTCTGACAGCTGGGGCGGTAAAGTATTTGCCAATACTGAACATGCTTTATAATACATGTGGCATTGTTTTAACTGACTTTTTCGGCACAAAGAACATCGCAACTTTCTTCTGTTATGATTACAAATTCCGTAATATGTGCATGTATCACATAATTCTTTCAAGTTCCCATGTATGCATATTCCACCACCGTTACAGTCTTTACATTGTACATGCCAGAACCCATGTGGACAAATTGTAGTCTTCATTTAAAGATTGAAGTTGTTATGTTTTTATATGGATTTGAAACTTGTTAACATTAAAAACGAAAAATATGATCTGTTTGTCATATCCAATGATAGATACATCACCCCAACACTCGCTAATGGTTACGAATGGGATGGGTGGATGAGAGAGGATTTAGGGAAGCACTACAAAGAGGGGACTGATATCCTGGACATCGGTGCCAACATAGGCTATAACACGCTCATTTTTTCTGAATTTGGTCCCGTATACTCATGGGAACCCCTATATCATGAAGTTGTTAAACAAAATGTGACAGCGAATACATTGAAACACTCAGTGTCTACTTTTCCTTATGCTCTATCAGATCAAACTGATACGGCCGATATTTACATCCCCACACCTGACCCAAAGATCACACAACTAGATGTAATCAATTACGGAAACAGCGGTTTCGACATACCAGAGGATATACGCGCAGTAGCGATCCCCGTCGAGCGTAAAAAATTGGACGACGTGTATGATGGGACACCTTCATTCATCAAGTTGGACGTAGAGGGACACGAAATCAATGTTTTGAAGGGAGCAGTTGATATCATTACAAAACACAAACCAGCTATAATAGTAGAGATACACGACATGGACAAAAGTGAAGTTGATCCATACTTGAAAAGTCTCGGATATCAAGATCCAGTCGAGCGCCCAGAACACATGTTTTTGTATCTGGCGAAAGATAGTTTTTCAACCATGTAATAGAGTTGATAAGAATCCACGACACTCTCACATCTATACTGCTCAGGCATACATTCAGGAATACCTTCCTGTGAATAATAAGCCGTCTCACTCCTGTGGTGTTCAAAGTGACTTGGGTGATTAACGCGAAGCCAATTCAAATGTTCTGCGCATGTATGTAATTTACCATATCTACGCGTGTATTCAAGTGTCAAAGCGATACCAATTTCACATGCGTAAATATAGTTTTCGATACTGGAACCAACCCACATCGTCATCGGGTGTTTTCGGTGAGCAGGTAAATACCCCCGTCGTTTACCATCCTTAGTATATGGTGCATTGTCCAATACAAACTCTTCCTGACCAGAGAAATACCATGCAGTGTATAACATCTGACAAATTTCTAATTGTATCTTGACAACATGCTGATCACAAGACATGTGAGCAATTTCTTTAGGAATCAACGACAGAAAGAATATGTTCATCTCGGTGATTACTAACTACACGAAGGTCGGGATTATAAATCTTAACTTCAACGTCCCCAAAAAATACAGTATCGTTGGGAAGTTTCCAAATTTTTTCTTTTGACAAATTGTTTGCGTGCTCCAGGGCTTGTTTGATAGACGTGAAGAAAGAGCGATCGAGGATGTAATCGTTAATGACAACGTTGGTGACAAACATATTTGGTTTACATCTTATAAAAATATATTCAACTTAGGTGTTCTAATCTTCTTCGGAGAAGTATTCATCTTCCACAACTTCTTCATCTTCTTGGTCGGGTTCCACATCCATAGTGCAATCCTCATTACTCGTGTTATTTTCTTCGGGCTCAGCTTCAACCTCTGGTTCCTCGGTGGGAAGATCATCGACGACCTGTTTCGGCTTCGGCTTCTCCTTCTTCTTAACCTTTTTGACTGGTTCTCGGTCAAATATCTTCTCCAGTATTCTTGGAACCTTTATGGCAAACGCAAGCCTCCTCTCCTCAGACTTTTTAATCTTTGTGATGAAACTGTCACTGAATCCCATGACCTTATGGGCTTGAATGATCTGCTTCAACGAGGGTCTCCCCCCCTGTTTATAATAGTTTTCGTAGAGCATCAAAAAATGCGGCACAACCTTGACCCTGACAATCCCACTCTTCAGGATCTTTAGGTTGACATACACTCGATCCAAAAATGGAACATGGGGCTCTTTAATTTTTTGACGAGCTACGGGTGGGGTGACATTTGAAAGTTTGGGATCTACAAATGGAATGCCCATCTCCTTATTGTTTTTTTCAAGAGCCTTCAAATACCTTTCCTGATACATGACAGGTTGTTTACGGAACTCAAAAGCCTTGTATGGTTTGGGGTTCACGATATCATACAAGAATGTTCCCTCCTTGGGGTGCCCAAACTTGGTATCGAGGGAATGTTTAACACGCTTCGACGGTGGTTTGAACATTGTTGTTGATGTTTTGTGAAGATTCTTCTAACTTAGGTGAAAGAAAAAAATCCAATTCACAGCGAATGACATGGGCAGATTGGCGATTCATATGTGTGTAATAGGGTCCCCACAGTTCGATAACCTTTCGTTTCTTGTCATACCAGAGATATTCTAGACCTAACTTTTGTGTCAGCCAGTAAAAGCGCTTACCAGTTTTACCAATGAATGAAAAAATCTGATCCTCGGTATAATCCGACACATCCATCTGGGAATAGTGATTATTCGGGGGGGTGTAAGGGGCCATCTTTTCTCTTTTCTTGACTACTCTCCAATTGTTTAAGTAAGTTTCTGATGTGCTTTTGTGAATACACTTGCTTCTTTGCCTTCTTATCACTTTTAGTCACGCGTTTCTTGGGTTCTTTATGATCCATATGGTACTGGTATACAAAATATTCGACTTAGGTTAAATATTGACATCTTCATCATCGAGTGATATACTGTCATCACTGTCATCACTTTCATCACTTTCATCGTCGGGGCATACAAAATCTTCATCGTCACTCTCGTCATATGCGACGAACACACCCTCACGCTCCTTCATGTAATGACCAGTATCTTCAAGATTCTCAACATCATAGAAACCGGAAATCATATCCTTCGTTATAGTCTCTTCAATCGTGGAAAAGCAAAACTTGTTACTACCCCTTTTTTCTAAAAATTTGACTATATACGTCTCACCATCATTATGGACAACTTTAGCAACCTGTGTCGTATCGTATTCGCAATGAACATCAATGATCATATACGTTTTATGAAAATTTAAATCTTTAATAACATTAATGAATAATCTGAAAGCAGCTGGTATACATTATATTTCGAACCGTGTGATCAATCACAATGATGCAGTCATGTTTGATATCGATGATACTCTCATTTTTACAAACGGTCGTATAAATGTTCCCATGGTTGAGCTGTTATATAGGGCTAGTGAGATGGGTTATAAAATTGTGATAATCACAGCGAGAATTGGAACAGGACCTATCATTAAATACACTATGAATCAGTTAAAGGAGCACAACATCGTATACGATTATTTGGGATTTACAAGCCCCGAAACTAAAATTGATATGAAAGAAACACTCCCCTATAATTTTATTCTATCCGTCGGTGACATGCCCACAGACCTCACTGGCTCTGCACACTGGCTTAACATTTCCACCTTTTCCCACAATTGAGACAGGAAACATACACCGTCATAGGTTCATCCGCTGAACGAGTCTGTAATTGGTAATATGTTGTCTTGAGGGACTTGCATTTAGCACATTTGAAAAATCCAACGTGATTTTCCTCCGCTTTTCGAATCAAATACTCTTTGTGCATCTCCTTGTGCACGTTATCTTCCACAGTTTTCGCATAAACTCCCCCGGGACGGAGTTGTTCCGGTCTCATGGCTATAACTTCAACGACTGAAATTTTCCGTTTTAAGATATCATCTTTGAGATCTTCATTTGAAGTGAAAGCATTTTTAAGTGACAGAAATTTGTGTTTATAGATGTTTGTAAACTTGTGATTGTCCCACGCGGCCACACCGTTTCGATTCTCGATCGTCTGTTTCGAATGCCTGACTATACATTTCTCAAGATCACTACAAATGGAACTTTCCAACCCCACATCAAACATTTTTGAAAATTCTGTGATGACATAGTTTCTGAGTGAGTTATCCATACTTGTATTTATCTTCAAACCTATAAACAATTTTAATGAAAAGTCTGAAATTTTCAGTGAAATTGGGAATACTTAGGGGAGAGGAAGACCTTTGTATGGGTTGTTTCTGGAACAGTCTTCCATATTTTCAGGGGAGCAGTTGTCAAAAAACCCAGAGACACGACGAGCTGGGTTAGTATCAACAAACGCGTAACGGTGGTCACGGCGCCCACTCCTGTATTTTTCACTTTGTGAAATGAGAAGATAAAGAACAACAGACAACACAGTAACTGCGACTGCAGCTTTCATCATTTATAATTGGTATATATTTTTTTTATCATCACCTTGTAAGGATGAACAAGGCGGTGCTTATTCACGAAAAGAAAGATCGGGTCGAAGAAATAGACTTGGATATAGCACCATCTAAAAACCAGATATTCAAATTACTACACGGACGACAGACGTTCATAGGGCAGTGGCCTGATATAGATGTAGTGATAATGAAACCCGAAGACGGTGTATCGAAAAACGAAAACACCTTACCATATCCATTCAGTTCAGAAGAAGTTTACGGGAAAATTCTACTCGTCAGGATGGATGCTGATTCTGAACCTCAAGATTTCACCTTGAAAGAATACCTATCATTTCGTGGTAGGAACAAACGCGTCGACGTTTAGAACAGCGGTAGCATATTTCATGCACAACTGAAAGTGTACATATGCCCACTCCACTGGGTTATCCATCGATGGTTTTCCGGGTAATGGGTTGTCATTTACAATCGTCAAAATGTCCAACTTTTCACCACCGATCGTTTTTGCCATTCCTTCACCAACGTCTTTTAGCCACATAGCGTGCTTCTCATTCTTACAATCAAAACTTCTAACAAAATGAGCCATTTATATTACTAGGGATTCTTTTCTATAAGTAATCTCGCACTTGGATCCTTTACAGTCGTCCATCGTGGACGCCAGATTTCGGATATAAGGTGATCATTGTCTTTGCCATACATCTTCCAAAACATGTTTCTGTACATGGCTTCCTCCTTAGTGAGAGGAACGTTATGGTGTCTACATTTAGATTTGATTTCCCTGAAAAGATTGTCATCAACATCCTTTTCAGCGTAACGCCTAACTTCGTCGACCCAGTTTGTGCCGACAGCGTCACTCATTCCATCCTTCTTCCTCCACAGGATCTCATCTGGTAAGTATCCAGTAAACGCTTCACGTAACACCTTCTTTTCCATGGGGTCAATCTTCAGTGTTTGGTTCATCGACATACATACATCGACAACGTTTTTGTCGAGGAAAGGGACGATCAAGTCTAGACCATGTGCACCAGCACATCGATCAGCACGCAGACCATCAAACTGGTGAATCAAACGTAAACGGCGCATGTTTTCACAAGCAAATGCTTCAAGACTCGGTGCGTTATGAAAGTAGAGGTATCCACCAAGTAGTTCATCACTTCCTTCACCTGAAAAGATGTAACGACAGTTTGTATTCTGTTTAATGTATTTACACAACAACCACATAGGTGTGCTGGCTCTCACAGTAGTTGTGTCATAGGATTCTAGAGAGTGGATAACATCGTTAATGTGGCTTATACCTTCACCGACAGTGAATGTGACTTCAGTATGGTCTGTATCCAAGAATTTAGAAACCAACCGTGCAGCTTCGAGATCTGGACTTCCTTGAAGTCCTATGGAGAATGTCCTAATTTTACCAAGCTTTCTTGAAGCGATTGACGCTATCAAACTACTATCAAGTCCTCCAGAGAGTAAAAAACCAATACCACGCTCAGTGTTGTCAATCCTATCAGACACGGCATTCTCGAGAGCTACATGGATGTCACGGCTGTGACTACTCTTGACATACTTATTGATAGTCCAGTAATTGTTGTGGTAACATATGAAATCATCCACAAAGGAGTCGTATATATGCCCCGGTGGAAAAATGTGGATTTTACTATTCAGGAATAATAATGCTTTCACTTCACTAGCAAATGCGATAGACCCTTCATCATAACGTGTGTAAAATAGGGGTCTAACACCAACATGGTCCCTAGCAGCTAGGACACGTTCTCCATTGGTATATACAAATGCATAATCACCGTTGATCTGTTTCAATGCACCCAAAATCCCAAAGGATTCTATG
>Ga0213862_10000501_pt1 | contig 16498 bp, 21 predicted proteins | sample PICome_7_FD_160092 | JGI IMG/M metagenome (GOLD analysis project Ga0213862, IMG submission 160092) | Coastal seawater microbial communities near Pivers Island, North Carolina, United States - PICO266 | ecosystem: Environmental > Aquatic > Marine > Coastal | place: USA: North Carolina... | reverse complement strand
AACACCCATCACATGAGAGAGGTTTGTAAAGAACTCTTGGATGTTGTCCTGACCTCTGGGGACACAGGTCCTCCTAAGGATTTGGCCAGGATGAGAGCCAATGAGTTGCTCTCTGGTGAGATTCCAAATGATAAGTTGATTTTGAGCCAATCTCTGTCCGATACCTACAAAGTAAATGGTAAATCTGTCTCAATCACAGGGGCTGAATCGGGCCTGATCAATCAAGCCCATGTCCAAGTCGTCAATAAAATGAGAGAACGAAAACCCGGTTCTGAACCACAATCTGGTGACAGGGTTCCGTATATTCTCACAAAGACGGATAATCCGAGAGCAAAGGCGTTTGAGAAATCTGAAGATCCCAAATACGTAGAGGAAAACAACATTCCTGTCGACTATCACTATTACTTTGTGAACAAGTTCTTGAACCCAGTCTGTGACCTTCTTGACCCCCTATTTGATGACACCAAACAGGAAATCTTTGGGGAAATCATAGATGCCCACAAACCGCCACCCAAGAAGAGAGAGCCCTCCATAAGCACCATGAAGAAGGATCAACTGGTCGAAGAGTGTCAGAGATGTAATCTAGACGACACTGGAAAAGTTGCAGATCTCAAGGAACGTATTAAAGCATATAGGGATCGCAAAAACTCCGTTGATGACCTATTTAAAACTTACGAGCAAAGTATAAACAAGGATGATTGAAGCAAAGGCAAGACTCACAAAACTCGTTATAGAGAAGGCTAAGGAAATCTTGTTATCTCAACTACCATCTGAAATCGAGACTGACCTAAATGAAATTGTTTGTGATCTTGTTCAAGATGGTATAGATACGTATCACTCTGAACAGATGAGCAAGACCCTGGAAAATATTTCAAAAAAACATCAAATCCCTCTGGAGCTTCTTCTCCGTGACATCTCAGACAACAGTGGTGCGGATCGTTGTAGGGGAAAGAAGATGATGAAAGATGGAAAAGGTGAGATTAGGTGCAAGTTTAAGGCTGGTGAAAATGGTTACTGCAAATATCATCATCAACAGGGTGAAAAAATTAAACCAAGATGTCTACCAAGTTTACAGTTACATAACCACGGACCGGAAAAAATGAATGTTCCGGGGTGCCCAGGTTGCGAACAAAAGGGACTTATAGAATTAAGTCGTTTACTTTCCAATGAATAAAACCAGCATTCTGCTATCATCAATTAACCAATTTTACAATGTCGAATATAACAGGAATAAGCTACTCACAATCTTAAATAAATCGAGTGGGATTTCACTCAGAAATCTCGAGTGGTTCATCACGAATTACGCTAAAAAGAATAACACCTCGTTCAAGACGAACGATGGTAAACTTTTCACGGTCCACTGTGCATACAAATCTAGCTTGGATGGATATAGTAAGAAGCTCTTCGACCCGTTTTGCAGGGCTGAAAAATTTACGTATCACATTCCGGGGACATCTCAAGAAATTCAGACTACTCTCGCTCAGCTGAATTTTATCAAATGGTGTATCAAAAATAATATTATCGACTACATCTACAACAATAAACAAAATCTATTCACTAGGTCATGTAATCAAAAACTTGTGTCATGACACCATCCTTGATACGAATGAAGTTCATCGTTTTAGCCAAAATATGAAAACGTCTATTATACCAAGTGTTCTCGTGCTTACTGGAGAACAGGTTTCCGTGTAATATAGGTTCCTTCACAACGCTAAAATTAACGTGACCAGAAGCGTCATCATCATTAGGGTAAAGTGCAAAACTGTAAGAATAAAACCTCCGTGTGATTGGGGTATTTCTATGATGCAACCTGGGTTGAATAATTCTTAAAAAGTGTGGAGATCCCGTGTGCTCGTCCAAAATTTCTTCACCATCGAAAGTGAGTGTAACATAGTCGATGTGCTCATACCGCAGAGCTGGGTCGACTTCAAGACCCGAAGAGTTTAGGGGTAACTCGTTGTAATTTGAAGTTCCACCGAAAGCATTGTTTTCCGTGTACAGCACGAAAAAGTACAACTCTTGAACCAAATTGGTGAAAGAGAGTCGCATTTTAAATTTTGGTTCAGTGTTCCCATCATCTTCATCGACAAGGATGTCATTGTACTGTATTTGAGTAATCGCGAAATTGTGGTCACGATTCATGACTTTGATTTTCTCGACAGGATCCAAAAAGACACATTCGGTGGACAATCTGAGGTCGTATGGCTTGTAAGTGACCAAATCATTTGCATCCGCTCCAAGAAAACCCTCAAACCCCGCCTGTTGATGTCCAGAAACACATATACACTCTTCAACGTTACGAAATTTAACCTCGACTTCAATTTCCTGCCTCGTCAACGCACAAACGGGTAAGGCGAGTTTTGGGTGGTTGTGGAAGTAAAATGGAATCTCTATACAAACATCTCCACCAAGCTGCCTGGGGTAGGGTCTCGTTTTTGAAAGTCTACTATTCACTGCAGCTGGGTTCGAACTCACAACTCTCATAGACAGATCGAATAAGTTTAATTGTTTTGTCGTTGGGTATTCCATTTCAGCATAGAGATCCAAATATTCTGTCGTGATGTGTTGAATGACTATACCACCAACAGATAGTGTGATGTAGTCTATGAAATTGCTCGCTTCACCGTAAATATAATCCCCGTTAGGGTCCCTATAATCCTCATTTATGACTATATCTGGTAAGCTAAACATGAGGTTGACACCCTTCAACACATCACAGTGGTCATATGGTATGTTGAATCTATGTATTTCACCATACTCAACGTCTTTATTAGAAGGAATGTCGATAAATTGTAAAGAAAAGTTAGAGTGTTTCTTGAAATTTTCTTTAAAAAAGGTGAACTCAGGATTTTCAGTCGTGTAAATGTCTAAAAGACCTTTCGACTCGAGCTGAATACTCCCTGCCATACTAATATAAGACAATTAATAAAATTTTAAGCCAGCTAACCCGGAATCAAACGATAAGATGTTGTAGTTGATGGCATATACACGAACCTGTGTTTCTTCGGTGGAATACCCCCTCACCAACAAGATGTTGTCATTTGGATTGACATATCTGTCCTGTTCCTTAAATTCAATGGTAAACTTTTGATGAATGATCCTACTCATATTCAACTGCCCTGTCGGATCGCTACTGTCAGGGTCAAGTGCGAAGGAATACATTCCAAACTGACTTTCACCAGTGTCTGGTATGTTCATATGATTTTTAAAAGGTTGGACCACCGATAAAAAGTGACCATTCTCTCTAAAGAAGATGACATTGTTTAAGCACAACTCGGCATTGTGTATCTGTCTAAACCTGTAGTTATTGATCACATCATTCGAGTTGTTATATATGGGCTCGCCCAAAAAGAACAATTCTTTCACCGGGTGTTTAAAGTCCAAAAGAAACACCTTCTTATTATTACCAGGTTCCATTCGTGTCTCTTTATGTTGGACCTGTGTGATGAGATACTCCATATGATTCTCTTGGAAGGCGGAACGTTCCATTTCACTTAAATACACATGCTCTGTAGTCAGGAATATCTGATCGATGAACTTCTCAGACTGATCAGTGATCGGTGGAAGGTTTTGAGACACTGACTTGTAAGAATAATACTTATCCCTACTCACGAGTTTTATTCTTATCGACACCTCTTGCTTGGTGAGTTTACATAAGGGAATGGCGGATTTATTGTTTCTCGTAAAGTAAAAAGGCAACTCCAATGAAAATTTTGTGGGGTAATATCCTTGTGGCATGGGAACCTCCCCACCCCTATACAATTCGATATCCTTGTGCTGTTCAGATGTGTCCAGCTTGTTTCTCATGTAAATGTATTCACCAGATATCCTGTCAATCACCTGCTCACCAATCAATAACTCCGCGTGCTCAATGAGTTTTGTAATGGGATTGGCGACTGTCCTCATAGCGTCATAATCACTCCGCCACAGCACCGTGAGGGATACAGAATTTAGTAAATCACTCTTCGTGCTAGGTATCCTCACAGTCAGAACTTCACCAAAATCTGAGTTTCCTGTGAATGGAATGTCACTGAAATCTATACCAAATGGTGTGTGTTGCCTAAATGTGTATATAAAGTGTGAATAGTCTGGACATTTGCTAACCCACTCATCCTGAACACCTTTGACACAGAGGTACATTCTACTATTAAGTATCTTTTTTTTAATACTCAATTGTCATGAAACCTCTGGAGAAGTTAAACTTCTGCATTTCGAGATAATACAGGTGCAACTCAAACTCACCAGAGAATATTTGGTCATTCGCGGCGCCTGGTGATGCACCCACAATACTTTGATCAGCGTTCGGTAACAGTTTGTTTATCTCAAATTCAATCAAAGTCCTGTCAGAATTTAAATTTGCAAAGTCGAGGGTGCCAGTAGACTTTTCGTGTAGAGGATGAAGAGCGAAACTTTGTGTGTATATGTTGATCCTGTCGTCAGTCACACCCAAATCAAATTTGTAGGGAACCGCGTACTTGTAGTGTTCGTGGCTCTCCATGAGCGTGTTTGGAAAACTTTCTCCATTCAGAAAGAAACGAGCCTTTTTCATGATTGGGGTGTTCCGTGTAATCATCGAGACAGACGAATTTCCAGAGTTCCATTGTAAGTCTTCCGCTCGACTTCTCACAAATGTAACATACCTATGTGTCGACTTAGTTTGTGTAGTAAATAATTTGTCTCTGAAGAACCAATGGAAAGCCTTCACCTTCGATTTTGGTTCTAAATTTACTTTAAAGGTTGAATCAGATTCAGGTGTCGTGGTGAAAGGTGTATGCTTTTTTAAAACGTTCACTAGAATGTCATGACCAGATTCTACCATGTACAACCTCTCTTCACTGCTAAGTTTTATCTCCTCACTTATCAATTGGAAACTGTTCAACTCAATGATAGCCGGGGTTTGACCAGTTTCTGCACCTTGCCACCACGTCTGTGGGTGAAACACGAGTTCGAACATAATTTTTTGCTTGTGAACGGCACATACGGGGAAGTAGTGACGATCTTCAACTTCCTTGCGTAGTTCCGTCTTTCCATACTTACGTGAAAAGAAAAATGAAAGTGGGATTATGAATCTATTTGAAGGTCCGTAACTGGAGGGGGCGGAGATACCAGGTGTAAAGTCTTGTGACATGTTTTGAAGCACCAGGTTACCCTTCTTGGACTGTGGATCCAAGTACAGAGACTCGTGTATCATCTCCCAGTCGTCGGTGATTTCTTCAACCTTGATGTCATCCACATACATCGTGATACTTTTGAGAAATCCTCTACCGAGTGGGGTAGTATAGTTCACGTCATCAGTCTCCTTGGCTGGTAAGTTAACTTTGAGGTAGAGGTTAGTGAGTAAGTCTCCCATGTTCTTGGGGTCATACTCAACCTTAACAGTTTGATTGAAAGGCCACCCAGCCGCACGACCCGGATTTAGAACATTTTTAGTTTTATGAAACTTTCTAAATTCTGAATGTCTCTTCACATCTTGATAGTCAAAGAAAGTCTTCTCTGGGTCTTTGGATAACAAGTAAGTGTCCTGTTTTCCAAAAGCTTTCAAGGAAAGTTTAGCAGCTTCACCCATACTTATCTATTAACTACATATTTTTAATATCATTCCCCCACATGTCAAGGTATCCCGTAGCTTCCAGCAAGCACAGTTCCTTCTTAAGTTTGTTTGATTCTTCGATCAAGGCTTTGACACGCTCCTCTGTGTAGTCCACCGTCTTGATGTGCAACAGATAGTCATAGGAACCATCAACCTTTGGGAATGACTGTCCAATTTCACGTTCGAGGTCTTGTTTCTTCTTCTTGAATACCACGATGTCTCCTTCGACAACCCTCTTAACAAATTGAGCGCGATACGAACACATGTCAGATCGCTTCTTGGTGCTGGCGATGAGATGTGCTTTTCTCTTTTTGTAATAGTCCAATCGAAGATCGATAAAGTCCAAAAGGATTGTCTCAGCGTTGTTATACTTGCAAATACCCTTAGTGGGGTGGAATAAGTGCATGTTTGTGTCACGCACCGTCTTTTGAAGTTTGAGATCCTTCACAATATCCTTACCATCATATCCCTGTACGACGAAATCAACGTTCTCGGTTGTGCTGTTGTTCGTAAAACTTCCGATAACCTTCTTCTCAACAAGACTGTCCAAGTGTTCCTTGTAGTCTTGGGTCCACCTCCCCGGTGGGAGCTCACTGATCTTGACGGTGGTTCCGATGACCTGCCAAATACCCTCAGTTATCCACCCCCCCGTTTCATCCTCAAAAACACGACCCCTGAATCCCCTGAACCAAGGCTTCATTTTCTTGATTTCTTTACCATTCATGAAATTCAGAATGTTTTTCTTGATGTCTTCAGGATTGAAGGATGGGACGTAGCAACTGAAGCCAGTTCCAATACCCTCCGTTCCATTGACCAGCACTGTAGGGATAATTGGCATGTAGAATTCGGGCTCAATGGATCGCCCATCGTCATCGAGATACGTGAGAACAGCGTCATCCTTGGGATCGAAGATCTTTCGCGTGTCATCTGAAAGTCTCGTGAAAATGTAGCGAGTCTGAGAAGCGTCTTTACCACCCATCAAACGTGTCCCAAATTGCCCACAGGGTTCGAGAAGATTGATGTTATTGGATCCGGTGTAGTCATTGGCCAATTTGACAATAGTTTCGGCGAGGGAAACTTCGCCGTGGTGATATGCACTCTTCTCAGCCACATACGCCGCTAGCTGTGCGACTTTCATTTCATCTCTCAAATTCTTGTGGAAACACGAATACATCACCTTACGTTGAGAAGGTTTGAGACCATCCGCTACATGTGCGATAGAGCGCTTGAGATCAGCGAGACTGAAATTCACCAAGTCCTTGTGAACAAAGTCAGTGATAGCCAGCTGCGTTACATTGCCATAGGGCACCTCAAGCTCACCAGTTTCTTTCGCGGTGCTCTCTAGGAGCCACGTCTTTCTCGCATCCGCCTTCTTCTTGTCAAACGCGAGAATGATGGACTCATCTGTCATCGCGTCCATGTCGAATTTCACGGTGAGATCTTGAATCTTTTTGAAATATTCACGCGCCTCAGCACTGGTGCTGGTTCCCAAACCCTTGTAGTATTTGATTTTCCACCCAGACTTACCATTACCATACCAAGATCGGAACGCTGAGTCAGTGTAAAAAGACTTCGTATCAGAACCCTTGGTAGCCTTGATGATCGGAGTCACCATACTCACGACAAAGTTGAACTTGAGGAGGGAGGGCCAGAAGTAGTGGAACATGTTGAGAATGAGACCCTTGATGTGGGACCCGTCATTGTCCGCGTCAGTCATGATCATGAGGCGACCGTAGCGAAGCTCTGAAACATTCGTATATTCCTTACCCTGTTGGAGACCCAAAATCTTTTTGAGGTCGTTAAACTCCTGGTTGGAGGTGAGTTGTGCCACTGAAGAATCCCTAACATTCTTGCATTTACCCCTGAGAGGAAAGACCCCATAGTGATCTCGACCCACAACAGATAATCCCGCGACTGCGAGAGTCTTCGCCGAGTCACCCTCAGTCACGATGAGGGTGCACTTACCAGATTGAGCTGTGCCAGCCTTGTTCGCGTCATCCAACTTGGGAATCCCAGTAATCTTGGACTTACGAGCACCGTCAGTCTTCTTGAGTTCCTTCATCTCCTTAAACTTTGAGAGCGCTGTGAGTTCATCCGCTATACCAGTCTTGAGCGCGTTCTTCACAAAGTTCTTTGGGGGCTCAAACTTTGAACCGAAATCGGCAGCCTTTGATGTGCATTCAGACTTTACCTGGCTCGAGAAGGTTGGGTTCTCGATGGTCGCCTTCACAAAGATAGTAAAGGCGTTCTTCACCTGTTGTGGCTTGAGCTTAATCTTCTTCGCCATGTCCTCGATGATCCCGTTGGCGATGAGATTCGCCGCGTGATCCACGTGGGTGCCACCTTTCATGGTGCAAATACCATTGACGAAAGAGACCTGCTCGAGTCCATTTTCAGATGGACCAATACAGACCGACCAACGGTCACCAGACACAGAGGCGACATCTTGGACGCCTTCATGCATCTTGGCATAGGCTTCAAAGTTCTGTTTGGGGAGAACGTCCCCATTGAACTTCACCTTGCAGTTTTGGGTTGTGCAAATATTGGCATCCCAAACCCTCTTTTGGAAGATATTGTAGATGGTGTCGTCCATCTTGGACATCCCAAACCTCTTCCACTCGGGTGTGAATGTAATGGAGACCGACGATGTAGCACCGGAATGTTTTTTGATTTTTGGGGGGTCACAGACGGTCATGTTCTTCGACCATTTTTGGGTATACGTCTGCTTTGTCTCATGATCCTTGATTATCACTGAGAAGTCGCTGGAATAAATATTGGCCAACTTGGCACCATAGCCGTTGCGACCACCCACGATGCGCTTTTGTGTGTCATCATAGTTGGTGCTCGTGAGAAGGTGACCAAAGACAAGTTCAGGGTTCCAGAGACCCTCCTTTTCATGCATACGAACACCAATACCACCGAGGGGTCCGTTGTTCTCGATAGTGACCGAGCCCACATTCTTATCGATGCTGACAGAGATGGAACTAACCTGTTTGGGGTGGAGAGAGTTGCGGTCGATGGCGTTGACGAGGATTTCATCAAAAATTTTCAAGAGAGCTGGGGAATACTTGAGGTTCTTCTTCGTGAAGGTGGACCCATTGAGAATCCAGTAGGGTTCAGAACCCTGCTCGACTGGACCGACATATGAGTCAGGTCTCTTGAGAATGTGTTCGATGTGGGTGAGCTTTTGGACACTCTCCATACTTTCTTGGATGTATTACAAATCTAATCTCTAACTTAGGTGGAATTATACCATCTATCGAAAATAACAAGACGATCTTCACACGACTTCTTCTTGGCGGGGTTATTGGTGGGAACTCGCGCTTTCCAGTCGGTTTGGAACGCACAAAACCTGTTCGAGTGCTTGTGGACCACTGACATGAACTCGTGGATTTTTTCAGGCTTCACGTCCGGGTGTTTCATGACGATCGCCTGAATAGTCATGATGATGTACCGAGGCCACTTGATGAGTGGTTTGTTGACGTAGTTCTCCGCATTGTTGGGCATTAGACAATAGAAGATCTTCATGAAGTTGTCCACTTGGTCAGAAAGTTTAGCCGAGTCGATCCGAACACCACGGTATTTTTCAGCATCCTCGCGGAGCTTGAGTACACTTGAAATTCTCTCTGTGTGAACCAGGTCATTCTTGATAAAATTCGAGAGAAGCATGTACATGGCCATGGAAGTGTCTCCACGTAAATTCTTGGTACCGGCGAGATCGGTGAACTCAAGAAGAGAACTCGCATGGCGGTCTCCAAGAGCACGAGCGAGTTCGCAGACCTCGATGGACGGCATCATATTCACAAACTCTCCCGAGTTGATGGGCAAACCCATGTTCACCCGGAGGATGAATTGCTCTTCTTCAATGTCTGTGAGTCCCATGTAAATTGTGTACCTGATTTTGCGATATTTGAAAATATCCTGTTGTTCGAGTGACATTTCACTGTAGTACAACCCGTTGTACTTCAGTTTGTTTCCCATGAACTTCTTGATCGTGTGAACTCGATGCCCACCTTCGAGGATCCTAAACACCGAATCTCTTTCAGAGACGGTGATGGGATTGACCACGAAGTCGTGGAAGAGGGAGTCGATGAAAAAGTACTCTTGCTCCGAGGTCCATGTGGTTGCATCTCGTTGGAGGATTGGGTGGTTGATCCACTTGGCGTTCTCACGCATGAGCTCGTCGTAGAACCCCCCGAGCTGAAGGCTGTCGTCGTTGCGGTAGTAGGTTGTGGGAGACATTTTTTTCGATTGTTGTCATTTTACAGATCAAACATTTAACTTAGGTGCGATAACTTCTGGACATATGAAACATTTCTAGGGCGACTTCATCTGGATCAACATTAAAAAATTCACCGTTTGGTGCTCTGTGGGAGGCAAAATGATTATGTAACCGTCTTTCTAATTCCCTGGCATGCTCGGTTGTCGGCATGAGGCGAGAATAATACACATGAAATCTTTCTGGAACACTAGAATTCAACACACCAAGTCTTTGGTTGACGTTTTGAGAAAAGCCAATTTTGACAGGTGCAAACGAAGGATTTGTGAGTGCATAAACAGTTGTAGGTGGCATTTAAATAAAGGACATCGAATTCTTTAACCTATGTAGTGGATCTACGTTTTATTACCTTGATTTTCAAAATTCCTCGTGTGGTACTATTGCGCTAAAACATTACAATTTTCCTAAATCTTCTAGGACTTTTAATACATACATACGCTCTTCACGGGTTGTTTCGTGTGAACTTAACCTATGAGCAATTTCATTAAATATCTCTCGAATTTCGCCGTTAGACACAGACCTAATAGTCAGGGGTTGAACTATTTCGTATAAAGATGTCATTTTTTCATGAAAGTTTCAAAGTTTGGACTTTCACTTAAGTTTTTATTTCTTAATGAGAGAAGCTACAAAATACATAATTGGTGGAACAGAAATAGAACCAACGGTAGTCATCGCAGCTGCCTGAGCTTCTTCCGGTGTTTTGATTTCACCGTGGATAACCTTGGAGATTGACCCCTCCATGATCTTATCGACTGTCGAATCGATGGGTTTCACTATCATGGGGATAGCTGAAATGCCGATCAGTGTAGGTAAAAGGTGCATCACTTGATTATCATCCATGTTATTAGTGGAAACAATACTAGCGGCCATGTTTACAATGACCCTAATGATCGACCCCGGCCAGAAAACCGACGCGAGCATCTGCCATGTGAGAGTTTCTGTAGATATCCTCAGAGTATCCATAATTTTATCCTCTTCTTCGGCACCCTGGTACGCCTTCTCACCCTTATCGATAGTGTCAAATATCACATATGATGCGGCAATACAGTAGGACGCGGGCAATCCCCATTCGGGGAGATAGGTTGTGAAAGCTTCTCCGAGTTCATTCGCGTATCCCATGTAGCGCAAAGAAGTTTCACGGTAAGGGTCGACATTCTTGTAGGCGGTTGAATAAATCTTGAATCGTTTGTTATGTTTCAGTGCTGGTTTGCACATCATCTTGGGTGTAACGATGGAGAACATTGTTCATTGTGAGTATTTCAGTTTAAAACTTTATATCTGATTAGGATATATGCTCTCACTGGCCAGTGTCCAGCCAAAAGTTAACATCGCTAGAAAATTTGAAAAGCGGGTCAATAAGGCTGTGGTTGGAACAGCGGTCAAAGTCATTGATAAGTTGTATGAAAACAAAGATTATGCACGATTCTACGTTCTCGAAACAGTTGCGCGTGTGCCATATTTTTCCTTCGTATCTGTTCTGCATCTCTATGAAACTCTTGGGGTGTGGCGAAAAGTCGACTACTTGGAGACCCACTTCGAACAGACCATGAATGAGTTCCATCATTTACTCATCATGGAAGATTTGGGTGGAGATGAACGTTTCATCGACCGTTTCTTTGCACAGCACGTGGCGTTTGCATACTATTGGTTAACATGTCTGATATATTTGGCTTCACCGCGGATGGCGTATAACTTGTCGGAGCAGATTGAGGAACACGCATATCATACATATGATGAGTTCTTGAAACGAAATCGCACCAGTTTAGTTCTTGAAAAACCACCAGCTGTGGCTGTCAATTACTATGACGATGTTCAGAATTTGTATGACGTATTCGTCAATGTGAGAAACGACGAAGGTGACCATGTTAAGAAAATGCGGGATTATCAATCGGATCTAATGGAGGTGTAATCTTTTCTCCACTTACTGTAAGAATGTATTTCTACTTCATCGTGGCAATCTTCATACTCATCGTCATGATGCAGAACAAGACGAGGGGTATGACACACTCTATAGATAAACTCGTGAGACAGTCAGCTCGATACGCAACAGCGGCTCAACAAGACAAATCACCGATGATCGCCGTTCTACACGCGAATTATGCGGCTGCGTATTTATACGCACTCAAAGATATAGCCACAAACTCACAGATCCACAATGCTACTGGTATCGATGTTAAGAAATTCACAGAGCACGTAGTCAACGTTCAGGATTACGTCACGAAGAAGACGAGTGACAGTTGCCCGGAGTTTGTTGGCCAAGTAGATGTGTATCTCGCAGAAATTGGAGGTGAAGCTTAATAAGCACCTAAGTTGACCAGGTTTTTGTAAAATTTCAAGATTTTCAAAATGCAAGTCATCCGTGACGAAGTTTGGCAGAAATGCCTCGCTGATGCGACAAAGATGCATCGGCTCACTGAACCCGATGACAAATGCTACAATCTTGCAGATGCGACGTGGAAGTGTAAAATGTCCTACAAGAATCATGAGATGAAGAAAAATGAAAGACAAATCATCGTGATCGACAAACCCCCTGAACCAAAAAGCGCGCAACGCACCTCAAACAAATTATGCGCTGCGATGACTATGGCTGGAAAACCCTGTTCTTTCAGGGCTGTGTGTGGCGATTTCTGTAGGAAACACAGGATCGACAAGAATGAGATGGGTGTCAAAATTAAAATCCAGGCGTAGTATAGAACAATGTTAGATCAGGATAGACTTAGACCCGTTATAATTTCAATGGCTCTCTATATCACTATATGCACGCTCGTCCCCATACTTTTCAAAAAGCCAACTGGCGTCCAAGTCATTGACGATCTCACACTTTCGGTCATTCGTCAAAAGGAAATGCTAATGAGCGGCACGATCCTCGTTGGTCTCATCACCATGGGAACTAATTACGTTCATGACGAACTCATCTAAAACATTCTTCCTCCCGACCAATTTCCGTGTATGTGTGTGATCCATAACGCGCACCCGCTTTTCATACGCGTCTCTCATGAAGCCTAAAAGCTGATCAAAATTTGGTTTTCCCCACTCCATACCCTTTTGGAAAAGGAAATCATCTTGCTCCAGTTTTTCGAGTTCACAGTCAATGATATAGGGTGTCTTAATGTATTCAGGAGCACCCCCGTAATTTGTGATGATCACAGGTTTATCGCGAATAGCGGCTTCGACAGCGCCCATACCTACACCCTCTGAATGTGAAAAACTCACGTAACAATCCGATTTGTTATGTATATCGTCTAGATCAGATTCAGAAACTAACCCATTGATCACTTCAACACGAGGAAGCTGTATATCGATGTCCTGCTTACATGTAGCTTTTACAACCAGGCGAGTGTTTGGTTCATTGAGTCTGATGAACGCTCTCAAAATTTCTCTAAAGTTTTTACGCTGATCCATAACATTTCCGATATGATAGAACACGTAAGGTTTCTCTACGGGTGGTGGAATGTAGGCGTGAATCACGTAGAACTCATTCGTTGGAAATTGTTTGGACAAAACCCTTTTACAGAACTCACTTGGAACTGCGACCCTTTTGAATTCATTCATGATCAGACCATAATCCGCGTGAACAGTTTCAGTTTCGCACACCGTCATACAGGACAAGTTCTTCACACGGGAACGAATATAGTCAGTGTGTCTCAGGTGTTCTTGAACCGGAAGAAGAAAGACGAGTGCATCATTCACCTCAGGGAGTTCGCCACCAATCGGATAGTATCCACAGTTTAGTAACTTGGTATACTTCTTGGCGTGTTGACCGATCCCACTCAACGTCGAGGGACCAATTATGATCATTAGCTTAAAAACAAATCTTGTTTTTATATATAGTACCATGAGTTCTCTTCGCGAAGAAATTATCCAGGAAATGGAACACCCCCGTGTAGACAAGAAACGTCTTTTTGACCTTCTCTTGAAGATTATAGACAATGGCGGTGCGGGTGGTGTTGGACCCCAGGGACCCCCGGGTCCCGCGGGTGAGCGTGGTCCCGCGGGCGAGCGTGGTCCCGCGGGCCCCGCTGGCAAGTCTGCCACCGCCGCAACCACCACCACAAAGAAGACAACCACAAAGAAAAAGGCTGAGACATCCGCTTAAAGTATACGTTACATTATTAGTTACATGTTGACTCTCAGTTACACACCTACCCGTATTTACAATTCGTCGAATAAAAAACCGCGGAATCCAGAATCGAGACCGAAGAAATATCAGGTTGTGGAAACAGCGCAACTCATTCAGATGCGTCACCAGATTGCTAGATATAAGCAGTCTGAAAAGAAGCTCAGATTGCTGGCTTCGTGGGGTGTGCGCTCTACAGAGTCGTCACTACACGATTTGCGCGGAATCTTGGAAACATTGGACGAGCTCTATGGAGAGGACGCTTTTGAGGATGAACTGTAGAACTTAGTCTACCAAATATTCGCTACTTACGACACTAATATAGATATGATGGTTCCATTTCTATATTAAGGTTTATCTGTCCCCGTAAAGCTCCAAAATATCTTTGACAATTGGGGATCGTTCTATGTCCACGTGTTCAAAAACGACACTATCGATTCTTTTCAATTGTTTACCCTTCACCTTGTCATAAATATCTTTGAGTCCATTCTCATCATACTTTCTATCGTGTTGGTTCAGGTCCCCGGTGATGACCATTTTACTACCGTCACCGATACGGGTGAGTAGCATTTTCATTTGGTTAGGGGTTGAATTCTGCATCTCATCCGCTATGACGAAAGAATCTTTGAAGGTTCTTCCTCTCATGTAAGCCAGGGGACAAATTTCGAGGATTTTCTCTTTGATCATGTATTGGATATCGGTTTGGTTGTAGTATTCACCGAAGATGTCCATGATAGGTCTCACCCATGGGTCCATTTTTTCCTCCAACGTCCCGGGTAGATACCCGATGTCCTCCTCTACCGATACAACTGGTCGTGTCAATATAATTTTTTTATAGGATTTGTCGTTATAGCCAGTTATAGCAGCCATGCACGCTAACATGGTTTTACCCGTTCCAGCTGGGCCAATGGCGAAAACCATCTGCTTATTTGGGCTATACAACATCCGAGTGTAGTCACGTTGTCTATCACTTTTAGGAATCACGTTTGGGCACACGTCTTTTTCTTCAAACTGTAACTCTTCTTCGTAATAGTCCGTTTCGTAAGATGATGAGAGGGAATATTTCATTCGACGACCCTTTTTACCCCCCATACTTTTTACGCAGAAGTTTTATTAACCCACCAAATGAACCCACTTAATAATGTGACCAAAAGAACCACAAGAAGACCGAACGAATATTTTTTAGGGTTTTCCTCTGGAGGTTTGTCGGGGAGTTTTCGAACGTTTTCATTGAGTGTGTCAATTTTTTTGAGTAGCTTTTCCAAAGCTCTCAAAATTTGAAGTTCGCGATCTTTTGGTTTCTCCTTCACATTCACTGTGGTGATTTCAAGAACCATATACCACTTCGCATCACTTTGAAGAAGTGCATAATCACCATCATCTTGGGATTCATAAATCTTGAAGTTGAGCTTCTTGATTGAAATGGGATTGAAGTAGTTGGTCTTCCTATGAAAACTTTTCCATTGTTTGTCACGTAATACTAAACCACTGCTTCCGGTGAAATGCCTTTCCAGGGGAACCCGTGCCAAAACCTGTCCGTGACGTTCATCCAGGAGTTGTGCCACTTTAGGAATCTCCGGGCACACGATATCCACATATTTAGCCACGTTCGTGTTCAAGTTCGAATCGTTTTCTCCAACCTGTGTGATGTAGAAATCAACCATCTTGATACCTAGAACACGGCTCATATCTTCCACGTGGGTATTCGACTCAAGGGTCAAATCCAACGCGAATGTATTATTTGTCCCGTTCACTAAACCAGATTCCAGAATCACGTACTGAGTCCTCTTTGGGATATCGTCCAAGGACATTCTAATGTAATCCAACAAAAAAAAGTCTATAGTACTAACATGGAACAATATAACCAAAGAATTCAGTTTTTCCAAAGACATAAGACGAAACTTGGAGTCGCTATTGTTGTCATAATAATTCTTTCGTTGATATCCTCATTTTCCAGTGGAAGTAAGAAGGACACTGAGAGTGACGAATCCCAAGTGGCGTCGACAGGCGACGAACCCCAAATGCCGTCGACGAGTGGGAATCAGGTGGCTTCGATGAGCAGAGAAGATATGGAGAATACAGTGATCGAGGCGAAATTCGGGGGAAGTGCTACTATGGACCCTTCTACCCTGGCACAAGTACAACAAATGGCTTCGAAACTATCTTTCAATAATTTAGACATTAACGAAGATAACAAAATTTCAACTGATGAAATTCCAGACGGTGATCTCAAAGATGAATTATTTGGCTACGACCTAAATGAAGACGGGGTCCTGGATCTAGATGAGTATCGGGAGTTTTTTGAAAATCGGAATAAATAAAATAAAGTGCAAGTGTAAAGATGATCGCTATGCAAGCGTGTCATTAAGGTTTCTTGCTTATAAATTTGCACTCTCAACTGTGTTGTACCAAACCGTAAGGGATATGATGATTGGGGATAGTGAAACCTTCTACGACACGGAGGAGAAGGTCTATAATGACCTATCTAAAGATGAGTAAATTTACAGCTCAA
>Ga0213862_10000500_pt1 | contig 16531 bp, 33 predicted proteins | sample PICome_7_FD_160092 | JGI IMG/M metagenome (GOLD analysis project Ga0213862, IMG submission 160092) | Coastal seawater microbial communities near Pivers Island, North Carolina, United States - PICO266 | ecosystem: Environmental > Aquatic > Marine > Coastal | place: USA: North Carolina... | reverse complement strand
TTACTGTGTGTTTTTCGTTTTCATAATAATTCCAGTATGCAGCTAAGCTACTAGTCTCTTTGTATTCATCGGGCATACATTGTGGAGGTTCGACAAATCCATTGTCGGGCATACCAGAAGGCGGATACATTAAGGCTTCACGACACTTAGCAATACTAAGGTGATGTTTATTGTATCTAGCTGTATACTCTTTGCCCAATGCAAGCATGTGGTCGTATAACCAATTGTAATGGTGTACACTATCTCGTACCCATATAGTACTTGGATGATTAAGGTGTGCTTTTTTGTATGGCACATTGTCGCCGTTATTATATACATGGTGTGCAGTACATAACATTTGCGCTGACTCTAAAATCATTTTGACTTTATGCTTGTCGTAAAAGAAACTAGCTGCTTTAGCTGGATCTGGGTGTAAATAAAATATATTCATTAAAACCTTTTTTTATTAACCCTATTATAATGTTTGTCTAATAATAGGTGAGCGACTTCTTCGCTTATCATATTTTCGTTGTATAGTTGCCATATTAGTTTACTCATAATCCTGATTTTTTTAAGAAATAATTATACACTTCTGGTATATGTTTCTTATAATAAGGTTGTTCTGATGCAACCCATTTTTTAAGATCTTCTTTAGATTTCCAGAAGTTAGAATACTTCGATCGATAGTTAAATGTAACTTCTATATCGTCAATAAAATCACCGACTGTCCAGCCTTCCCATATGTGTTTATCTCTATTTATCATAATAACTACCTGTTTTTATAAAGTTTTTTACTTTTTGTTCCCAATAATAATCTTCTTTAACTTTTTCTTTGATTATACCGTAATATCTTTCTGATAATGGATCATTCATAATTTCTAAGTGTTTTATACAGAGGATGACGATAGCTATTAGCTTTTGTACGCTCGAAATATGTGAACGTAGCACGCTTACCGATATAGTCATGCACATTGTTTAGAATGTCGCGACGATCATCGAAGTTGTAGCCTTTGCCGATAGGACAGCCAAACATAATGCCATCGTCATCAAGCATAAGAAATTTACCAATTAGACCAGTAAACTTACCTTTGCCCGCTTCATAGCCAACAATAGTAGCCTCAGTGTCGTGAAAGTCTTTGAACTTTTGCAGGTTGTAAGAACGTTTGCATTCGTACGGACGGTCAAGACGAAGTATAGAGCCTTCGTAACCGTTTGCTAAAAACCCATCAGTATGCAAATTCAAAGCTTCTTCGTATTTATTAACCTCGTATGTGTTAACAAACTTAACGCAATAGCTTACTGGTAATTCCGCTTCAAGCCAAACAATACGGCTAGAAAATTTTGCCTGACGTAAAGCAGGACCAGGAATGTAGTCGTAACAGTGGAATTGTACATAACCAGCAGACTCAACACGATCACCTTCTTTAGGTTTTGTTTTGCGAACAAGTGAGATAATTTTTTCAAAATCATCTTTTAGTTTATGGTTGTACAATTCGCCGTCAAGTATTACATCTGGGTATTTTTCGAAGAACGGCTCGAGATTGGCAGTGATGTGGTGAATGTTCAGCCACTCTTTGCCTGTTCGTGAATAAGCACCATCTTTCGATATTACACAGCGTACGCCGTCTAGCTTTGGTTGCATAAAGACTTTCTCGGACCAGTCGACTTCTTTCTTGCCTACTTTGTATGCGAGCATTGGTTGTATCATAATTTACTTAATTTATTTTGTATTTTTTGTATTTTATTATTTACTATTGCAGCTTTTTCGTATTGTTCGCGCTCTTCGTATTGCGACAATAGCGTCATAAGCCTAGCTAATTCAGCTAATAATAGTTGTTCTTCGTCTTGAACAAGGGAATAGCCTTGTCCAAACATTTGGCTTACGTCGTTGGTAAACTGCTGATCCCATTCTTTCTGCTTTTCCATTAAGCCTACTATAACAAGATCAGCAACTTTAACAGCCAACGCTTCAAGTTCTTCTTCAGTCATTAACTTACTTTATTATATTGCCATTTGCCAATAATATTAGCGTTAATAAATTTACCTTTAGAACTTGCATTAAATAAGCCATGCCAATAAAATCTTGGGATGCGCTCATAGTTATAAACGCCACCGTTTTTATAGAATAATGTTAGGCGTTTAGTTAGGTTGTTGTACTTTGCATCGTGGATGCACTCGGAGTCCACTAGGACTTTTTCAATTATATTACTCATAGTTTTAATTTATTATATTATCGATTATACTTCGTGTTAAGTTTGTAAATTTTAATGGAATACTAATCCCACTTTATGGTTTTTACTAAACCACTTTGTTGCCATCAAATCAATACTAGAAGCATCCACATAGCCGTTGCGTATAAGATCGCTAGTAGTAGAAAAGATTTTGGTGTGTCTGTGTTTTCTTTCATTTATCATATGTTTTTGTTTACCTGAATCACTGAATATTATGTCGTAATTAGCTGGTAATGAAGCTTTTAGTATTAAATCTATCATATTGGTGTAACTGTAAAACCTAACGCTTGGGTTGTGTATAGCAACTTCTATCCACTTTTTTAGATATGCGCCGGAATAATAATCTCCGCTATCATGGACACGCACGTAATCGGGTTTCTTACGCTTAATCTCTGCGTTCATCGCATCAACAAAATCGTCGGTCTTGGTTAGCTCGTAACGTTTTTCAAACGCTGGTTTTACATTACTCCATATGTAGGCTCCCTTCTTAGCATAGCAGAACTTTACGCAAGCATCCGCCATGGGGCACGTCAGTTTACCACTTGCGCTTTTATACGCTGGTATACCGAAGTTAAATACCCTAAGCCCTAATTCTTTACTAGTCTTTTTTAATTTACTATTCTGTGTCAGAAGATTCATAGTATTCAAGTATTCGTTCAATGTCATCTTCCATATTCACAATTTCTTGTGCTAGTTCGTAAACTTGTTTAAAACCACGTAGTTCGTAGTCTCCAAAGTCATATACGTCGCGCTCTTCGATCGCGTAAACGCAGTCTTGCATATCTTTTGCCGTGTTTTCGAAGCGGCAATAACTCATATTTGGCATAATTTTAGTCTAATAATACCATGTAAGCCTCGATGTTATTTTTTTGGAACCATCTAAGAGCTTTATGGAATTCGTTAATTTGTTTTTGTGTTACTGTTTTAGGTGCAACTTCCATTACATATTGGCTACCCATAATAAAATCGTACATAGATAGTTCAACGCCGTTTAATGTATATTCTTCGCCGCTAAACGGATTTGTTACTGTTTCGCCTTTTTCATATATTACACCTTGGAACCATTTAGGCACCAACTGTTTCGTCTTCGTACTCATAACCTTCTTCAATTAATTCGTTTTCAATTTCTTGCTTTTTATCATTGTAATAATCGTCATATACTTCTTCGATAACTTCCTGAAACGCATAATCTTCGTCATTAAGATTATCGTAGTATATAGTTGCACCATCAGTCATAGCGTCAGGCATTTTTTCTAGCCAGTCGTTATCATAATAGTATATGTCTTCGTTAACATTTGGGTTGCGATCGTTATCGGTTGCAATCCATACTTCATAGCCATCAGCGGTTGTTTCAGTATAGAACATCATATCCGGATTGTTAGGCCATTCGTCAGTTATTTTGAAATCAAAGTGCTTAGCTATAGTTTTAAGCATATAGTCATAATCTAGGTCTTCTCTTTCAAGTACGTTAATTTTACGCAATCTTTTTTCGATCAATTCGTCAGTTAGTATTTTACTCATAGTCTTTAGATATTAAAATGTTATCACCGTATTTAAAATCCCACGCTGAAACTTTTATAATTTCAAGGTTTGAAAATGTATATAACGAGCTAACGTCGCTAATTTTTAAGTCACTATAGAATGTAGTGCTTGACAAAGCTTCAACTATGGAGTCGATAGATGCTTTGTATTTGTCGTTTTCAGAAGAATGTAATGCCTCTTTGATTTCAGGTTTTAGCCTTTCATAAATTGTTAGTCTACTCATATTTATTTGATTTATTATATTATCGATTCTTGTTCGTGTTTAGTTTGTAATAGTGGACGTGGCAGGAATCGAACCCGCGTTACCGGCTTGAAGGTGACATTCCGCCCGCTTCCGGTCTAACCATTTCACGCCCATTTCAGGTATGCTCGTATGTTTTTCGGTCGAGTTACAGCACCACACTCGTGCCCATACCTGTATATTTGAGAAGAGGATAGAACTGGAATGTTAGGGACGCTACGCTGGGCTTATACCCTTTTCTCTGTTTATACTATCTTTCACCGTCATCGAGCCGACGTCATCGTTCGCACAATTACAGGTGATCAATCCCTAGTGCCGTCAATATCTTGTCGCCTTTAATCTAGTTTCCAGACTTCTTCTCATTGCTAGCTATTCACTTATGTACACACGTATCTCCTCCCTGAGTTCCTATGTGCCTAATTAAGCTACTCGTCTAGCTATTTACGTCGCCAAGCTCTGTGCACGGATGCACTTACTTCTTGACTGACGATTTGTATTGTATTACCGGTTTTATGCTCAATAATTGGTACATAACTGTACGTTTGGGTTGTTGAGCAATTAACACAGGTTTTGTAGCCCATATCTAATCGCAACCGTGGTATATTTGTTCCGCATCTACAATACATAGTTTATTTTTTTTGTTACATTTATATTATCGATTTACATTCGTGTTAATTTTGTAATAAATATTTAGTCACTCTATCCCAATTTGGGAACTTTTCGGTGCCAAATTGTATTAACTCACCTTCAAACTCACCCGCGCCGTTGGCCGTTCGATCGTCAATAAGGTAATCGCCACGCAATAAACTTTTATTGTTAGACAATATCAGTCTTTTGTGAGCTTTTTCACCTAAGTACTTACTAACCCATAAACGCTTATGTGTCCAAGAGTTGGGTATATTCCACGGCGCTGTGGATAGAATATAGACGTCGTAGTCTTCGTCAAAGCATAGTTCATTGAATGCTTCTACCGCACCATCAATTGGTGGTGGGTCTTTGAAAACGTTTTGATGCCAACCTTGCTTATCTAAATTAGATTGCAGGTCAACAAGGACGCCGTCCATATCTATATATAGTATTTTATTTTTCATAAGTACATATCTGCTTGCCACTGAGGTATACCTGCGTTGTATCTCTCCCAATACTGACGCTCGATCGCTTCTATTTGCACTCTTGTGAGTGGTTTGTGGCTAAATTTTCGTCTATTTGAATATTTCTTCATACATTTTAGCTATTGCGAGGTACATGACGTGGCTGTGTATAGCATTATAGTCATCTCCGTCTTGTTCAAAGTCTGATAGTTGCCAATCAATACTATCATACATCAATTCCATTGTGACGTCCGCGACACCTTGTGCGATTTCGTCAAGCTCTTTCATCTTACTCATAATATTTTCATTGTTTTAGCTAATGCTTCAACCGCATTATACATTATTGTTCCGTGCGTTTCATGTAGCTCTTCGCCCCACTCATCAGTGCCAATACAATCACTTAAGTAGTCAGCAGTTTCTTGAAATACTTTATCGTATAAATGGTCAACAAAATTATTAAATTCGGTTTGTTGTGTTTTATTAGTTGCCATATTCAATATCTGATTTATTAGTTACCATCCATTCTATGTTACCTATACTATGGCCAGCACCTATTAAAAATGCTTCGCATTCTTCGGACTGCACTGCCCAATAACCCGGACTTGACCAGTTTTTATCGTTGCATAATTGGCTAATGTCGTATCTATATGCTTTACCGTCTATAAAATCTAGTACAAAAATATACATTGAACCTCTTTCTTCTAGTTGCTTTCGCTGCTCATTAGCAAGCGCTTGGTCTTCTTGCATTTCGTGGTATTTTTTTATTGTATCACTCATTACCATTTAGTTTCGCTAGGCGCTGGACCTAAAAATTTATAAAATTGTTTTTTGTATATAGCTAATTTAACTATAATTTGGTGTGTAAATTTTCTTACATTATTCATATTAATCTCCTGTATAATCGCCGGGTTTTTTACTTGCGTAATACTCTGCGCATCCGGCATCGTGCAGTTTACGTCGTTCTACATATTTGTCGTGATTGTCGATTAGGTCGTCAATACGAGCTTTCATTTCGTCTTCCGACTGCGCTGGCAAGTAGCTAACATGATAAGGCGCGAAGTTAAAGTGTTCACATCCGTACCCGCTAGCTAGCTTACCGTTGTAAGTCGTCCACTCTTTGTAGTGGTAGGGAATACCCCTATGCAAAAGCATCCCAGATAGTTTTTTTGTCTTCAACATAGGTTAAGCCTTTGTAGTTAAACCATTGATAAATTCCGTCTTTATCTTTATTTTCATCGTATTTGAAACCGAATGATGGAGGTAGATTGCCTACTGTATATGGTTTGAATTTGATGCCATTAAGTCTAATGGATTTGTCGGTTGAAATTTTAAATTTTTGCATAGTATTATTTTTTATTTGTTACATATATATTATCGATCGGTGGTCGTGTTTAGTTTGTAAAACTTCCATCGTGATACATAGTGTGTATTCGGTTAGATACACCTTGAGCCACCCATAGTTTAGTGTGGGAGTAAGTTCTACCCTTGCTACCAGCACCTTTAGCTCGTACTTGTACACGTTTGTACTCTTTGTCCGTTAAGCCAGAGCAATAGTCACCTTGAGTTATCTCAAGTCGGTGTTTGCGATTTCGTTCTTTTCGTGAGTTAGTTAAATACTCACACGCTTCTTTCATTGTCATCATTGTACATTACGTTTTACCCAGTTAATAATATATTCTAACCTGTCGAGTTCGTTAGGTATTAGTACTCGTTTGTAGTTGTAGATAGTGGTATCTAAGTAGCCTCTACCGTGCCATACACCCGTCCAATACTCGTCTTTAATTTTTACCACTTTGTTTATTTGGTACAAACGATCGAGTCGGTATGATTCAATTCTGACGTAACCTGATTGATAGGATTTTATTTTACGTCCGTCGTTTAGTAGGAACGTGGTAGTTCCATTGTTATTTATTTCTATTAGTTTCATACAAATATATTATCGTTAGGTAATCGTATTAGTTTTGTAAAATTTACTATAAATTTATTCCTATTTGTTTATTTATTTCCGCTTCTACTTGTTCGAGTAGGTCTAAGTATACCGCTCTCATATCGGTTTCATCTTCCCACTCACATTCGTCCGCTACATACTCATATATTCTCATAGCCGTATTTGCCCAACCATTTGCTTCTTCGAAGTTAACATAGTAATTAATGGTATCTTCATCCCAATAAAATTTCTTATTTTCCATATTATTTAAATTTATTTGCTACTTCGTATATTTCTTGTTTGTCGTCGTAATCTAAACCTTCAGTTTGATTAGCGTAATATCTTAATACATAGTGTACAAAGGTACAATCGTTTTCGGTGAGTTTAATAATTCGCATAGTTTATTTAGTATTAGTAGTTTGATAAAATTTAATTCTTTCATTAACTTCGTCACGAGTTATTTCACCTTTCATTTGACGTAAAATATCGCTACTCATATCGATTTGTTTTCCGTTTTCACAAGTTAGTATAAATTGCATAGTAGTTTATTTTTTAAATTCATATATATTATCGAAACCAATTCGTGTTAGTTTTGTAAAGAGTATAAATAGTTAGTATGAAAAAAAAGTGTTTATGGTGTAATACTCTACCTCTAAGTACCTAATTAAATTTATTTACCCAAAAAGTGTGACAATAGGGTGTTAAGTATATATAATAAGAGGCTAATGTCGCACTGTTTACCGATCGTTAACAATGTTATAGGTGGTTGCTATACACATCAGTTTACTGTGTGCACCATAATTTCAGGGTTTTGCTCTGTTTAACATTATTTATACTGGTGATCATACACAGCTCAACGCGCCAGTCCCTCGTTTATTTACCCTGCCCAGTTAAGCCTGCTTCAAAGCCATAGGTTCGGACAGTCACCCGTGAGGGGTTAAGTTAGATTACTTTACTTCATCTAACTCAACTCTTTCAATTACTACATTTCGAACATTCGAAGGCATATCGGTAGATTGAGACCAATAACCTCTTTTAATCCAACAAGGCATAATGTTTAGTTTAGGTAACATTACTTTAAGAACCTCATCGTGGTTGTAAGTAATCTTTTGATTTTTGTTGTTAACAAAAGTTATGATTTGATTACGTCCGAACCAAGATTTACGGACTACGAAGTTTTTACGTTCGATTGGTGGGAAGATTTCATTTAATTCTTCTTTAGATAGTTTTGAAATTACTTCGTTTAATTTTGAATTTTGCATAGTATTTAATTTAATTATTTATTTATTTATTTACATTTATATTATCGTTTACTACTCGTATTGAGTTTGTAAGTTTAGTAGAAGTCGTAGTATATATCTAGGACTATTGATCTCTGGTCAGGTGTTAACTGGTTCCAGGATTTGCCATACTTTCTGTATGAGATCTTTAATAAGGTTGTATTCATATGTGACATAGTTATAAGGTTTAAGGTTTAAAGGAATCGTTTACCCGTAGATTCCGAATGACGTTGGCGCTCCGTTTTGGATTAAGTGTACGATTAAGCTGACACATGCTGCTAGGATGAACCCAGTTGTTCCGATGACCAGTGCTTGGCCTGCATACTTTAGTATTACTTTGTGGTTAAATTTAATTTTCATATTGTTATTTATTTACATTTATATTATCGTTATTGTATCGTGTTTAGTTTGTAAAGAACAAAGGTTCTTGAAATCTTTGGAAGTAATATATCTCCGTTAGTATGCTGTCAGGCATGTGTTTAATTACCTCAGGCTGTTCGATCATGAACTTATTTAATTCGTTTATGTATATTAATCTTTCCATTGTTATATTCTTTATTCGTATATATTATCGAATACCATCCGTATTAAGTATGTAAATGCTATACATATTGTACAGGCACACGGCACAGGATCTCAGACCGTAGCAGATCCCTGGAAAAGTCTGGATATTTGCAGGAATATGATCCCGAACCCTGGAACAACAGCCAGAGATCTCGTAAACTCCGGGGGCTGGGCGAAATAAAACGGATTTCTGTAACAGTATGGGTAGGTGTATGTAGTAGTGCAACACAAATACTCCTTATATCTAATAAAAAGTATGACATTAGGTAATTATATATAATAGTAGCAGGCAATTGTCGCATTAATATATCGTAAAAACGGTAAAATATACGTAAATATGAGTAATATAGAAAAAAATTTAACTATGGGTAAACAAATACTGTCCGCAAAGGCTGCAAAGGCTAAAAAAGAGCGTGATTTGCGATACGCTAACAATGACGACCGCAAAAAAAAGCGAGCAGATAGCCAAAAAAAGCGAAGAGCGGCCATAAAAAGAGGTCATCATCTTGCTGGACTTGATTATGACCACAATACAGGTCAATTTACAACCATAGCGCACAACAGGGGAGGCACTCAGTCTAAAAATAAACCCGACGGAACTAAAAACGAAGCAAACGCATAACTAAATGGCAATAATATACTCATACCCAAATGGATCATCGGCCCTAGCGTCAGATACGTTAACAATAACGAGGAGCTCAATTGATTCTCCGGTTCCAAATCCTACATTTACACTAACGGTAGCGCAAATAGCAGCATTTGTACAATCGCAACTTGCCAGTGGCACTCCAAGTTACATCCCGGTGTTTAACACATCGAATACAATAATTGATTCTTCAATGTATTTGGATAATTTTGCGGCACCCACAATTCTAACTATAGGTCATGATGTCGCGATGCGGGGTAACTTGCTATTAGAAACAGCTGGGCAAGATACTACAATTACCATTGTATCTGATGCTAGCAATGTCGATCCCGGTGGTGAAGGACATAACCCTTCTGTACAATTCGTACAAGACGGCGGCGCACAAAACGCTGCTATTGGGTTTAACATTATAGATGATACTGGTGGTGGTACAATACCCGGAACAGGCAATAGGTTCTGGATTGTCAACGCGATGGATGATAATATTGGCGAGGGCGGCATAACGTTCGGCACCGCTCAGGTAGACGGATGGGATAATGCTATCGGTAGGTTTATGATCAGAGGCGATGGTAAAGGTTTATTCGGCCACCCAGATTCTTTGTACAATAAAACACTAGAATCTCAGTTTGAAGTATACGATAACAGAAATGATAACACAACTACAGATGCATCATTTACTGTATATAGCGTTCTTGATGTTGCGGCGCCCTCAGGTAATGAAGGAGCTGGGGGTATAAAGCAAATATTAGATGTTTACGATAATGGTGTATTTTCACAGCAAGAGGCTATAATGCTTATACCAGGAACAAGCTCGAGTGACTTAGCAGCTTCTACAGCTTTAGCTTTCTACACTAAGTCGGACATGGACACAAAAAACCCAGATGGCTTTGCTGGTATAATATTTAATAGTGGGAACTGGCTTTTAGACGGCTCTGGTACATTTACAACTGCAGACCCTGGTTATCAACTTACGGTTGAGGGTTCTCAGTGGCTGAAAGGAGCATTGCATGATGTTAATGAATTACCCGGTACAGCGGGACAGGTATTATCCTCAACCGGAACAGGTGTTGAATGGATTAGCGGCGGAACGGGATCAATAGGTGGCGGCGGTACATTAGATACTATAGCCATGTTTACGCCAGATGGCACAACAATTGGTGACAGTGATATAACAAGAACAGGTTTAAACGCTTACCAAATAAATAACTCTTTAACAGTCCCTACAAATTTAACCACTACAAACCTTTTTGCTAATAATATATTTGCGGCCGATGCGGGAAATGTTAGCCTTAATAGTAATGTTCAAATTGGTAATGCAAGTACAGATATATTAACCGTAAGCTCCACTACTACTTTTAACGGAGATGTTGTTATAGACGGCAATTCTCTTGAATTGCAAGCCGATATTAAAGATTCTACCGCAAGCTTACCCTCTGCCGGAGGGCAGATACTCGTGGGGGATGCAAACGGACAAGTTACATGGACAGATCCCCAAGACGTTGGAATATCAGGTGCGTTTAGAGAAGTAAACGAAGGAAGCGGAATAGGTATAGTTAAAACTACAAGAGACCCCAATTACTATGCCCCTATTGGTAATGAGGCATTTGATGCTAGTCACAGTGGTAGCCCATCGTCAACAAGAGGCGCAAGTGGTGATTACTCAGTAGCGCTAGGGGAAAATGTAATTGCATCGGGCAATAACAGCTTTGCTTTTGGAAAAGGAGTTAGAGCATTTGCGGATCACGATATAGTATTAGGACATGATACAGAAGCAACAGGTGGGCACTCTACAGCTATTGGCTGGGAAAGCGCAGCTTCAGGAGTTGTTTCTACAGCGATAGGTTACTTTGCCAATGCTAGCGGCGACAATTCTGTTGCAATAGGCTGGCGGGTTGACGCGACCGGTTCCGAGTCAAACGTGTTTGGTAAATACAATTTAACAACAGACGAGCTATTTGTTGTCGGAAACGGAGATAATTCACAAAGATCTGATTTAATTGTTGGTAAAAACAATGGTGTAATTCTAGCGCCAAGCCTAGACATAAATGAAATAGTAGACCCTAAATGTTTAATAACATTAGAATATTTACAACAACCAGGAGGTGGCAATGTTACAGGGACAGGTATACCGAATAGACTAACTTATTGGACAGCGGCAACCACTGTAGATGCGGTTTCTGATTTTGAGGTCGTTAATTCTAAAAGATTAAGAATTACAACACTAGCTTCAGATGAAGGTATTATAGAAGGCCAAGGCGACGGAGGTGTTTCCTGGATTAAATTTGGGCCAAACCCTCAAACATATATAGGCGGAGGAGCGGTTCAGTATGATAGAATTGTTACTTTAGGCGGATCTGGCATTAACGCGGAGCAAAACGTACTACAAGTAAAAACCAGCTCAGTATCTGCTCCAGGGGGATCCTCAAATAGTTACGAGGTAAATATTGGTAACAAAATTTTAATGGGCCCCACGCAAACCACATTGTTTGGGGACTTAAGAATAAACGCAGATGTGCTTGACTCAAGCGGCAGCTTGCCGTCAGTGAATGATTCAGTTTTAGTTGGAGATACAAGCGGTCAATTAACTTGGAAGTCTAAAGACGACTTAAATGTTGTAGAAGGTTCAGGCACATTTGACACACTGGCCGTATGGACCAATCCTACAAATACATATCCTCCATTAGATTCTAGTATTTTAGGCGATTCTGTTATAACCCAATTTAAGCCATCTGGATTAGCTAACGTTCAATACGTAGAAATAGCTCCAAACGCAGCAAACACGCCATCATTTGTTAGATTTAACTCAGGGGGCGCTACTGAATTTGGCTTTAAAAACAATGGCGCTGAAACTATAAGTATAAAACTAAACGATAGAGGAGGTGGTGGGTACTACTCTAATACCTTTAGATTTGAAGATAAACTAGCTGTAGGTAGAACAACTGAACCATTAGGGGCAACATTAGATGTAGGTACTCCATCAGATACAGCTCCCGCAGCTTATTTTAGAAACGGTGTTGTTTTATCTAATAATCCAGGTGGTGTTCAAGTTGATAACACTTCAATGGTAATTGGTGGTGGTAATAACGATATTGTATCTGGCTCTGATAGCTGTTTAGCTGTAGGTAATAATAATCAAATACTAGGCGATTCAGATAACTCATTAGCTGTAGGCCAAGGAAATACTATTATAAATAATTCAGACAATTCTTTTGCTGTAGGGCAGAGCAATGTTATAAATGGAATTAATACTGGAACAAACTCAGTTAGATCTCAGGTACTGGGTTATGACAATAATCTAACCGGTAGTTATTCAAGTTTTATAGCTGGTGGTGACAACACTGTCACGACCGGTAACAACGCTTTTGCTTTGGGTTATTCACATACTTTACAAGGCCTTGATTCGCAATTTGCTTTTGGTGAAAACTGTACAGGTCCAGCAAGTGGACAAAACACTTTCATGATGGGCAGTAATCTACAGGGTGTAGATGGAAATATGGTAATAGGCTTTAGAAACGACACTTCATCTTATCCTGCTATTGACTATCCTAATGGGCTTGGCGAAACTAAATTTGTTATTGGTGTTGGATCGAGTGACACCAGCAATGCAATAATAATAACTGAAGGAGGCGTAAATAGAGGCAACCCTAATGTTGAGCAAATTCCAAGGATAATATTGCCTCAACAAGAAACGCTTGAATTTACTTCAGATGCCGATGCTACAGCCGGTGGTATTCCAACAGGTGGTTTATATAGAAACGGCAATGATGTTAAAATTAACTTTAATGAAACTGCAGCTGGAGGAAACGAAGGATTAGCATATTTAACGCCACAACTATTAACAGCAAGTGATTTAGGAACAGGTGCCATTGATCCAGGCTACAATTTAGTTTTATTAAGCTGGACAGGTGGTAATGGTGTTTACACGTTAAACCTACCATTAGCTAGCGCAAATACAAATAGGCTAATAAGAATTACAACAGACGGCAGTTTATCCAGTGGTGCCGGTGATAAAATAGATATTACAGCAACAGGTGGAGAAACTATAGACGGCAATCCTTCTTTTCAAATTTCAAAACAATATGAAGGCCTCGCTGTATTTTCCACTGGATCTGAGTGGATAATCGTACAAGCTAAAGCACATTAATAATAATGCTTACGTAAAAACCGCTAAAAACAAGTAAGTATATAAAATATAACCGGCACGGTATAGTGCAAACCAAATAATAACATAAAACCAAAACCAATGACACTTTATTATTCGACTAATACGTGGACTAGTCAATCACAACCTGATGAAAAAACCGTAGAAACCTGGAAACATACGGCAACTAAATCTAATTGGCGTATTGTTCAATTGCCAAACGGATTTTACCAAACAGAAATAAAAATACCAGGTAAAGACTCTTGGAAAGATATTACTAGGAGAGAAACAATTGAAGGAGCCGAGGCTGCAATTGACGGATCAATACAGCACTATCAAAAAAAGCTAGACTATATAAATGGCCCAAAAATTGTAAAAACGTTTGAATAGCAAATAAATTAAATTTAATTAAATAAAATCATGACAGACAAGATTGTTAAAAATCTAAACTTTGGCGACAGCGCTAAAGAAAAGATCTTTAAAGGTATTACAAAATTAACACAAGCTGTTAGCTCCACTTTAGGGGCTAGCGGCAAATGTGTTATCTTAGAAGATAACCAAGGTAAACCTGTAATAACTAAAGACGGCGTAACTGTAGCTAATTCAATAACGCTTTTAGATCCCGTTGAAAATATCGGGGCAACGTTAATAAAAGAAGCGGCTAGAAAGACAGTGAGCGAAGCTGGGGACGGCACAACTACTGCAACTGTTTTAGCACACTCTATATTAGAGGAGGCTTATAAAGTACTAAAAGTAGAGTCGCCTAGGAAACTAAAAGACGGTATTAATTCTGCAGTTAGTAAAACAATAAAGTATTTAGAAAAAATTGCTGTGCCAGTAGAAGGAGAGATGCTTAAACAAGTAGCTTCAATATCTGCAAATAACGACACTGAAATAGGTAATAAAATTGCAGAGGCATTTACAGCAGTCGGTGATACGGGGGTTGTTATGATGGAGGAGTCAAATTCTACGGAAACAACAGTAGAAGTTATTGAGGGCTCGGAATATGACAAAGGGTTAAAAAACTTTCACTTTGTTACTAATCCAAAATCTAAATCAGCCGAACTAGTAGAGCCTTTAGTTTTAATAGTAGATAATGAAATAGAAAGCGTGCGTAAAATACAATCGATATTGGAGCATGTTATAAAGACCAAAGCTTCATTACTTATTATTGCAGATGTAGACCCGCAAGTATTAAACGCATTAGCTATGAATAAGCTTAAAGGCAATTTAAAAGTTAATGTTATAGACGCACCTACATTTGGTATAACACGAAAAGAAACACTAAATGACTTAGCTCTATTAACAGGAGCTACAGTTATAAATGAAAACTTAGGAGATGATATGGATTTAATAGATCCTTCTCTTTTAGGTAAATGTTTAAAAGCCGTAAGTAATGATGACGGCACTATTATACAAGTTGCACAAGCACCGCAAGAAGTTGAAGATTTAGTTTTGGATTTAAAAAGCCAATACGACGAAGCCTCTGATTCAAATCAAAAAAACAAACTAGAAAAACGATTAGCTAGACTATCAGCGAAAGTAGCTGTAGTAAAAGTTGGAGCTGATTCGGAAGTTGAATTAAAAGAAAAGTTTGATAGAGTTGAAGATGCAATTTGCGCCACAAAAGCCGCAATAAAAGAAGGTATAGTTCCTGGTGGTGGTATTGCATTACTAAATGCATCTACTTTAATAACATCAAAAAGCGAAGGTGAAAGTGTTTTATTAAAAGCAATTAAAGCTCCTTATGAAACAATCCTAAACAATGCTGGTCTTGATATAGTTTATCCCCAAACTAAAAACAAAGGGTTAAACGTGGTTACAGGAAAAAATGTAAATATGGTACGAGCCGGTATTGTTGATCCTTTATTGGTAACCAAGAGCGCCCTTAAAAATGCGGCTAGTGTGGCTAACACTATAATATCAACCGATTGTGTAATTAATAATCTTCGTGTAGGTGATGAAAGCAATAGGTAGATATTTAATAGTTAAACAGGAAAAAGAAATAACCGCTAAAACAAAAGGCGGATTAATTTTAGCCGAAAAGCAACGAGAAGACATAAGATACAGGACGGCTGAGGTAATCTCAAAAGGAGACTTAGTTGAAGGTATAGATGTTGGTGACAAAGTTTATTTTGACAGAGCTGCTGGGCATAATATAGAAATTAATAAAGAAATATTACAAGTAATAAAATTACAGGATATAGTTGTTGTTTTATGAAAAAGCTAAACGTAGATATTTTGAAAGATTCAAGTCTACTGAAACATTATCGAATAATAAGACGATGGGCTTGTAAAAACAACAACCTAAATGACGCAGACTTAGAGTTGCTAATATATTTTGATTGCTTGGAATTATTTACAAAGCAAGACTATAAGACAGGAACACTTGCTTATAGTTGGGATAGTCAAAGATGGAATAGGCTTTTAAAAAATGGATGGATAGTTGTTTGGCGAAAAAGAAATCGTACAACGCAAAAATACCATATATATAAAGTTTCATTTAAATGCAAGCAGCTTATAACTAGAATTTATAAAATGATGCTTGATGAAATAGAAATTCCATTAATAAAAAAACCAAAAAAATATAGCGATAAAGTTTTATTGCAAGCAATTAAAAATATAAATTATGGCAGTTGATTTTCAAGGACCGCAAATAACAAGCAGAACAATAAAGGCAGATACACCTCAAGTAGCAGTAGGTGACACAAGCGGAGCTTACGCTGCAATGGCGGATGGACTTGCGGCGGCTGGTGATAATATTGGCGCGGCGTTATCTACTATAAAACCTAAAACAGGGGATAATCTGCAGGCTAAGATTGACAAAGCTAAAGCTCAGGGTAAAGATGCAAAAGCAGCTAGACTTACCGGCAGGAAAGAAAGACGCGA
>Ga0213862_10000499_pt1 | contig 16536 bp, 9 predicted proteins | sample PICome_7_FD_160092 | JGI IMG/M metagenome (GOLD analysis project Ga0213862, IMG submission 160092) | Coastal seawater microbial communities near Pivers Island, North Carolina, United States - PICO266 | ecosystem: Environmental > Aquatic > Marine > Coastal | place: USA: North Carolina | collected... | reverse complement strand
GTACTACCGCGCGCCCACGGGATGTAAGTGCGACTGCCCCGGGTGCAACTGCCGCCGATACTACGCCTGCTGGGACTGCGACGTCCTCGCTGATGGGTGTCTGTCGCAGGCTGCGTACCTGTGCGACGAAGGCGACTTTTCTTTTTTCAACGAGGAGCTGCAGGCGTGCGCGTGGGAGCAACCCAGGCCTTTCCCGTACGGGTGCCCGCCGAGGCCGCCCGGGCCTCCCAAGCCACCGAAACCGCCGAGGCCGCCCGCTGGTCCGCCCAGGCCGGAGAGTCCGCCGCCTATACCGGGGTTCCCCACGCAACCGCCGAGACCCGCGGGTCAAACTTTTATTCCCCAACCCGGCCTGGCGCAGCCGGGGCAGATCCCGGGGCAGTTCCCGGGGCAGCAGCCCGGTGTCGGTGTGCCCGGCCAGTTCCAGCCCGGTGTCGGTGTGCCCGGCCAGATACCCGGCCAGATACCCGGCCAGATACCGGGCCAGATACCCGGCCAGATACCCGGCCAATTCCCAGGCCAACCGGGACAGTTTCAGCCCGGACAGCAGCCCGGTCAGTTTCAGCCGGGAGGCGGGGCGAACCCGGGGCAACAGACGCAGGCGGGCTCATGCTCGTCCATTCCCCAGTGCAATTCTTGTCTTCAGACGTCGGATCAGAGCGCGTTCGTGTGCTGCTGCGACGCGGAGTGCACTCAATGGAACCCGAGCCAACAGGGCCAGCCGCCGGGTTTCTTGGGGTGCTGCAACGACTACAATCAGGTCTGCGCCCAGCAACAGGGATGATGAGACGCGTTCGCGTCGACACGTCTAGACTCTTTTGTTTTACGATGACTACGTACTCTATCTGTACGGAACGGTGAGGAAGGAAGGGTAGGTCGCCGCGGATTCCCACACGTCGATCTCCCCCGGGCAGTTCGGCGACCGAACCATCAACGACACCCTCGCGCCCGAAACCTCCTTCGGGAACCGAGCGCCCCGCGCCTTCACGCTGTGTCCCAACACCTTCGTCTCCACCGGGAGCAAATCCGGCTCGGAGGGTACGCCCTGGAGCTCGAACGATTCCGTGCGGTCAGCCTCGCCGTCCCCGTCGAAGTCGTAGACCACCGTCGTCTCCACCATGCACGCGTCGCCGCCCGCACCTACACGATTCGCTCCGACCCAATACTTGAACGCGGTGGAAGCACCCGCCGCCGGCCTCAGCGGATCGTCCGACCCGACGCTCGATACCAACCGCCCGCTCACCGACGTCCCGCTGTTGAACACGATACCCTCGCTCGGGACGGTCACCTTGCGCGCGATGACGTCCGTGCGGTGGTTCGTTTGGACCAGCTCCCCGTTCGACGCGAGGTAAAAGTTATTCGGGACGTCCAGCGTGGCCACCCCGACGAAGTGGCAGTCGCGCTGCGGGAACGCGTCCGGCTCGCGCGAGCGCAGGCGGAAGTACCTGTCGATCGCCCACGCCGCGTGGTCCACCCGGGTGTTCGGGAACTCCTTCGCGCCGCCCCAGCCGATCGGTGCGCACGACACGCGGCCGCACGCAAAGTCCAGCACCGCCTGAGCCTGTTCCTCCGTAGCCGCGTTCTTCAACACGCACGCGCGGGTTTTACCTCCATTCGACGTGTGCGCTCCATTCGATCGCACGTGTGAGTCGCGGTGCGTCGGTGTCGACGTCCGCACCACCTGGTCGCCGAGCACGGGCACGAGCTCGCCGTCGTCCTCCGCCCTCGAATCCGACCGTCGCCTCGCCTTCACATCGAACCGATTCGGATTCATTCGTCGTTCATTCTGGACCCTCTCCCCGTGGACCCTCTGCTCGTGGACCCTCTGCTCCGGCCCGTCCTCGCCGGGACTGTCGCCCGAGTAGTCCTCCTCGTACCCGGAGTCGTACGCGTAATCGTACGAGTAGTCCTCGTGGCCGTCGTCGCCGCGCGCGGCGGCTCGACGCGGCTTAACCGACTTCTTCCCGGGCCGACGACGCTCCCTCGAGGCTCCCCATTGCCCGGCCATCACCGCACCTCGCTTGGATTCCGGCGCCGCCACCCGCGCCGTTAACTTGAGTCCATCGGTGTCCCGCTTGGACCACGGGTTGACGGATTCCAGCGCGGACGGCCTGTGCGTCGCGCGCGTCTCGGCACCGGCGTCGACCCATCGATCCGGGCGTGTCCGGGTGCCCGCGGCCCCCAAGTGCGCGCCCCGCCCGCCGACTGACGCCGATGCGACGGAGTATCCCGCGACGCCGGTGACCGCGAGGATCGATACGAGCGCGATGGCGCCGCGTCGACCCCGGGTTGCTTCCCTTTCGCCGGTTTCGAGCGCGCTCGTCCCCGCCGTCCTCCCGCGGCTCATTCGCTCGGCGAAGATCGACGCGGGTACGGCGTCGTCGCCCGAGCCAGCCTCCACGTCGCGCGGGAGAAGCGGGATCTCCTCGCCGCGGCCCCGCCCCGATACCGCCGAGGCGAGCGCGGAAAACATGCCCTTGGATGCCGCTCGGAGCTAGTCTCCGTGCGCGCACCTCCTAATGGCGCCGCGAGAAACGCATTTGTGGGTGTTGAAGCTCGTAGCGTGTGTCAGCAGCTGGACTGCTGGAAGTTTTGAGAATTTCGTCCGCTCACACTTCTATGCTAACCGCCGTCGGCGTCTTCTTCATCCTCGGCTTCGTTCCCTTCCCAATGGTTCACCGCGGTGACCACCATGAGGTCCCCCTCCACGTTCACCGCGGTCCTGCACCGGTCTAGGAACCAGTCCAAAGCCGCCAGCACACCGACGTCACCCGCGAACTCTTCCAGTCCCGCCGCCTGCAAAACTATGAGCATCGTCACTAAACCGGCGCTCGGAATGGCCGCCGCGCCCACCGCCGCTATCGTCGCCGTCAACGCCACGACGAGCGTACCCCCAATACCCAAGTGCACCCCGTGCAGCTGCGCTATGAACAACACGGTCAGGGACTCGTACAACGCCGTGCCGTTCATGTTGACCGTGGCGCCGAGCGGAAGGGCAAAGTCCGCCAGCGCCGCGGGGACGCCCAACGTTCTCGCGCACCGCCTCGTCACCGGGAGGGAAGCCGACGATGAATCCGTGGCGAACGCGGTGACAAACGCGGGTGCGCCCCGCCTCAACACGGCCGTCCACCCCGGGGTTTCCTTACGACCCAGCATCATGCGCCCGCCCCAGTTCCTGGTCGCCAACGAATACATGCACGGTAAAACGCACCCGCCGTGCACCGCCAAACCGAGTAACACCGCGAAGACGTACTTGCCCAGCGCGCCCAACGTTCCAATCGGGTCACACGAGCCCGCGACACGCCCGGCGACGAGTGAAAACACCCCGAGCGGCATACACGAGATGGCCCAGCCCACGGCCACCTCGATGACCGCGTTCAACGAGTCTAGAAGCGCGATTGTCGGCGCGGACGTCTCACCGGGGACGGCGCTCAACGCGGCTCCAAACATGAGCGACGCCGCTATGACTCCCAGTATGTTACCCCCCGATGCGGCGTTGACGATGTTGTCCGGTACGAAGTTTCGCGCGGTGTCGAGGAGTGAGTCCACGGCGCTCACGTGCGACCGACTCGCGGCGGCGTCGTCGGGGACAGAGTCGGATGACGACGACGTCCCGTCGCATCGCGCGCCGTCGATGACGACCCCGACGCCCGGTTGGATGATTCCGACGATGATGAGTCCCAGCGCGCACGCTACTAATGTCGTGACCGCGTAGCTCGCGACGAGCCGTCCCGCGACCCTCCTCGCGGAACCCCGCGACCGCCGGGACAGCGAGGTGACCCCGCAGGCCATGCTGACCGCTACCAGTGGAATGATGAGCGCCCTGAGGAGGCGCATGAACAGCTCGCCGGGGAAGCCGATGAGCTCCACCGCTCGAGGAGTCGGGTTCGCCGTTCGTGCGATGGACCCGACGATGATTCCGAGTATCACACCGACGATGGTTCTCAGGAGCAGCGGCTCAGCCTTCAGCGCGCCGATACACCCGGACGGCGATTCTGCATCCGGGTCCTCTGTCCTCTGCCCCGACGCGTCGTTGCCGTCGCTCCGAGCGCCCCGTGCGTCCCCGGAGGATGACTCGATCCTACCATGGAGCAAGGAGGCGCCGTCCGATGCGGACACCTCCCGCATCTCCACCTCTCTCATGCTCGCGCCCTCGGATGTGGCGCTCAAGAATTATCCCGAGGTGCCGTCTTCTCGGAAATCGTGCGAGACCACCGCCGACAGTCAAGTTTTTCGCCGCCGCCGCCACCACTTCGCGAGGCGCCCGGTTTAGGTGGGAGGGGTCAACGCGAACGATGAGTGCCGCCACCAGGCTGCACGTGAGTGGTCTGCCGCGCGAGCTGCTGGACGACGACCTCCGCGCCCGGTTCACGCCGTTCGGCGCGGTGTCGAACCTGGAGGTGTGCAGGGAGAAGGAAAATTCCCCATTCCTCACGGACCCGTCCGATGCGCCTCACGGACCCTCGTCCCCGGACCGCGGCGGTCGAGGAGGGCGCGGGGGTAGGGGCAGCAGGGGTAAGAAGAAAGGCGGCAGGGGCGAGAAACCGCCGTCGAAGCCGGTGCCGTGCCGCGGGTACGCCTTCGTGACCGTGGACTTCCCCGACGACCAAAGCCTCCGCCGATGCCTGAACGCGTACAACGGGACCAAGTGGAAGGGACACACGCTGCACGTGCACCCGGCGAAGCCGAGGTTCGACGAGCGACTCCGCATGGAGCGCGAGGGCATCCGGCTCGACCGTCCCGAGAAACGCGGCGGGATCGACGACCAGCTACGAGAGCTCATCGACGATATGGATGCGGAACAAGACGAGGGCGGAGAAGACGAGGACGAGTTTCGCCCGCTGAGGGAGGGCGACGAGATGGAGATCGACGGCCGCGTGCGAAACTCCAAGGTGACCGTCACGTACGCCGGGGGTGCCGTCTCTCACATCGACGAGTTCCCGGACCATACAACTCCAATCGCGTCATCCCCGGACTGGACGCCGTTCCCGGATGACGCGTCGGATCGAACCCTGCGCAGACTGTGCCAACTGCCCGGCATGGTGTTCTGGAAGCCCAAGCCGGCGCGTGGAGGAGGAGGACGCCGCGGGGAAGATACCGACGGGATGGAGATCGTCCGCGACGGGGACGACGGGGACGACGGTGAGTCATCGGGCGGCGAGGCGGAGGCGGGGGTATCGGACGGATCGGGCGGAGACGCCGGTCCAACTGACAGGTTTAATCTTCCCCGCGAGTTCTTCAGCTCGGACGTCGCGGCGTCTCGCGCGGCTACGAACGCGGCGGGTGATGGCGACGGCGTTGAGCCGCGCGAACGGTTCGGGCTGGTGAACAGGCTGAAGGGTGCGGCGGACGACGACAAACAAGAGCCAGGGTCGAAGAAGAGGAAAAAAGATACGGTGGAGATGCGAGCGCTCGCGGCGTTCCTCGGGGGCGACAGCGAAGACCGGGACGGCGACGAGGCCGACGCGGGTAAGGTTGAGGAGATGGCTAAGCCCACGCCGGTGAAAAAGACGACGAAGGAGTCCGCGCCCAGGCCCAAGACGACCGATCCCGAGGAGGGCGGGATACCGATGGCGCAGACGGCTCCAAAGTGGTGGGAGAGCGAAGCCCCCAAGCCTGACAAAACCGTGGCGACGACGGGCGGGAAACCCGCCGGGCTCACCAAGGATTTCTTCGCACCGCGGTCCACCGCGCCCGCTGACGCCGTAACCTCTACCGCGGCTCCGGTGAGGGATTTCTTCCGGGCGGTTGGCTCGGCTCCTTTTGTTCCCCGGGCCAACAGGCCGGCGGTCCAAGGTGAAGGAGAGGAGGACGAGGGCGACAGTGACGGTGATGTCGGGGAGATCGACGTGGACTCCGATGCGTTCTCGGAGGATGACGAGGGCGCCCAGCTGTCCGAAGAGGAGGATGACGAGGACGAGGACGTCGACGAGGACGAGGGCCACGGGACGTCTTCCGGGTCCGACGGCGACTCGGCCGACTCGGACGACGAGGGAGCGTTCGAGGAGGATTCCAGCGGCGCGGAGGACGACGAGTCGGACGGTGAGGGTGACAGTGATAGCGGTGATCTCGACGTGGTGGATTTCGACTGAGATCCACCCGTCGAGGACACCCTAGAAGTACCGTAGCAAGCGGTGATGAATGAGGATTTTTGTTTCCCTTGATGATTCCGACTTGAAGCGCCCTTCCGAGGCCAATTTTGCTACCCAAACCCGCCGCCAACTCGGGGAGACACATCTCCACGCGCCTCGGCGCACCGATCGACTCGGCACGGCAGTCCCGCGCGACGCTTAGAGGCGTGCGGAGCCGGAGTAGGTGCGCGACTCGACCAGCGCGAGGAACCTAGGGCTTCCTGGTCGGGTAATCGGGCGCATAGATCGGCGTGATGCAGCCACCGGGCGGCCCGGGCGGGGGTCACGCGACCGCGGCCTGGCAGGCCTATTACGCCCGCCAGGCCGCCGCGCAGCAGTACGTGCAGCAGCAAGCCCCGGGCGGTGCACCGGCCGCGGCCGCACCCGGGGCCCACCAGCCCGGTCAGCCCGCGCCCGGATCCGCCGAGCACACCGCCGCGTGGCAGGCCTATTACGCCAACCAGGAGGCGTGGCGACGCTACTACACCTCGCAGGGCCGGCCGCAGCCGGTATCTCCGCAGCCCGGGTACCCCGCCGCGCCAGCTCCTGGAGGAGGGTACCCCGGGGCGCCCGGCGCGGCGATCACGCCGCTGCCCCCTCCGAACGTCACCCTCCAAAAGAACCCGACCATCGCGGGGTTCAGAGCCGGGACGTCGCAGCCCATGGGAGGCGCCAGCGTGGGACCCGCGAGTGCGCCGCGGAGCTACGCGCAGGCCACCGCCGGCGCTGCTCACCCCGGGGGTAAGAGCGGGGGTAAGAAGGACTGGCCGCCCGCGCTCAAGTCCTTCGTCGAGCGGTGCTTCGAGGCGTGCAGGACGGATCCGGGCCGGAAGCAGCTCGTGACGGATGAGCTGAAGCGGATCATCGAGCGCGCGTCGTCCATGAACGCGCTGTGGACCAACGAGCCGGGGATGAGCGACTGGGATACCATGCCGGTACCCGCGGGCCGGGGCCCGGAGCGCGTGGACTCGCCGTCTGCGCTGTACCAACCGTACGGCGGCGGGTACGTCGGGCACCAACAAACACACATGAATCACACACACGTGAATGCGCAACAACACAGGATGGCGACGCCGCCCGTGCCGCAATCCCCCAAGAAGGCAGCCCCCAAGAAGCAGTCCAAGAAGTCGGCGAAAGCGGCTGCCAAGGCGGAGAAGGTGGCCGCGAAGGAGGCTGCCGCGGCGGCCGCGAGGGAGGCGAGGGAGGCGGCTGCCGCGGTTAACAACAAAAAGAAAAGAGGTCCCGCGGTGCCGCTGGAGGAAGAGCTCGACACGGACGCGGAGCGGGCGAAACGCGCGAGACGGATGGGCAGGTTCGGCACGGGTGAGGCTGTGGGCGGCGGTCAGAAGGCTGCGCAGCTCGCGGCGGAGAGGCACGAGCGGTTGAAGAACATGAAGCTGGTCGCCGCGGGGGTGGACAACGACGAGGAGAAGGAGGAGTTTTGGGACTCGCTCACCATACGCGGCACGAACACCACACTGGAAAAGTCGTACTTCAGGCTCACGTCCGCGCCCGACCCGGCGACGGTCAGGCCCCAGCCGGTGTTGGAGAAGGCGCTGCTGAGGCTCAAGACGGAGGCGGCGGGCGAGTCGTACTTTTACCTGCAGGATCAGATGAAGGCGCTGCGGCAGGATCTGACGGTGCAGCGCATTCGCAACTCGCTCACCGCGGAGGTTTACGAGCACCACGCGCGGGTGGCGCTGGCGAACCAGGACTTGGGGGAGTTTAACCAGTGCCAGACGGTGCTCAAGACGCTGTACGGTGAAGGAGTCAGGGGTCAGGAGGTTGAGTTTTTGGCGTACAGGGTTTTGTACAGCGCAATCACGGGCGTGACCGGGAGCAACATCAACACCGTGTTGTCCACCGCCTGCGCCATGCGCACGGAACCCGCGATCGCGCACGCGCTCGCGGTGCGAAACGCCCTGCAGGATGACAACGCGGTGGAGTACTTCCGCCTGTTGGGCGCGGCGCCCAGCCTGGGGCACAGCGGCACCGGCGACTTGATGTCCATCACGTTCAACGGCATGCAAAAATCGGAGAGCGTCCGGTTCAAGTACCTTCAGATCGCGTGCAAGACGTTCCAGCCGAAGGTCCCCGTGGCGCACCTGGCGCGCGTGCTGGGGTTCACGCTGCACCGCACGTACGTACCGGGCGACGACGAGCGGCAGCCGGTGAGCGGGTCGGACGGGGCGCCGCGAGTGGACCCGCCTTGGGCGCAGCCGGAGGACATCGCCGAGTGCTCCGAGTGGTTACGAGATCACGGCGCCGTCGTCTCGGACGACAAGGGCGTGCCGTCGGTGGACTGCAAGGAGAGCGGGCCGAACCTGTTCGTGCCCGAGGATAAGAACGCGGTGGCGCACGGAGACCAGACGCTGGACATCGCCGACTTCATGGCCTCCTTCTGATAGCTTAGAGGTTTTCATTTCACAAAACTGTTGAGTGACCGTTGACTCCATCGGCCGTTGGGCGCAAGGCACGTTTTTCTCCTCGCCGCAAACGCGCTTTTGGCTACCGGGGTCTGGCAGTGTCCAGGCACGCGTATCGCATCCGCGACCGAGCGGCCAAGTCCGCGACGTCCGCAGCCATGAGCGGGCACGATCCCTACGGATCCCCCATGGCGTCCCCCGCCAAGAGGACGACGCGCCCGCAGGATCTGAAATTCGTGGCCGACCCGAATAACGCGCAGTCCTACGACGAGATGAAGCAGGCGGCGAGCACGGTGGAGAGCCAGGTGAACCAGCTCAAGCTCATCGTGCACAAAGCGTTGGGCGGCGGTGACTTCGACGCCGCCCTGAAGGCCAGGAAGGAGCTCGAGGGCGAGTGGTGGGACACCAAGGAGCAGATGGAGAGCCACAAGATCGTGAGTTACCAGCAGGCTGACGTGTACATCAAGCGCGCGGCGTCGCGCATGAGCACGCACCGCAAGTGGTACGCCACTCAGAACAAGCGCGCGAACAAGACCATCGAGGACGCCCTCGAGGAGCTCCGCCTCGCCTCCCTCGTCCTCCAGCAGAAGCAGCAGGAGGAGGAGCAATCGTCCGAGGCGCTCTCCAAGGCTTCCGTGCAGTTGACCAAATCTGTTCGCGCCGAGGGAGCCGCCATCCAGCGCCTGCGCGCGGACCTCGACCCCATCGTCGCCGCGGTGAGCGACGGCATGGAGAGGCTCAGGACCGACCTCACGCGCTGGTCCGCGGCCAGGGCGGGTAAGACGCACGTCGTCGCGACGGTCGAACCCAAGATGGACGCGCCCGTGGCCACCCCGGTGAAGATGCCGCAAGAGCCCGCCGTCGTCGCCGCGTCCCCGATGCCCGTGCCGCCCACCGCGTCTGCGTACCAGACTCAGCACGTCGTCGAGCCCCAGGTCATCGTCAAGGAGGTGGTCAAGTACGTGGACAGGATCGTGGAGCGCGAGGTGCCGGCGCCGTCGGCCAGAGACGACGGAGCGTTTGACGCCGAGCGTCGGCGGCTGACGGACGACCTGCGACGCGTCACCGCGCGGTGCGAGTCCCTCGACGAGGAGTGCGAACGCGTCCGCGCCCAGCACCGCCGCGACTCCGCCAAGTTTGCCGAGCAGATCGAGTCCCTGAGGGACACCCTCGCCCGGGAGAGCGCGTCCACGTCGGTGCTCAAGGCTGAGGCTGAAAAGTGGCGGGCCATGTACGACGCGGTGCGGGACGACGCTTCCAACGACTCGCAGGCGCGCGCCGAGGCTGACGCGCTGCGCATGTCGGTGCAGCACGCCGAGGACCGGCACAGGCGCGAGCTCATGCTGCTCGGGACGGAGCACGGGAACGCGTACGCGGCGTTGCGTAAGTCTGTCGCCGCCGCGGAGAAGCGCTGCGTCGACCTGGAGACGCAGGTGGAGGCGGGGGAGAAGCGGCTTGGCGACGAGGAGAAGCGGCGACGTGAGTCGGACGATAAGCGGAATGAGCTGGAGCGACAGCTGCGGCTGCTGCAGGCGGACACCCGGACGAACGCGGACAGGGCGATGAGCAGCTCGCGGGACCTGATGGACCAGCTGTCGTCGGCGGATGCGAGGATCCGGGTGCTGCAGGACCAGAAGGAGGAGCTGTCCAAGAAGATCGCGGAGATTGAGGAGACCAACACCAAGCTGCTGGGTCAGAACAGCGGCAGCGACTGGAGGCTCATCGCCGCCGAGGCTAAGCTCAAGCAGACCGCGGACCACCTCGCGTCGGAGCAACAGGAGACGCAGCGGCTCAACGCCGAGATTGACAAGCTCACCGAGCAGGTGAGGCTGGCCAGGGACACCGCGCGCGCCTCGGCGACGAATGACCTCCCGGGCGTCATCGCCGGTCTTGAGGCGGAGATCGCGACGCTGCAGAAGAAGCACCAGCTGAGGATCGACCAGGAGAAGGAGCTCGCGGCGGCCGAGGCTGAGCGCGTCAAGCTGCTGCACGAGGCGGAGGTGAGGAAGCTGACGTCGGTGCAGGAGGCTGAGCAGCTCCGTCTGACCGAGCTGGACAGGCGCACGGCTGATTTACTCGCCAGCGAGAAGGAGATTCGCGCGTCCACCGAGGAGGAGGCCAAGAGGCTCCGTGCGGACAAGGAGGCGCTGCGCGAGGAGCTCTCGCAGATCAAGGATGACTTAAGGAGCGCCAAGGCTGACCTGACGTCGTGCGAGAAGGCTCTGAAGGATGCGATGGGACAAAACGAGGAACTTCGCGCGCAAAAGGCGAAAGTTCAGGAGCGCATCGTCGAGGTCCCGGGTCCCGAACGCGTCGTCACCAAGGAGGTCATCAAGGAAATCGAGGTCCCGGGTCCCGAACGAATCGTCACCAAGGAGATAATCAAGGAGGTCCCCGTCCCAGGGCCGGAGCGTGTGGTCACCAAAGAGATAATCAAGGAGGTCCCAGGGCCGGAGCGTGTGGTCACCAAGGAGATAATCAAGGAGGTTCCCGTGGAGGGCCCAGAGCGTGTGATCACCAAAGAGATCACGAAGGAGATCATCGTGGAGGTTCCCACCCCCACGGCAACCCCACCCGCGTCCCCGGCGCCCAAGGCTGCGGCGCCCGCGCCGGCTTCACCAGACCCAAAACTGCTCAAACAGATCGAGGATCAGGCTACCAAGATTGGCCGGCTCGAGGCTGAGCTCGCGGCCGCATCCTCCACCGCTAAGGACGAGAAGGACCGCGCGAAGGCTGCGCTCGACGCCAAGCAGGCTGCGGACGACGAGAAGGCGAAGGCTCTGAGGGACGCCGAGCTGAGCAAGGCTGCGCTGGAGAGCGCTAAGGAGGCGGCGCTTGCCAAGGAAAAGGCGGACGCGGAGGCGAAGGAGAAGGCCGAGGCTCAGCAGCCGGTGGTCGAGATGGCATCCGCCGCGTCGTCGCTGGCGGTCATGCACGCGAACAGCCGACCGGTCACTCCCAAGCAGCCCACCAGGCCGAACACCCCCAAGGGCCTCGACGACGAGCAGATTGAGTACCTCCAGTACCAGTACTCCGCCGCCAGCGACAACCTCGCTGTGCTGGCGCTGCTCGTGCAGGAAGCCGCGGCTAACCACCTTTGGGTGGACGGCCCGAAGCACAGGCCGTTGAAGTTCGGGCAGCCCCACGGACCGATGGCGAGGACCGCCGGGCGGTACATCGTCAACTTTGTATACCCCCGGGCTTTCGTCTTTCTCTGGTGGGAGGTTGCCATGTTTGTCGCCGCGTTGTGGTTCTCGTGCCTCTTGGCGTACGCCTACTTCCACGGCGACACGCTGACGAGCTACCCGGCCGTGCTGGTGGCGCCGTTCATTCCGTCCTTCGCGGCGCTCACCGCCAGGACGTACAGGTCCCTCAAGGTGGACCAGGAGACGTTCAGCCGGGACGCGCCCCGGTTCCTCCTGGATGCCCTGCATCTGATTTGTTTCCCTCTCGGTTTCATCCTCTTGTTCTGCAAGCTGTGGGCGGACCAAGGGGACATTCCGTGGTGGCTCGTCATCTTCTTCCCGTGGCTCGCCATGACCCGCATCTTGGTGGAGACGATGCACGACATCGTGGTCAAGATGCCGCGCACCGAGTTTGGTCAGCTCGGGTACGGCGGCGAGGGCACCGCGTACGAGTACGCTTTCAGTGACCCGCACAACGACGACGTGGAGGTTGTCGAGGCTGTCGCGTCCCCGGGTCCACACGGACGTGCGCCGTACGGTGTGGACATCGTGGGGTCCATGCCGCCGCCGCCGCCTGTGTTCACGCCGGGGAGCAGGCCGGGGAGCCGGGGGTCACGGGACCCGCTCGGGTCGTTCCTTCGAACGCGGTCTTCGGGTGCGGACCAGTTCAGCGACTTGGGGGGACCGGGCGGGGGGAGGGAGATGAGCGACGAAGGGGTCATGATGACCAACGTGCCGTCGCCGAGGGAGTACGGTGACCAGCGGGTGTGAGTCAGGGGAGTTTCATCCTCTTATTCTGCAAGCTGTGCGGTACCGCAGTAGCTACTCGACATTCAATAATTTTTCCTCTCGTCATTGAAATCTTGTGTGAATGAATCTTCAACAAGTAGATCAATTGACATTCGGCAAGATTTTCTGACTGAGCCTCATACAGTACGATAATAACCCCGAAGATCTTCGGGTGGCATGTTGGACGGCCGAACCTACGAGGGCTGCTCAAACAAAATCGCGCTCGCGGGTAGTTCGCCGCAAGCAAAGGCGTCGCGAGCGCACCTGGTGGCGAGCGGTGCGCACGCACGCACCGACTCGCCGTATCGAGGACCACTCGGGCTAAGGCACCCGGCCAGGCGCAGGCGCGGCCCCGACTGGTGAGTTCTTTGGGCCAAGGGGCTCGAAACTTGATTCTGACCGCGTGCGGCTCTGAAGGTTTTTTTTGCGATGATTCGCCATCCACCGCGCCTTTACAAGAGGCCGAAGGACCTGGGCCAAACGAGGACGTACTGGTGGCACGACGGCTGGATAGCCCCCGAGCTGCGGCTGTACGCGCCCGATCAGGAGCGCACTCCCAGCGACGACGAGGACGAGCGCCCGGTCCTTCCCTCCCATTCCACACGTGTCGTCACAACGGTGACCCCTCGGAGGGAACTTGACGCGGCGGAGGGTGCCGCCACGAACGGGCCCGCCGACGGCGGCGCGGGAAGCCCGGACGCGCGCCCGCAGGCCCCAGACGGCGGTGCGATACCCCGGGGTTGGACCAACCCCGGCAAGCGCGTAAAGTGGACGCCGCAGCTCAAGGCGCTCTTCCGCGAGGCCTTGGCCGCGGCGGGCGCGAACGGCGGGCGTGAATCCCCGACGCGGATCTTGGACTTCATGAATCGCAGGGCTAACACGGGTCTGACGCGCGTGAACGTCGCGAGCTACCTCCAGAAGTACCGCAAGGCTCAGGAGAGGCTTGAGCAGAGACGGGCGGCGAGTGACCACTACAGGATGTACGCCACCGAGCACCAGAGGGCGATCGAGTTGGCGGAGGCGGAGCGCTTGTTCGCGAACCCGAGGCTCGTGGCGCCCCAGCCGCACTACCCGCCGCCCCTCACGAAACAGCAACACGCGGTGCTCGCCCCAGGGCCGATGGGCGTGCCCTACATGAGGCCGGGCGGCATGCCGGGGATCGGCGCGGGGTTTGGCGGGGCGAGCGGTGCGTCGGGGTTCGGAAGGGGCGTGGGTATGGCGGCGCCATCGATTGGTATGGCGGCGCCGTCGATTGGTATGTCGGCGATGCGCGCGCCGGTGATGGGCGGATCCGCGACGGTGACGGGGCAGGCTCCTCGGGCGATCGCGCCCAGGCCCGCGCCGGTCTACGGCATCCACGCGGCCATGTCGCCGGTACCGAACCCCGCGATGGACGAGGCGAGGCGGAGTGCGGAGCTCGAAGAGGCGAGGCAGGAGGCGAGGATGTTGGAGACGATTCGGCTTCGCACGGCGGAGGTGGCGCGGGTGCGAGCCGAGCGCGCCGCCGAGGAGCTGGCCGCGAAGGAGCTGGCCGCGAGGACGATCACGCCGGAGGTGAGGGGGGAGCCGCCGGGTCAGGTCGGTGGGAGCTCGGAGGGTTCGGAGCGCACCGCGTCGGGGCTCAACCCCAACGCTCAGCGATGACGCTCGCGGCCACTCACGAAACATGTAACAACGAAACGATTGAACGCCATCGCATAAACTCCTCTACGGCTACTGATCGCATAGACGGCTACTGCGCATCACTCGGTCGTTCCCAGTCGCTGGGCACCTGCACGGCGACACCCCCGGACGACCTGAACACCCTCACGCGCTCGTCTCCGTAGAGCACCTCAAACTCGCCGGGTCCGCAGATGGGCAGCTCCCATCGTTTGCCGAACGCCCGTAAGTCCCCTCCGGAGATCTGCACGTCGAACCCGAGCGGATACGTCGCGTCTGATGCCACCTTGGCGTCATCCGCCGCGTCCGCGCACTCGGGCTTGGGTCGGAACACCCCCCACGCGGTGATGACGCACCTGCCGTCGAAGAGCTCGGCAAAGTTCAAGGCTTCGCCCGGCGAGCCAGGGGTGAACCACTGCCCGGCCCTGCTCCTCCCCGCGATCGCCTGCACCGCTTTAGCCACCAGTGCCCTCCACGCCATCGTACCCTCCGACCACGCCACCTCGTACGCACCCTCCAGCGCGCGTGGGTCCGCGGGAGCCCCCGCAGCTTCCAGCTCCCCGATGACGGTGAGCACCCTCGCGTCATCCGTGCCCCCCTCGGACTGAACGAGCGACGCGAGCTCCGCCGCCAGCTCGCGGGGCTCAACGGACGCGCGCGGGACGACGCCACGCGTGGCTCGGACCCGCCGCGGGGTCGTCCCGCGGCGAACGACCCGGGGACAGGAAGGAGCTGCCAGGGTGGCGCGCGTCGAGGCGTACATCTTGGTTGTGTTTTTGATCGATGTGCGATAGGATCAGATATCACTTCGAACGTGCGCGATGGCTGCCACGTTCACCGTCCATCCGCCGACGCACACGCGTTGGCTCTCCGATGCCGACATCCACTCCGCCACCGACCTGACCGGCAAGACCGCGCTGGTCACCGGCGCCACCAGCGGTCTCGGGCGGGCAGCCGCGACCGAGCTCGCCAAAAGGGGCGCGACGGTGATGTTGGGCGTGAGGAACGTGGAGGCGGGGAAGCGAATCGCCGCCGCGATCGAAGCCGAGACGGGATGCGCGCCCGGCTCCGTCACCGTGGGGCTACCCCTCGACCTAGATTCAAACGAGAGCGTCCGTTCCTTCGCCCGGGACGTCTCCAGCAAGTGCCCGAGGCTCGATCTCCTCGTCAACAACGCTGGCACAAACTTCCTGCCCAAGGCCTTCACCCCAGAGGGGGTCGGTCGGATCGCGCAGATCAACTTTTTGGGTCCCGCCGCGCTGACCCGCGCGCTCGAAGCTCCCATCCTCGCCGCCGCGGACCAATCGGGTGTCGCCAACATCGTCCACGTGTCGTCAGTCACGCACAGGTACGCGTCCATCGCGAATGTAAAAAACTTTCTCACCAGCTGGGACGCCGGATCCTACGCCGCCACCAAGCTCGCGAACGTGCTCTTCGCGTACGAGTGCCACCGGCGATGGGGCGCCCGCGGCGTGCGGTCGTCCGCGGTGGACCCCGGGGCGATCTACAGCAACCTGTGGGACAACGATCCGGTGTTTTCGTCGCCGCCGATGCGATTCATCCTCGGTTTAACGTACGCGCCTCCGTCCGACGGCGCCACCGCGGTCGTCACCGCGTCCCTGGCGCCGTTCCACGAGGTACAGACCGGGCCAGCCTTGGGCGTCAAGGCACCTGGGGATCCGACACGAAGGCTCAGGTTCTACGCTCGCGGTCTGTTCGCGTCCAAAGTCGTCGCGGGGTGCGCGCCCGGGATCATGGGTACGAGCTCGGCTGAGACTGTTAAGTGGTACGCAAACTATTACGCGTGGGGCTTGGCCACGCTGGCGGTGTCGATGCTGGACTGGCCCGTGCGTCGGTGCACGGGGGGACGCGCGGCGGGCAGGACCGCGGAGGTGCCGTCCAGCCCGGCGTCCTACGACGAGAAGGTGGCGTCCGAGCTCTGGGAGGAGGCGGGGAAGGCGGCCCAGGCGGCAAAGCCCGAGGTGTTGGTCGGATGATGATGTAATATTGCGCTAGTTGAGCCTATGGTCTATGTGTCTATCGTCGCCGCTCAGCATTGGCAGTGGGTCGTCCTATCCGAAGAGAAGAAGCAAGTCCGCCCCGTGCAAACCCCATTCCCATCAACGTTCAGGGCAAGCCCGTCGGTGCCATAACAGTTAACATCGTCTCCGCTGGCTGGCGAGAATATGCACCGCCCCGACCCACTCCCGCTAATCACGCACTGTCCGTTGCCGCCACATGCGGTCGGTGGAGGAGACGGGGGCGGAGGAGGCGACGGCGGCGATGGCGGCGGCGGCGACGGCGGCGACGGCGGCGGATTGGGCGGCGGAGGAGGCGCCGGCGGGC
>Ga0213862_10000493_pt1 | contig 16594 bp, 17 predicted proteins | sample PICome_7_FD_160092 | JGI IMG/M metagenome (GOLD analysis project Ga0213862, IMG submission 160092) | Coastal seawater microbial communities near Pivers Island, North Carolina, United States - PICO266 | ecosystem: Environmental > Aquatic > Marine > Coastal | place: USA: North Carolina... | reverse complement strand
TATTATTACTATAATTAGATTCATCTAATATAAAAGTATAAGTAGTATCACTGGTTATTGCAGCTACAGTAGTTGCGTACCCTTCTGCTGTGGGTACCGCTGCATTTTGTTTTATAGCATATAAACCTGGAGTACCTTTAGCTAAGTTTTTTACTGAAGTTATTTCTGAGTTTACCAAAACAGATATAGCGTCTCCAAACCAGTTTTTAACATCTGTATCTGTACTTGTTGCATCATAAGGACTATATATAGTTGATCCAAAATAAAACAGTCCACCGTCATTTGTTCCATCGTCTACAGAAGATAATATTACAGGAGATTGCCTGCCAAATTTATCTGCAAGAACAAATCCCACTTGATAATTTCTATTTCTTTTTACGGAATGATTAGGGTATTCGATCCAATTATTATATTTTCCTGTACTACTTTTTTTAGATATCCTACAGTTATAGTTTATATTTGCAGGAGGAGTGTGCTGATCCCTGTAATTACCGTAAATTATTCTGTTTCCTGAGCTTTCTTGAGAAAATGCTCGCACTGGAACTTTATCATAAACCCTGGTAGTTTGCGCTTCCGGTAAAGTTTTGTAAGGTTTACGCGACTGATAATCATAAGTGTAATAATTACTAGTACCACTAGCCCCTGCTATTTCACCAGCAGTTATACTTTCTAAAACTTTAACGGCTATTCCATCACTTTCTCTAAATAATATTTCTACTTCACTTATTTTATAATCCCTTACTATTCTATTAGCATTAGTAGGTAATGGAATAACTAAGCCTATATTCTGTACTAAGTTTTCCATAAAGTTTACAACAGTAGACTGATACGCAGCATCCTCATCTCCGTTCAAAAAATAACCGTACTGTTTAGGTATGTATGCTATTTGAGTAAAAGGTGCCATTAAGGAATACTCATTGTCATCATACTTAAATCTATAACTAAATCTAACAAATTTATCTTCTAAATAGTCTGGATCGCCAGGCCATGTAGAATCATTCGTTTTATTAGTCATTGTAGATATAATTAAAGATATATAAGTACTATTAGCCGGTGCAGCCCCAAATGATGGAGATACACTAACTCTAGTAACAGCACCCACTAAAGTAACTCCTGTTACTTTTATATGATCCAAGCCTGTTATAGCTGTGGTTTGCTCAGCAGAAACAACAGTCGCGCCTATAAAAGGAGTTAGGGCTGCAACTTGATCACCATCTAATGTAAAATAAGCTGTAGTAGAAACAGTTGATCCGGATGTTTCTACAGTTATTCTATTATACAATTGTATAGCCTGATATGGGCTGTATTTTGCTACAGAGATTTGATGTTCTTGAGTATAATATTCTTGAGTAGTAATATTAGAAGACCGGCTAGATTGTGGAGTGCTTGCAAATAAAGCAATGTTTATTTTACGTGGTTGATTTCTATTATCTGTCCAGAATAATAAATTTTCAATTAAATTAATACCTATTATTCTATTGGTTGTAGAAAAATTTAAAAATTCACCTTGAACTAAAAGAGTATAACTTCCTGAAGTATTGTCATAAACATAAATATAATGCTTGGATGTAGAAGGGGCATCTGTAGGGTTGTTAGGGTCTGGATCAGTATAGTCAGTTAAAAAAACAAATATTTGATCTGTGGAATTACTATTCTTTACACCTATTATAGTAAGGCCTGCCCCAATGTCGGTGCCTGTAACTAAATTATTTCCTATGATATTTTCAAGGGCTCCAACATCGTCATCTTCGGATCTACCAACAGATATATTCCGAGCATCTCTATATTCACCGTTAGGCAATATTCTATCGTCAAGATCTTTATTCATTCTAGACTTTAGAAATGTGTTTTTTATTTGTTGAGCCATTTAATTATGATTTAATCCATTTCGATTTACCACGCATTACTTGAACAATTTCTTCAAGCTTAATATTTGATAATCTTATTTTTGCATTTCTTAATTTAGCTGATCTATCTCTTTTTAATCTTTGTACAACATATTCAGGCTGATTAATCCTAGACGCTAATATAGAATACAATATATGTGCATATAAAGCATCCTCAGCCATTTTAGGTATTCTTGAATCTAATTCGTAGGCTAATCCATCAGATATATATTCAAGTACTATTAAACGATCTTTTAAGTTAGAAGAAAAAGCTATTGTGCCGTCTCTTTCATTCATGTTAAACCAACCGTTTCTTTGAGTATATTGCGGGTTATTCCCGTATTTTTGGCCGTAAAAAGGATTGCCCGTAAGCCAACCAGCATAAGACCAATAATCTTCTACTGTAATATTGCCATTAAGCAAATTATCATTAGCATCTCCCCAACGCTCTATAGTTTGAGAAGTGCCTTCTAAGTTATCGCCAAAGTTATCTTGAGTTGGGTCACCTTGATCATCTTGTAAGGGAACCTCATAAGGAGCAATAGTTAAATTATTTGCAGGATATATAGGATGTTTAACACCTAACTCGTCTATGTAAGATATGTTTACGTAATTAACATAGTCTTGAGGTATTATAACACTTAAGCTTGCAGGTATTGTTAGCTCTTGAGATTTAATACTTTTTAATGTATCATAGCTAAATTCCTGTAATCCTCGTTTAGCGTGGAATATTACATCAGTTCTTTTTACGTCAGGTATTAATTTATGTTCTCCAACATAAGTGGCTATAAAGCCATTTATTACGTCGTTTAAAGAAGTATATCCGTAGCTCCCGTAGTTTTCTTGTACTGTTGTGCCAATGGCTTGTTTATTGCCATAATTACCTCCATCTAAAGCTTTTAATTGTACAGCTATATAAACTCCAGCTGCAGGAGCAGCGCCAAAAGTTATTGTATTATCTACAACCGTATAAGCTAACGTATATTCAGTATATGAACCAGGCAGATTAGTAGCACTGGTATATATTTGAAAATTATTTAAAGGGTAGTCTAATGATGTTGTATCGGAAGTAGCAAATATTAAATTAGTATTGAATGTAGTAGTTATTACCCCGCTCCCATCAGATAGGAATCGCTGTGATCCAGCGTAATATTGTTCGTTAGTTTCGGTTATTAAACCGCCATTAGGTATAGGCATATCTTATAATGTTGAGCGTTGTACTTCTTGTTGAACTTGTTGAGCAGCCACATTAATTATTTGAGGATCTCTTATTACTACACCTGAATAAAGTAATATTTTTAATATAATATTAGTTTGCTCTGTTTTTGACAATTCAAAATCCACGGAATTAGTAGGATCCCATTGGTAATAATTTTGCCCAGCAGGTATTGTAAAGTTCCAAATTACATCTAAAGGTTTTCTTAAATAGCTTACCTTTATATCCGATGTAATAGTTTCAGGATATAAATACAATTTATTATTTTCATATATATAAACAGGATAGGTAGTTGTAGGTGCAATTAATGGATTAGCATTTATGTATAAAAGCTCATTTCGCTGCACTAGCTGAGCTTCTTTGCCTCCTTTATAAATTACTGTTCCCAGCCTATAAAAGTCCTCTGGGGTTGCCGTAACAACTATAGCTGCTAAATTAGCCGGAACAGTGTCAAATATTATATTAGCTCCACTAATAGTAAAGGCTGTAGTAGATACCCCATTTATTGTTACAGCTATTACGCTGCTTGCTAGCTGAGAAGATGTTATTGTAGTAAACGGAAAAGATATAGTAGTTCCATCCCCGGTAAATGTTTGTGTAGCTACGCTAGCCCCCGAGGTTGTTGGCAATGTAAAGTATTTACCGCCAGCTACATAAGTTGCATCCCCATATTCTTTAAATATAGCTATATCCTGATCAACATTTTTTATTCTATCTGCATATTCTGTATCATTGTCTGGTCTACGAAGCTGCTGATTTAATGTATCAAAATAACTTTCAAATATTTCTAGCTGCACTTGCGTCGCAACTTTGTTAAATTCATCTGGTGATAAGTTACCTCTTTGTTCTTTATTAAGAATAAGCAACACCGTTTTATAAACTATGTCTACGTTTACTGCCATTTTATTTATTTGTTATAAATATTAACCGGCCTCGCATAGGAAACCGGCTAATAATAATTCACCATCTATAATATAATCACATGTTTTTTAAAAAAACTACTAATTAAATTTCTTCTCTATAGATCTATAGACTTCAACACCTTCATCTGTTTTGAAAAAAGCTGCCATAGCTGAATATGGGTTTTCGTCAAAAGGCACAGACATTAGCTTTCTGCCATTAGATGCCCAAGAAAAAGTTCTTTGATCTTGGGATAAAGTAATTATATTTGCTTCTGTAGCTTTTATTGCTACATTTCTAAGCCCTACATTTTCATCTTGAGCTAACTCTAAAAATAATGCTGGGTTATTGTTAGCAAACAACCTTAAATCTCTTTTTATTTCTTTAGAAGATAGATTATTTACAGCATTACCCATTTCTACTCTTAAAATAGCCTCAGCATCGTCTATATCCATGTCTCTTGCAAATACTGCTGCGTCCGTCTGAAGATCTAATAATTCTAAATCATCATAAGCTTCTTCAACAGGATCGTATTCTTCATAGATTCTACCTTTTAAAGGATGATATAAAGAAAGAAGTTTTTGTAAATTTTGTTGTTCTTTAGGAACTCTTAAGTCCCCATCTCTAAACATAATATGCCCTAACGTAGCCTCTCCCTCTTGTTCACTTTTAAACGGTGAGTCATGGTTGGTAGCATATCTAATTTCTTTTTGTGTTCCAGTTTCTGGGTCAAAATACAACAAAGCATGTTTCCTAGTATGCTTGCCTGGTATAGTTAATGTAAGAGGAGTGTCTTTACCTTTAAGATAATACAATCGATCTTTAATCTCCCATTTAGGTTTAGTTGATTTTTTTGGTGTTTCAACAACTGGTTTTGTAGCAACTACTTCTGGTAATCCGTCTGTAATTGGTTCTTGTGGTGCAGCCTTTTTAGCTGCAGGTTTTTTATTTGCCATAATATAATATAATTAAATAGTTAAAAATAAAGGGAGGACCCGAAGGCCCTCACCTCTAGTATTAAAATTATTAGATTCCTCTGAATAATACAAAGTTGTTAGCCGCTTGAGTAACTAAACATCTTTCAGATAGGAAGTTTACTTCCATTGCATCAAGAGTCGAATTACTAGCACCTCCAACAGATCCTGTTAACCAAGATTTCATTCTACGGTCATCAGTTTGAGAAGCTCGGTATCGTACGTGCAAGAATGGACGACGAATGTTAGTTCCTAAAACTTGATCGTAAACAGTTGAAGTTCCAGCAGGTACTAATACACCTTCGATTGAGTTAACTCCATTGATAGCTCCACGAGTAGATGCATCATTTAAGTATTTCCAATCTGTTTTGTAAAAGTCATAAGATCCTCTACGGAATCCACTGAATCCTAAGTTAAGTGCCATGTCTTCTGAATTTTCAAATAATCCATAAGCAACACCACCTGCAACTCCTGAAGAAATGCTTGCTAGCATATCATCAAAATCTAAAGCAGTCTGACGGTTTAAGAATAACATGTTTTCCTCAATTGCTCCTTGAGTATCAAGGTTTTTAAGGATTGCATCAAATTCAGTCAATCCGTTTGCAGCTGTAAATCCAGTTTCAACATTTCCTCGTGATGAAATAGCAGCGAACAAACCTTCTGTTCCTGGCTGAGTTAATGGGTTAAGAGTAGATGCATTTAATTCACCTTCTACCATTGCCATTTCTAAGTAATCTTCAAAACGTAGACGAGTTTCAGATTCAGCTTTCAAATACCATAGGTATCCGTCAGTTCCATCTTCAGTAGCTACATTTACCCATCCAATTTGTGCAGTATCAGATCCAGATACAACGTACTGATCTCTAATAATGATTGGAGTGTTAGAAAATTGTGTTAATACAGGCTCAACACTAGTTCGTGCAGCTGAGTTTCCAGCTCCACCAGCAGCTAATGTAGTTCCTTTAGAATAGTCAGATCCGTAAACGAATACTTTCAATCCAGTTGCAGAGAAACCTTGAGTAGTCAAAGTAGTTCCAGCAAAAGGCTGAATAGTAATTGTTCCAGCTGCACCAAGTACAGATGCTGTTACGATACCTTTAGCTTCTAGTCCATTAGCTGGATCTAAAACAACAACAGTGTCATTTACTGAAATTACGTTACTAACTCCCGCTGTAGCAGCTGGGTTAAGAGTAATTACAGATAACGTACCAGCTCCATTAGCTTGAGATACTCCAGCGTAAGAGATGTGTAGTCTGTTTTGTTCAGACCAAATAACTTGATCAGAAGTCATCGGCATTTCAGCGCCAACCATTCGTAAAAATCCAGATAACGTTCTGTTTCCATAACGCTCTACTTCTGCTTCGTAGATTTCTGGTAAGTACTGCTGAGCAAAGTCAGCAAAGTTTCCTGGAACCCCGGCACCTCCGCCATTGTTGTTCCACTGTAAATAATTTGTAGCAAGTAATTGCTGTGTTTGTGATGGGATTATGCTCCCAAATTGTGGTAATAAACTCATTGTTATTAGTTTTTAAACTTTTTAATTTTCAATTTTGCAGAGTCCGCTCCAGAAATTGATTTGACTTTATACGCACCAAAACGAGCACTTTCAACAGGTGCCGCTTTTCTAGCTTCAGTAGATGTATTATTAGATTTGTTTACAACATCTCTAATAGCATCCGCTTTACCTTGTTCGTAGAAGTGATTTGCTATTTTATCAGCATTCGCTCCTGTATATAAAGCCTTGTGATACCCTTTGGTATCTTTAATCGCTCCATCTTCCCCAAGGAACTTCCCTAGAAAATTACTGATGTCCGATTGTTTTTCCCCAACCTGAGCAGCATTTTGTACTCCATACCTAAACTTTTTTTCTCCTAAATTAAAATCGAAACCTTCGAAATCTTTATTAAATAATTGTTCGGTTTGAGTTTTAAACTTCTCATGGTTTTTTGAGTTTCTTTCCTGATCCTCTTTATATCGATTAAAAAAGTCCGATGCTTTTTGTTGATCTTCAGAAAGCTGAGGCGACTTCAACTTGATGTCGTCATAATACTTTTTCTTTGTATCTTCTAAAAACTTACGGGCTTTTGAAACCTCTTCTTTGTAAGCGAGTTTTTTTCTTTTGATGTCTCGCTCTTCATCAATGTCTTCATCAAATGCAAAAGTATCTTCGATCATAAAGTCGATCTCTTCTTTTGACAAATGAGGCTTAGTGCTTTTATAATATTCTTTTACCAAAACGTCTCTATCAACGTCTTCGTAATTAGTATTTAATCTAATATAGTCCTGCATTGTTCCTCCGGTCTCTTTCATGAAATCTACCAACTTGTTTATGTTTTCTGGTAAATCATTATCTTTAGACTGAGGTTCTGCTACTTTTTCTTCAACAGGCTCTTCAGATTTTACTTCTTCTTTTTCTTCGGTAATTTCTTTAATGACTGGTTCGGATGTTCCTTCCTCCACTTTTTGTACATCTCCGGCTGGTTTATTCTCATCCACACCGCCTGTGCTTGGCTCTTGAACGGCATCTTTTTCTTCTTTAGGAATTACTACTCTAGTTACATTGTTTGGAACGTCTATTAAAGGCTCCTTGTTTTTTGCGGCTATTTGTTCATCAGTTAGCCTTGGCTTGGATTGGACCTTAAAAGACCCTTCCGTTTTTACTTGTTCATTCATGATATAATATTATATAATTATTAAATACTTACTTAACTTGGTTCGAAAGAAGATAAATCAAATCCTCCTAATACGTCATTTCCTTGTGACTCAAAGTTTTTAGGCATACCTTCTGTTTGTCTTTGCTGAATAAGTTCGCTTTGCTGAGTACCCTGTATTTTTACTCTTTTATCTTTTCTATCTTCAATTTCTGCTTCTTTTTGTTGAGTAGCTCTAAGTTGAGCCTGAGCTAACTGCATGTTATATTCAAACTCCGTTGCCATTAACTCCTTTTTTATCTGAGCTTCAGTTTGCATTCTTTGTATTTCAAATTGAGACTTAGCTTGTTCAATTGCGACTTTTTCAGATGTGAGCGCTTGCTGTTTTTGCACTTCTGCCATTGCTGCTTTCTCAGACGATTGAGCATTTGCTTCTGCTTGAGCTTGGATATTTTGTTGCGCTACCGCTTGCTCTCTTTCTAATTTTTTCTTACGCTTAAGCTTTAACATTTGGTTAGCTAGCTTAAGATTTTTAATTTCACGTATATCGATAGCATCTTCTATATCAATGCTGCCTTGTTGCAGGGAAGCATTTATATTAGCTGCTAACTCAGCTTTTTCTTCATCGTCTGGTTCCATTTCTAAGTATATTCCAAAGTCATGGAGATTTAAGTTTTCTATTTCTCTTAGAGTTTCTACATTAAAAGTAGATATACTATTCATTAAAGAATTTTTAGCAAGAGGAAAATTTAATACATCAGCTATTTTTAAAGAAATGTTTTCGCAAGTGCTTAAAGCTAAAAACAAGCTAGCGTCTTGTATGTGTTTAGTAGCTACATTGGAAGCATTAGCTGCCATTTTTTGTAAGCCAACTAAAGAATCCGCATCGGGTAAAGATCCGTCTCTTGCCTCATTCAATCCAGTAACATCTCTAATCATTTGCATATTGTAATTATATGCTGTAATAAGAGATTGTATTTTACCCATACCGTTAGAAGAGTTTAATTCCTGAATAGGAACTTTACCTCTATTAATATCTCCATCTTGTGTAAGTGATCTACCTACAACAGAACCCGTTTGAAAATACATATTTAATGCTTCGGCTGGATTGTAATTTGTTCCATTACCTAAATCTACTTCAGCTAATCCGTCCATATCTAAAAATATACCATCAGGAACCATTCTAGATAAAACCTGCTGTATTTTTAAATGCGTTAGCTGTATAACGTCGGCAAAGCCTATACACTTACTTATTAAAGATTGTATTTTTCCTTTATACATTCTAGGAGCACATAAAGAATAGCTCATTTCGACACGAGTTGTATCTGCTAAAGGTCTTGTCATATTTTCTGACATTTCCCACTTTAACATCATGTCCGTGCCAATAACTTTAGCTCCTTCGTATAAAACTTCTATAGACCTTGATACTCTTTCAAAATTATCATTTGGTGGAGGATTAAACTCATCAGTTTTTTCAATAGCCTTTTCTAAGCCAGAATCTGTTCTTTTTATTTTAAATACTTGATCTGTATAAGTTTTATATTCAAAGTATAGTACTTGAACAGTATTGTAATCGTAATTTTCAAATCCCCGTATCATACTTCGATTACCGGGCATTTTTTGTATTCTTTCTAGCTCTTTATCAGATATGTTAGGGAATTCTTTTTTAAGCTCTGGAATAGTTATAGATTTAACTTCCCCTACATAATATATATCTTCAAAATGAGGATCTTCTGTGTAAGACCAAACACAATAAGCAGGATCAACATAATCAACTACAATACCCTCCGCAGGATTAAAAGAAGTTTTTGTAATACCTATTCCTATATTTACTAAATCCTGATTTACTCTAGCTTTAGTAAGATCAAATTCGTTAGTAGCTAGAACCGTATTAATAGCCTCCTCTTCAGCTACTTCAATCGCTTGCTTGTAGCTAAGTTGCATATGCAAATCTCTTTCTTCTATAGTTTCAGGAAGACTTTCTGGGGGAATATTAGACCGACTTAAATTTACCTTAACAATTTCTGAGGCTTGAGCTTGCTCATTTTTGGTTACCATATCAAACAATATGTCTTCTGCAAAATCAGTTCTCTTTTTTAAAGATTCCGGATCTTGAGCATACGAAGTTAAATCATATTGTTTTTGAGTTATGCCGTTGGCTACTATATTAGAAAATTTAGAAAGTATAGGAACTGGCTTCCAATCTAAATTAAGATAGGACAAATCGCCATTAATAGCTAGCTCATCTTTGTACTTCTGTACACTTTGTTCTCCTCTAGCATATAAACGTAGGTTATGAAAATTATTCCAATTTGTCGCGTAACGATTTGAACCACTTCCTCCGTAATTAAACCATTCTTGCTCAATAGCTCTACTAACCTGAAGACCATATTCCCATGTTGCTTTTTCAGCATCACTTACAACCTGATCTGGAAATGGGCTATTAGTATTTGTACTTATATTCATTTATTATATTATTTTTGAAGTAGTCCCCTCGTTATTATACTTTTTAAAACCTAAAGAATAAGACTTAATCTTTGTTATTCCTTTAGGGTTATATCTATGTTTATTGCAAGCCATTAAAGCTAATCCTGAGCTAATAGAGGCATCGTATTTAGTCCTATTATTTATATCAAACTTTGCCCAATCCTCTAATGTTCTTTGGAGGTACATATCTCCATACCCGTCTTTTTTCTCACCCACAAAATCCTCTATATATGTTTCTATAGCGGAAGCGTGTGCCTGTTTTATGTCTTCACTTGAATTAGGTATTCCGCCCACTTCTCTTTCTGAAACTGATAATTTGTTATATATTTTATCAGGTCTATTAATACTAAATCCTCTATATCCTCTTCTCTTTAAATAATAAAGCAATCTAGGCTTGTTATTTTCTGCTAATAAAGGCATGCCATAAAACACTAAAGCCATTAATACATCTTCAAAAAACATTTCAGCTGTAGCAGGCCTAGCAATATACTCTAAGAAAAAATGATTAGGTGGTACATTTTCTATAGAAAATTTTGTTAATCCATGAAGTGATCCGTTAGAGCCGCCGCCACCAACGACGCCACTAATGTCGTAACTATCACATCCGAAGGCGCCCAAATGCTCGTTTCCAGGATATTTAACACCATTTTTTATTATTAAGTTATTTTGTTGTTCTTGATCTGGCACCCAAGTAATAAAAAATCTACCATTTTTATTTGGATAAAAAATAACATTAGTATCTTTAATCCCATTTTCCCACTGAAAATTGCCTTGGGTAACCATAGCAGAATTTTTTAATTCTTCATTATAATCTATTTGTTGATAGATCTTTGTTAAATTAAAAATAGATTGCTTAGCTTCATCTCTAAAAGCGTGTTGCTCTGTTCTTGGGAATTGCCGATAATATTCATTTAATGCGTCGGCGTCATCTTTTAAACCCTCAACTTCGTTTTCCCAATGCTGTATTACACCCTCCGTAATTATATTTCCATGAGGATCTAATGTTTCTTTCTCTGGAGTATCAAATACAGGGTAACCATACTGGTCAATAAATCCTTCGTAATTCCACTCCATAGGAATAAAAAGTTTATATAAGCCCGTTTTGGTTTGCCCGTTTTTATTTCTTAATGAAGCATCTGAACCGTCATATAACTTTTTAAAGTTTTTACCTCCTTTGTCCAAAGCATTTGACGTTGAGCCCATCATGCATTTTCCTACAATTCTACTACCTAGCCGTAAACAAGTTTTTGTTACTCGCCAGTTGTTAAGTATATTTGTAGGTTTTTCCCATTTTCCAGATTCGTCATGAACCAATAATTTTAGCTTTTCACCATCATAACTATTATCCCCGGTATTTTTCCAATCAATAGTTGTATCTAACCCATCAAGTTCTTCAGCCATTTGATTGTCTTCTAATTTACGCCTAGTAAATTTTGAAGCAGGAACACGATATGCTAATTCCGTTTTCGGACGATCCATACCATCTTGTATTGGCTTAAAGAAAAACGGATAGTTTACCGATATGGGTACAACTTTATCCGTGAACATTTTTTTAGCATCCGCCCCAGACTTGGATAATATACCGAATCTAGAGTCTGAAGATATTGTGGCTGAATTAACCGTTTCTCCTGATGCCATAAAACTAAATCCCGAACGTCTGTTTTTAAGATAACACATTCCGTAGGATCGCTTATCTGCTTTGCAAGCTTCCCAGAATATAAAGAATAGTCTATTTGCTTCTCTAAAATCTGGTTTCCCAACATCAATCTTGGACCACTGCAGGTACATGTAATGAGTACCAGTAATATAAGTAGGCTTGCTTTTATTAATAAACCAAAAACCTTTTTCACGTCTTTCAAATTCTTCATCTATATATGGGTGCCACTGCTCTTTAAAACTATTAGGGTAAGCATTCCAATCCTGAACGCTTTTAATTTTTTTTAATGGCTTAGGATATTCCATGGCTTGCCATTTATTATTTCCTAAGTCCTTTACATCTTCGGATTTAGGCAACGCAATCATTACATTACCTATTTCATATATCTCCCCAATCTTTCCGGTTTTGCTGATTACAACGATATCATATTCTTCATTGTAACCATATTCCCATTTAGCATAGCGATTTTTTTTCTTAATTACAGAAGCTTTAATATGATCTTTAACAATTCTGCATAATGTTTGTTCGTATGCCATTACTTAGATCTCCCTTCTGCAAAACCTTTAAAAGCAGGTTTGCTTGCTTTATTATTCGACTCTGCTATCATTTGCTCTTCTTCTTGAATTTTATTCAATATTTCAAAAGCATCAAATATACAAAGCTTTTTAGTAGCGGCAGCATTTTTAAGTCTGTCAGCTGATATATCTTCTTCTGAGTCAACGATCTTTTCTTTTGCTACCTTTACTAATTCTTTAATTGCTTCTCGCCCAGCGGCTATTATATTCTTCTTCGTTTCTATCGAGCTCATATTTTATAACAATATCATTTGATTTCATACAATACATAATCTGGTTATCTATAACGAATTCCCATTCGCTGTTAGGTGTAAACCCTATTAAGTCCCCTGGATTAATTCCAGCGCGTTTTAAGGACTTATTACCTATTTTTAGTATACCAATAAGGCTAGCTGTTTTATTGTTGCTAAAAGGGTCTTTATTTTTGACCGGAGCAACAAAGCATCTATCACCGAACGATTTCCAGTTCTTTTTTTTCTTGTACAAATATATTTGATCTATTGCACACATAAAAAGCCCATCTTTAAGAAACGATCTACTATTTTTTTTAAGTCCTTTCATGTCATAAAAAACTCTAAACACATTATGATGAACGACTATTAAATCACCTTTTTTTATTGGTGTCGCAAATGCTGCTGGAGTTGCTACAACTTCAGCTATATTGTTAACGTGTTTAAAACTTTCTATAGAAGTGTTAGTCACCAGGTCCACTTCTCCAACCTTTACCGTATTATCATATCTACCACCGACAGGCTTTATGATAAAATCGTATATACTTCTCATTAGTATTCCAAGTCATACTCAACGGATATTGCCATGTTAGAATTAAACTTCTTCCATGGCATTACCTCGTCATCTTTTTTTATAAATATATTATAAGAATTGTCAGACTCTTCAAATATTATATGTGAAATTTCGTGCCCACCGTAAACTGTCTGCTTAACAGAGTAATGCATTGCTTCGTTCTTATAGTCAGCACCTATACTAATTTTTCTTATAATATTATTCATAACCCTAATCTTTTTTATCAACAGATATTACTTCATAAGTACCATCAGTTAGATTAATATTAATAGGGCCGTATTCATCTTCAATAGACTTTTTAAATTCATCCATTTCGTTTTCAAGCATATTTATTTGATAAATAGCTTTTGCTTTTTGGACTTCTAATCCACCAATATGTGCACAAAACTTTTGCAGGTCTGCTTGTAAAGCCTGCACTTTTTCCAACTGTTCTTTGCTAATTGATAATTTTTTTGATTTCATTTTTTTTACTTTACTCATTTTGATTTAATTTAATTGTTAATTTATTGTTTTTATTTTTTTCTTTTTGGGCCAGTGTAATCCAAAATTGTTCCTCGCCTAGTAGATCTGCGCTTTTCATCAGCATCATAATATCTTTTTTCTTTGGCATATTGCTTTCTTAGGCTTTCTAACTCTCTTGGGTTGTTTGCTCTTTTAAATTCTCCTTTTTGATTTACAAAACCAGCTGCTCTATCCTTATCCCCAAATTCAGTAAGTCTTCCTTTATATGGTCTAGGAGCAACCCCTATTTTTTCAGCTTTAGCTTTTGAGGCTTCAAACCCCTTTTCGGTAGGTGTATAATAGCTACCGGTAGCGGTGTCTTGCATGCCTATTTGATTTCCATCTTTATCATACTTAAATCTTGGATCTTTCTTTTCTTTATCTTCATTTCTTAGCGGTGTGCCGTTGGTTAAAGCTTCGAAGTTTTTGTTTTTTAACGGAGCTCTACCGGGTTTTTGCATGTATGCCATAGCTTTTTATTTTAATCTTGTTAATTTTGTTATTTTTTATAAATTAGTATATAATCGTCAATGTAGCAATAAAGCTCGTTTGGTTCTTTTAATACGTATTTGCAACTATAATTACTGTTATCGTCAAAAACAGCAACAACTAGCATTTCATTATTTGTTACTTGTATAACATTTTCGTAAAAAGTATTATTTGTTTCGGGGTTATATACCGTAATATTGTTTGGCTCTACTGTGTCTAAATTGATTGTTAAAATGGCAGTAGAGTATTCTTGTTGCCAAACTCCATTAAATTGCTGTTGTCCAAATAATTGACTTGATACCAGTAATAATAATGTGATAAATAAATTTTTCATTTGATTGGATTTAATTGTTAATTTTATTTTTTTGTTTTATCGTACGCCTCTTTCTCCCAAGGTAATTTTTTAGATCCTTCTTTCATGGTACTTCTTGAATAAGCTTTACCTTTCCAATAAACATTTTTATCATCATAATCTAAATCACCTCTTTTCATTTGATTAATGTGTATCATTTCATGATCTATCACATCTTTCTCTTTGCTTGGAGATAAATTTTTGTTTAATATAATAGTGCCATTATTGTTAGCTAAACCAAAAGTATTATTATCCATATCCTTATGATAGATAGGAGTATCAATTATTTTATATGGAGCGCTAATTTTAAAAGCCATTTTATTTACCTACTACTATATCTGTTGCGGCACCAGAGGATGGAACCAATACATAATCTACAACGACTGGCAATATTGTGCCAGCAGCTACATTTTTAAATTCTATTCCTTGACCTGCTGCAGGAGTAGCAGGTGATACTTTATTTATTCTAAAGGTAGCATTATTATCTCCTCCAGGTACTGTAAATGTTTGACCTACCGTATATCCTTTTCCTCCTTCTTCAATAGTAAAAGCTGTTATGCCTCCGCTTCCATTTACGGTGTCTATTAAAAGAACTAACCCCTCGCTTGATGTGCTTATACCCGTAATAGGTATTTGAGTTGCTCCTGCAGTATAACCTGTGCCCGCAGAAATAATCTCCAGTGTTAAAACCTCTGCTGGTTGAGTAGCGTTAGTTCCTGATACAATTACTTTTACTGTACCGGCAGTTCCTACATAAACTACAGACCCAGTTAGGTTAGTACCTAAAGTTCCAGACTGATTTTCAAAAAGCCAAGCTGATTCAGGATTTATAGTATTGGTAGGGATCCACGTTTGTGCTCTTGTTATATAACTTGAATCTGTTGGAAATTGTCCCATAATTATTATTTTTTTTATTTATTAATAAAAAGTCTTGCGAAACGTTAATCCCGCAAGACTAATTAATTTTATTATGCAAATGTTGCAGTTCTAAAATACATCTGTTTAGGTGCAGCAGCGTTATCAACTCCTACATTAACTGTAGCAACTACTCCTCCTGGGTTAGCAGTCATTGCAGATCTTACCGCAGATACTAATGGATTAGCGTTACCTGATGTTAATGTTGGATTAACTGCAGATGAAATACTAGTAGATACAGTTAAAGTTAAAGTTTTGTAACCTGTTTCAGCATTTCTTCCAGTTAAACCTACTACTAAAGTTTTAGCATTTGCCCCTGTTGCTCCAGTTGCAGTTACAGTTGTGATGTCTTCAACATTTACTAAGATACCTTCGTTTGGTCCTAGTGGCTGTACAGCTGCTGAATTTTTTACGTTAAATTTAATGAATTTTGCCATTTTGTTTTTGTTTTTGTTTATGTTTATGTTTATGTTTATTTAGGTTTATACAGTCCTATCTGTTTATTCGTAATCTCTTCGGGATTTACTCATATCCCCTTTTTTACCACCATACATTTTAGCGGGTGATTTTAATATTTCAGCTTGTAATGCTTCAGGTAATTTGTCTTGATTTCCAACTAAAGCTTTCATTAAAGGAGTTTCACGCATTGCCATTGGAGATTCGTAATCTCTTTTTGACTTGCTCATATCACCTTTTTTACCACCATACATTTTCATTGGAGATTCATAGTCTCTTCGCGATTTGCTTTCGTCACCTTTTTTTCCTCCATACATCATAGCAGGGGATTCTTTCATTGGTAGACCTTCTTTTGTAGCAGCCATTCGCATAGCTACAGGGCTAGTAGGTTTTCCGTAATCTCTCATTTTATTAGGAGAAGTAGCTCTGTTATCTATTGGCATATCATCCATTAGATTTTTTCTTTCTTGCTTATTGCTTTCCATAATATATATCTATGCGTTTTTATACCAGTGCTTAGCTATAGAAGATCTATCCTTTTTTTCTACATCAGTTCTGTGGATTGCCCCTTTAGCATCATAAATTAATTCACGGTCGTGAATCATTGTTTGCTTTGCTTTCTTGTCACCTTTTTTATAAGCCATATCAGCTCGGTGAAGTTGCCCTTTTGCATCATAGATTAGTTCTCTTTCATGCATCATTTTTTTGTCGTACTTGTTCATGGTTTTGTT
>Ga0213862_10000488_pt1 | contig 16661 bp, 25 predicted proteins | sample PICome_7_FD_160092 | JGI IMG/M metagenome (GOLD analysis project Ga0213862, IMG submission 160092) | Coastal seawater microbial communities near Pivers Island, North Carolina, United States - PICO266 | ecosystem: Environmental > Aquatic > Marine > Coastal | place: USA: North Carolina... | reverse complement strand
CATTTCATGAATGATATTAAAATATAAAAACGTATACTACATATGTCGTTCACATGCTCGCACATTGAACCGGGTATGCACAGATACAAACTTAATAAGATTCGAGAAAACGTTCTCGAGACGATGTACAACAAGTCGTTCACTCGACCTGAAAAAAAAGGACACGATAACCCTAGACTTCGCCTGAGATTTAAGGAAGCTATCAAGGAAGCTCACGAAATATGTGCGAATACGAAAAACTCGTACGAGTGCCACATCGCGTGGTATGAAGTCGACGAGCTCGAAGACTCGTTAATGCGTCAAGATCTTAAAGACTACGAATGATAGTATGATAAGTGATGGATGTAGAAAATCTCGCTACATGTATCTATGATACACTTGGTCCTGGGTACAGTGAACGAGTGTATCATAACGCCATGGAAATAGTATTGCGTGAAAAGAATGTACCGTATGAATCCGAGCGTATCATACCTATACATTTTCATGGACACGTCATAGGAAATTTACGATCTGATATCATCATCGACAAATCGATTATACTTGAATTCAAAGCGGTGAAAACATTGAACGAACATGCTGACATCCAAGGGTACAACTACCTTCGATTAACCGGTATACGAACAGCGTATCTGATAAATTTTCCACCCGTGAAAAACGGATCTGTCGAAATTAAAAAAATTACCATGGAATCTGATTAGGATAATATCTACATGACTCTTTTAAGAATGAAACGAACTGAACCAACTCGTCCCGTGTCTTGATAGAATTTAAGACGAAATGTATATACCTGTTATACTTGTGATGCGGTCCTGAATGTATAAGACGATCATCTCTTACATTGAGTACATGTTTCCCGTGTAAAGTTGGCATCATGACCAGATTTGAACTCGCGTTTATGTCGTATCCATATTTGTGAATTACTGGATGTGATTTAAATTGCCTGGGTATCACATGATGATCCTGAACGAGCCCCTGCAAATTCCATCTCATTTTAAATGACGTTCTCGTCACAGACCCGTAACGCATAACATAATACCATTTTTTAGTTGCATGATTTATGTGCAACTAAAAAATGATCCAAACGGGGTTCGAACCCGTGACCTTGGCGTGCCTTATGTGAATGTAATTTCACTAATATATACCATGTATAAGCACCACGCTCTAACCAACTGAGCTATTGGATCCTTGTTCTATATACTGTACGATTACTCTCTTTAAGTCTGTTAAACTGTGGGTATATACTCCCATGACAAAACGTCGCATATTCTCTTCCATATGATGTCCTGTTGGTGAAGTTTCTCTTTCGACTTTAAAAGTGGAAAGTACTGCAGGTACGAATCTTCGCTAAGAAGCTCACAGAATTTATACAAGACGTACGAATAGCTTAAGAAGTTTTTACGTTCTGATGGGCAGTTGTCGTCGAATGGTTTTTGAATATCTTTGAACATCATTCGCAATTGCTCTTCGAGTTCCTTCGGCATTTTAGGTGGTTTTATTCCACTCAATATGTTCGTAATGTATGGTACGTGTTCGTAATACTTATTGAGTTTCAATTTTTTGAGAAGCGCTCTAACTCGTGCGTGTGTGATTTCTGTGAGTGTTTTAATTTTCATTTTTTTAAACTCACTCCGCAGTTGTGAAATCACATCCAGTGGAATCGTGGTCGTCTCCTGTGCCTGAAACTGTGAGAGCCATTCGTTAAAGTGATTGTCTCGTTTATACGAGTAATTGATTATCTTTTCGGATGTCTCTTGCTCTTCTTTGTACGTGAGTTCTTCACTTATCAAAAACTCGACGACAGCCCCACAGCCGTCACACACCATCTCGCTCGTATCACTAAAATGGAAGATGTTACTATCTGGACACGTCGAGCAAGTCGTCGAAAATCTCTCGATGGGTCGGTCTATAGTCTGTTTTTCTACGTCTATCAAATAATCTACGAATATATCTCTACGTTGCAATCCCATAGTTTCCTTACAATTGAACACATTATCCGTGTGTGTTTCCTTTACGGTATCGTCCGTATATTGTTTCAAATACGGCATACATCGCATGATATAGTCCGACATCTCAGATTCGTACAACGTTCGATTGGTGGGGTCGTCGTCTATCTTGGTCATCCATTCATTTATTCGTTTATTATACCTACTTAAAAAATTACCTTCCATTTAGTGTAATGAAATTACTCCAGTCGTTTTTAATTAACACAATTTTTAGAATTAAACAAATCATCAAATTTTTATTTCATAACAATGACTTTAATGTGATAAATAGATGTATCGAGTATAAAGTTGACCATTCGAAAAATGTACACGACATCGACAGTATATTCTGGGAAAGAGAATCGCTTACATGGGTAGAGGAATCGAATGAGTATTTTAGCGATTTTAGAGAGACTGATGATATCACTAACCTCCCAGAGTGTATCACGGATACCTTGGTGCGTTATAAATTTTGGTACAACAATAAGGTGTATAAATTCTTGACGTATGATCCCAATTTCAAATGGCCCCCTACCAGGCATATGGGTGTCAATTTTCACATCCCCTTGACGAGTGCGCAATTAATGGATTGTGATGACAAACCAGTGAAAGACATGCTCTCCAAGATCGGGCGATATGCCGGTCCATACAACGATTTTTATAAAGGTAAAGTGAAAATAAAGGATATGTTATGGTACAATGACGAAATGAGGAAAAATGTACCTACTATTAAACTGAGAAATGGACTTGGTATGACTAAAATCGTTTCGACAGAGACTGGTCTACTCACGGATCTTCGGATACCTTAGTCGCTAAATAAAATTTAAGTTCTCCCAGATTCGCCACGTTATATTTTAGCACCAAAAATCTATTTTGTTCTTCCTGCATGATCTGTACAGTAGAGCACATGCTCGTCGCCTTGGTGAATATATTCATATACTTGAGTGAATATAGACCACACATTTTAGGCGATTCATCTGTACACTCGATGACAGTCTCTTGGTTGGCGAAATCACCACACACCGAAAGTTTAAGGGATTTTCCTTCACGCATGATTTCAATCTCTTCTCCGATGTTTGACATGTCTCGACACATGCGCTGGAAATCGACCGATGGCAGTGACGTGTTCATGGTCATATGAACATCTGGAACTTCGATTTGATTTTCGTTAATGTCGAGCAGTTTTAATGCGAATTTCGTGCATGTCTTCTTATTTTCGTTATGAATCTCGATGTTCATGAACTCTTTCGAGTTGATGGATATCGCGAGTACATCATTATTCGTGATCGTCTTCAAAAGTTTATGCATATTCGACATGTTCACACCAGCTTCCATATCCTCTGTGCAGGTGTACTCTTCAAAATTGTCAGCAGAAAGAAACATGTCGATGAGCGAGGTTCGAGCTGTATCGAGTGTCACTATATACATCCCATCTGGCTTGAAATAGATGTTCACATCATTGAGAATATCCTTCAACACTTCAAACGTTGACTTAAAAGCACATGCCTGGATAGTTAATAACTTTAACATCTCTCGATAATTTTAGAATTATTTCTTTATATCAGTATACGCGTCAGAAACAGACTGACTTATTTTCTGTTGTAATTCGGGTGTCATTGCGGGCTGAAGAGATCTACCGTAATCGTCGAGACCGAATAATTGACTATTGGGTTCTCCAGACAACGTCGTCATAGTAAACGAACTGAAACCGCACGTGTCCAGTTCCTGTACGGGAAGTAAAGATTCGAGCCAGTTCGTTATTTCCCGACCCACGAGCATCTTTCCGTTTTGTGTCAACATGGTCGGAACATGAGTAATCTTGCTCCGGTACTTGGCTGGAATCCCGAGTTCGTTCACGTTGTGATACCGCACAATCTGTTTGAGCTGAGCATGCGAGTTGATATATTCTATGACATCGCTACTGTGCTTACATTTCGGACTGTACAGTAACAGGGACATATCTGTTGTAGTATCGTAAAAAAAATATAAAAAATACACACGACTTTTTTTATACCTATATACTAAATGACAAAAATCGTCTTAGTTATTTTGATAGCTCTCGTGTTATACCTGATGTCCAGGACGAAGGAAAACTTCGGGTACTCTGGACACACCAAACCCGTGAATAATGTCATCCTTGACGACGCGTCTCCCAACATGAATGATTACAAAGAGGCTCGTGACATAAGCATTTCTAATGATATGATGGAAAAGTTTGTACTCGCGTCAAATAAATATGTCGGAGAAAAGACGGGTTTGTGCACATATGTCATCGAGACTACCGCTGTGAAAAAGTTTAAGCACAAGACCAAGAATCATGAATTGTACCAGTGTGTGTTTATGTTCATGCGTCAAGGTGGATTCTCGTTTGGCTTCTCGGCGGTTGTCGACATACTCGTCGTTTCGGGTGAAGTGAAAATTCAAGGGGCCCGAACCCAACCTCTCGGTGTCACCCCACCGAATGATCTTTCACCTTTCCAGTCCCCTGTAGGGGGTAAAGAATTTTTGAAATTTGAAACGTTCGAGAAGAGTGAGTTGGATTTAATAAAAAATAACTCTAAATAATTGTAATGATATCCGTTGATGAGATTTCACGTATGGAGGATAAGAGAAATCAAATAAAGAAGGAAACATACACAAAAATTTATGAACAAATATCAAGAAAAATACGTAGAACAGTCGATGCCCGCGGTAAGCGTACGATTGCTGAAGTACCTTCTTTTCTCGTGGGGTATCCATCGTTCGATAAATATAAAGCTGCCAAATATCTGAAGCGACAATTAGAAAATAACGGTTTCATCGTCGTCATAACAGGCGACGTGATGCTCGACATTTCTTGGGAAGTAAAAAAGGTTGTCAGGAAACCACAGGAAGTGGAGAACGACTTCCCAACCCTGATAAACTTACGCAAGGCTGCGAATAAATACAGGGGGTATGCGGGAAACGGATGATAAAAAAAGTTGTGCATATCATAAATGGATAACCTCAATATCCTGGTAGAGGCTAAACGCGAATATCTCGAACAACTGTCGATTCTCATGTGCCCCCCGATGATAGACGTATTTGATGCCATGTATCAAGAAGCACACAAGTTATCCAAGGGGCGTAAAGTTTTGTTGATGTTCCAGCAGTTGCTTCGGGATGTACCCGACTGGAATGAGACGATGGCGAAACAGCATACTGATAACATAGCTAATAGGTGTTCGTGGTTCAAAAATCTCGTAGCTGCGGTATTTGTGAGCTCCGTAAAGATATTATCGGCCGTGCGTCTTAGCAAGGACAGTAAGAAATTATCAGTGAAACTTCCGAGTAATGAACTGTTTATTCACAGCTGCTACAAGAACGTCGCTAAAGATTTATACAGGGATCCGTACATATTCACGGAAAATCAGTCAGAACACGCGCGAAATGATAAGCTATATGAAAGGTTCGCCCAGTGCATAGAAAACACCGTGAAAGAGCTCATTCCCGTACAAGATATTCTTCAGACATACATGACTGATCAAGCGGAGGATATCGTCGATCCGAACGAAATGGACATGCGAAGTGACGATGTCGACGAATACGATGAGTCTATGGGACCGACGGACCCGACGGACCCGATGGGACCGATGGACCCGATGGACCCGATGGACCCGATGGACCCGGTGGACCCGGTGGACCCAGTGGGGCCGTCCAACCCGATGGAACCGGCTCAGGGTGGTGCTATGTCCGATTTTGATCCCGACCCTGCCGACGAACCCGTCCAGGAAATGGGATCGGATCACCAGCGAGACCCATTCGAAGACGAATTTCGGACGATCAAATCTCAGCGACCCCAACAGCCACGTGTAGAAGATAGCGAAGATCTGTTTCCGGATGCATCTGAAACCAGAACAAAAAAACTTAGTTATTAGATATGGACGAGTACTTCAGAGATCCAACATCAGCTGCTATAATCGCCGGGCTGATAACTGCTTTATATATTCACGGCAAGGCTCGTTTAAACGACGAAGGCGCTCTGGCTACGAGCGCCTATGTAAAACCGGCTATCCTAAATGCCGTTTTGGTATATTTTATAATTTCGAACGGTGTTGGTAAACGTGAAACCATATCGACAGACCCGTTCTAAATACACGACTTAAAGATTAACCCCATATTATTAGAAAATGACCTCGGTTACCGCTTTTAATGATATGATGGGACAGTTCCTCGCCGAGCTTCACATGTCCTTTCCAGAAGAGAAAAGTATCAAGAAGTACATGACGGCCTTCGAACTTATGCGATCCACTAATGGTCGCTTGGTTGTCGATGGGTTCATGGGTGCGATCGGACCTCACATGAACAAGATTTCCGAGAAGGATGAGAACTTCTTCGTGGAAAATGCGGAAACGATCGATTTTCTGAAGGATATCAATCTCAAGAAAATCTGGCCTCTCGCATCTGCCGGTACTCGAGATGCTATTTGGCAGTACATTCAGACATTGTACATGCTGGGTACGACTATCACGTCTATCCCCCCTGACACTCTTAAGATGATCGAAACTGTCGCGAAGCAGTGCGCGGATAAACTTCAGGACGAAGGTGGCGACATTGACGAGACTCAACTCATGAAGTCTATGCAAGGTCTTCTCGGTGGTATGATGAAAAAATAAAAATTTGTTAATATAAATGGCGACTCGGTCAGTGTTTAACGAACCGAAGGAACTTTTCAATAAAAATGAAATTCTTAATTTTTGGCCAATCGAGAATCAGAGTGCATCAGAGCGTGTCAACGCGACCGCTCGGTTTGTCGTATATGCCACATGCATTTTGTATTTAATTCGGCGTGACGTGAGGGTGTTCATACTCGGTGCGACTGCCTTGGGTGTTCTTTATGTTATGGAAAGGTCGAACATGATTAAGGAGGGTCGAATTCGGCCGACTGACACGACGAGTGAGTATAGGTCGCAGTGCCAAGTTCCTACCAGGGATAATCCCATGGGGAATGTTCTCATGAGTGATTACACGGATCGCCCCGATCGCCCATCCGCCTGCGACGTGAGCACGGTGCATAATGATATCAATTCGATATTGTTCGAGCGTATTCCGTACGGTCCCACTCGTTCCCGGTCATCCATGCCTGACGTACAGAGGAACGCGTACGCTCGTCAATTTGTGACATCGCCCGTTTCGAGTATCCCAGGTGACCAGACTGAGTTTGCTGAGTGGTTATATGGCGAAAAGAACGCCCCTATGTGCAAGTCTGATGGAACGATGTGCAGCCCTAACGCCAGGGGTGTCCAGTTGGAGGCGTTCGGTGGTTTGGATCCCACGGGTGATAAAAGAGGTGGTATGTTCGGTGGCTCTGGTCGAGGTGCTGGTACGACGAGTAGCACTTTTGGTTAGATAATATTCTCATGTAATAATAAATGGCGTATCAGCTCCAACCTGGAATGAAATTGGTGCAAAACCCAGTAACCCCTCCAGTATGTGCGACTGATGAAATTTTCACGTATCCCAAGCCGAGTTCCTTGAACTATGGCTCTCGACCCAATACGATGCTTTATGGTACAGCCCCGTTTATGGCCGGTAAGGGTGCCCCAGCCGAGTTCATCGAGACCAGTGACGCCCTGCGTCCTCAATCTACCAGTCAGTTTAATAAGATTATTTCTCAGACGTACGAGAAGAACCACTTCCCCCTCCAACACATCGAGTGTGGAATACCCCTTAGGACTATGAGCTACGAGCCTGCGAGTACACGCGCCGAAGTTCAGAACGCGATATTTAAGGTACGATATCAAAATTAAAAATCTCAATAACAGGTAAGAATGGCTGATCCAGTGTCTATACTTGCGGTAGCCGGTTTGGCATATGTAGGAAAACGACTGAGTGAGCGTCCCCCCGAAACATATGAAACAGAAGAACCACCAGTATATACCCCCAAGCCCCCCATTGAAGTTAAAATGCCAGAAATCATCAACGAGTCCACCGATCGTCTTCCTATGCGGAAAATAGAGATGTCGACGTTTGCTGATATAGCGCCTCAAAGACGTACGAACGGTGGGGAAATGCTCACCATGCGCAATCGGGTGTATGATACCGGTCGCATGAACAATTTGTCTCCAGTCGAAAAGCAGCTCGTCGGTCCCGGTATCGGTGTAGACGCATCTGTTCCCGCTACAGGGGGTTACCAACAGATGTTCCGAGTCAACCCGGAAAACGTGGGTGCGTATCGCCTCACTACTTTACCCGGACGAACCGGCCCCGCCGGCGACATCAACGGTGGTCGTCGCGGTGTGATGGGTCAGTTTGCACAAAACCGCCCCGAAAAGACTGCCCATCTCGCGTCTCGTCGCCCAGAAGTGTTTGGACGCGCACAAGGCATGTCCGGCGTCGTACCCCGAAATGAGCATGAGCGCACGAAACGGCTCACGAATCGCTCCGAAACCGGAACGCGTAATGACGCACTCAATTTTGCTGGAGCTAAGCGTATCGTCTCAGGAAGCACCCTGGCCATGGACCCCACGCGTAATAAGAAGGATGGGAACATGGAACAGTATCAATATTACAACCAGCCCGCACCCAACATCAACCAATATGCGCACGGGTATCTTAACGCGCCGGGTGTTAAGATTGGCGAGTCTCGCGTGTACGGTACGTCCCACACGGTTGAGGATCTCATGAAATACGGTTTCAGACCCGAAGATCGTCGCGGTAAGGCGAACCGCGTCGGTAACGCCGGGCGTATGAACGTCCGCGCGGGTCCGCTCAACCAAGGTGGTATGCCCACGGCTCTTCGCACGGATACTACCAGGATAGATGGTCGTGTTAACCCCCTCGCCGGTGGCTGGACACAACAGTACACGAACGATTCGTATCACCAACTCAACGCACACAAGGGGCGCATTAACCCTCTCGCACAACCGGACAGTTTGGGAATGGCGAAGACGCAGATGGATAAGAATCCGTACGCCCAAAAGTACTGGTAAAATATTTAAAATTGTGAAATAACATTCATTAAAATATTATCCATATATTTTAATGAGCGTGTACACGTTAGATATAGATAGTAGTGAACGCGACCCTGTCACGTTTCCGAATCCAGGGGATTATGAAATCGAGTTAAAGACCCCCGTTTATGACGTGAGCAAAATTTCTCTCATTTCAGCTCGTATTCATAACAGTCAATTGCTCATACACGAAAGGAATAATTCATTTTCCGTAAATGGGTCAGTCGTCACACTGGATAACGATAATTACAATGGAAAAACATTGGCGGCGGAACTCGTTTCGAAGATTCCTGTCGTTACTTCTGCGGCGTATGATTCTGCTACGAATAGCATAACGATGACAGGTTCCGCGCCGTTTACGTTTGAATTTTATGGAGGGCATAACGGTTACGCTAAAACCGATAATGGTTACACGACACCCCACGACGTTCTCGGTCTTCCCGCGAGTAACGTTTCGTCCACAGGAACCACACTCACGACCGGTAGCATAAATTTACAGGGACCCGATGCGATGATCATCAAACTCAGTAGTGGGTCGGACGAATTCAATAAGACTGTATTTTCGGAAACACCGTTTTACACTGGAAGAATACTTTTGTGCGGCGACGCGACAAATTTTTCCGGAAAAGACGATGCCGTAGATCATTATTTTCATTCCGGTGTACAAAAGACGATATCACGTCTCAGAGTACAATTTTTCTATAGTAGCAATAACCGAATCATACCATACGATTTTAGACACGCTAATCACGTGGTAAAACTCGCAATCAAATGTTCGACGGATAAATTAACAACTACGACAAAGGTTAAAAAGGACTTTTCGTTACCCACACCCATGCGCATCCCTGAAATGGAAGATCCGAATAGGTGGACACCGATTGTGTACATAAGTATAATAGTTATAACTGGTCTCATGTTTATGCTACTCACAAAACCGAGACGCCCGATTAGCGGCTGACCGCGTAGACAACGGGGGAGGGCTTCTTGACACGCGACGAAAGGCGGGAAACCACCATGTAGACGACGACCGACAAGAGAGTGGTGAAGAGCGCGGTGAGCGCGTAGTTGAGACCACCGTTCTTCTGGACCTTGATGACCTGGTGGATAGACCAGCGAACGAGGTCCATCCAGGAAAGCGCCGCGGCGAAGGAGAAACCCGCAACGACCGCGTTGAGGGATTGCGCTTCAAGTTCGCGGGAGATGGCGATGAGGGCTTCGGTAGCGTCAGCAGACATTTTTACTATAAATAAATATTTTATTCCGGGATCAATTCTTCGACTTCCAGAATTTTTTTGTACTTCTGACCATCGTACCCTTTTACTTTTTGTACCAAATCTTCATCATCTGAGTCCGACCCTGATTCGGATGATGAATCGTCTCGCACCCTGAACGATTTGTACTTAACATCCGACCAACCCTCAGGGGTTGATGTGTTCATTACTATCAATAGCATTTTTTATCATTTCTTCTGACGGGTTCGTCGGTTTCCACCCCTCCCATGCATCGTATGCCTGATTGATCGCTTTCATCTGAATGTCGTCGCCTGAATATGGTTGGAACTGGTCGTCTTCGTCGTCGACAACCTCGAAATCTGATGAACTGGATTCTTCTTCGGAGTCGTCGTTTTCGTAAATTTCCGGAAAGTACGATCCGATTTTCTTTCCCACTGAGTGCATCGCACAATATTTCATGCAATATTCTACATCTTTGGCGAGAATAGTCGTTCGACCACACGCCTTCGCATACTCCGCTGAAAGAACAATCGCTTCTTCCAATACAGGTGTTATGATTTCAGCCGCTGATTGGGCCACTGTTGAAGAGAAGTCGTACCCTTCCATTTTCGTATCTCAATATATTGTAACTAATTGCGTAAACTCTAAGCTCTCTTTCGTTGATTTGTCCGTTTAATTTTAAATTTAATTTTTGTTCTTTAACTAAAGTGAGATTCCGCTGCCCGGTCGGGTACCACCGTTCAGGTTCGAGTGCAAAACTATATGAATAGAAACGCCTTATAAGTTGTGTCCTGGAATGATGGATTCCACTCTGTACGGCTCGTAAAGAAATGATGTTTCCCGTGATCTCATTGACTATTTCCTCATCGTTCATCGAAATGGTGAGTCCCCTTAAATGCTCATAGTTGATATATTCGAGTTTACCGTTTACGTTTATCACCTGTAATGTATGGTCATAATCGAATACTGTTGACCCATTCCGTTTTATGACAAAGTATAATTCCTTTACTGGGTTCATAAATTCCGTTTTGAAGGAAATATCTTGTACATCAACCCCAGACGAATCCGGGATTGCGAAATTTTGATTCTGAACCTGGGTGATGATCTGATCTTGATTACGTTTACTTATTTTGATACGTTCTTCGTCACCGAGCGCTATGAGCTCGGTCTCGAGTATGATAGATTCTATACTCGGAACATATGCGGGGTTGTTCAGTGCGAGTACACAATCTTGGCGGTCACGAATTTTTATTTCGAAATAACACTCTTGTTCTCGTATAGCACATAAGGGTACGGCGAGTTCCGGATTATTGTAGAAATAAAACGGAATATCGACGATACACTTTCTGGTGGTCGTCGCGTTGCCCAGGTATTCTTTTATAGTCGAACTATTGACCGGGGTTCCTGAATAATCGAGTGGGAATTTACCAATTAATTTGGATAAATTTGTTTGTTTTGTCTGTGTCACGTAATTTTCCGAATAAATCTGTAAATAGTCGGACGGAATACGCTGAACGAGTTCACCCCCGATGAACATATCGACATGCTGAATCAATGCGTGTCCAATGGATTCTACGTACTTGTAATATGTTACACCATCGTAAAGTATGGGCAGATCGATGTACAATCGTACAGAGGACATCAAATCACCTACATCTATCGGAATTGTACACGTCAATGACGAACCATAATCGCACTCACCATGTAAATCGTGTTTAACGTTGTATATAGAAAACTTTGCGTGTTTCCTGAAACTTTTTATGAAATGTGAATAATCGGGATTGTCTGTAAAATAGGCATCGTGTGCTCCCTTCGTGGCGAGCTGTACACGCCCCGCCATTTCTAGTATTAGTCTTTAAAATTTTAAACCCGCTAAACCACTTTGAACGTGTAAGATGTTATAGTTTAATGCGTAAATATGAACGTTTATGTTACGTGTACTTGAAGTCTCTGCGAGTTCGACGTCCAATTTTTTGTGAATGATGCGACTCATGTTTAATTGACCCGTCGGATAGTATTCCTCTGGTTTGAGTGCGAACGAGTACATGTAGAATTCATACCCTGGGTCCGGACGACCAGTATGATGTTTCATGGATTGTTCGTACGCGAGATATAAACCACCATGATCAAAAACCTCTTCTCCGTTACACTCAAATCTCACGTTTTTTATGAAACGGTGATCTGAACGCTTCGAGGGGTACCGGGACGAAAAAGACTGATCCGATGATGATGTGTTAAGTAGGCGGTCAGTCGGACCCATTGGATCTACGGGATAATTATTTCCAGTCTCTTCCTTCGCGAGGAATAGGAGTTCTTTCACGGGATTCGTAAACTTTAACAGGGCTGATTTATTCGTTTCATTGGGTTTAAATTGTAAAGTAGATTTCTGTAACTGTGTAATTCCATATTCCATCGGTCGGGTCTTTAAAAAGTTCCGTTCATCTTCGCTTATGAAAAAAAAGTCTGTGATTAAGGATATGTCTCGAATTCCGGCATCTGTCGTGACATTTCTTGTGACGATATCACCTACCGTCGTATACGTGAAACTAACGTCATCACCAGCGTCTTTGAATTTGACGTACACTTCGACGAGTTGTTTAGTTATGGCACACACGGGTATAGCCAGACTTGAATGCCTGAAAAAATAAAACGGTAGATTGAGGTAGAATGTGTTGTATGAATTACTCACATTCAGATGATTATTGTGCCCACCAAGAAAGTATAAAGTCTGTTCTATATCATCCGTATTATTGTGTAATTGGTTGTACATGTATATGTAATCACCTGTGACACGTTCGATCGTTTGACCACCAATTCGGAGATCGGCGTATTCTATAATACTCGTAGTCAGGGACGTGTTATATAAATTCGATATCAGGGGGTCAGACGATTCGGGGAGTGGTTCCAGTGTCATCTTTAGCATCATACTTCTGATGAGGTCGCCCATGTTGTTCGGTATTCTAACTTCGGCATGTCCACCGAGTTTCTTTTCGCCACCGAATGGTATCTCTACAGCTTCAGTCGCGAATCGTGTATGTTTTTTATAATTCATGACGAAATATGAAAATTGTGGTTCGCCGGTCAACCACTGGTCCTGAATACCAGTAGTTGCGAGTCTGACACGGCCGGCCATTCTTAATACATGTGAGTAAAATTTTACGAAATAAATCGTGGCACTATAGTAGATGGATCTGAAACTCCGCAAGTTCAAGCCGGAGACGATTGCAGATGACAAAGTATGCATTTTCGTAGGTAAACGTAACACGGGTAAGTCGACACTCGTTACTGATATATTGTGGCACAAAAAACATTTACCCGCTGGTATAGTACTGTCCGCGACAGAGGAGGGTAACCATTATTATCAGCAATATATCCCCGACCTGTTCATTTACGGAGATTATGACAGGGAAGCCATCGAGCGTGTGATGGACAGGCAGCGGAAACTGGTCGGGGCGGGAAAAAAGAATTGTGGTGCGTTTCTACTTCTCGATGATTGTATGTACGACAATAAGTTTATGCGGGATACGTGTATTCGCCAATGTTTCATGAACGGTCGTCACTGGAAAATATTTTTTATGTTGACCATGCAATACTGTATGGATTTACCCCCAGCACTTCGCGCCAATGTCGATTACGTATTCATTTTACGTGAAAATATCATACAAAATCGTGAAAAGTTATACAAATCATTCTTCGGTATTTTTCCAAATTTCGATATGTTCAACAAGGTTATGGATGCGTGTACAGAAAACTATGAATGTATCGTTCTCGATAACACGTCCAAGAGTAACAGGATCGAGGATTGTGTTTTCTGGTACAAGGCAAAGTTGCGAACGAATTTCAGGGTGGGTGCACCAGAATTCTGGCAGGCGCATAAAAAAATGTTTAATCCCAAAGGAGGTGGTAAGAATTTGAAAGATGCTAAAAAAACAACCGCCTTAAAGATTACGAAACAAAGATAGATAGATGTCCTATTCTTCCCCGGAGTGTACATTCAAGTATCGTGTTTCTTCTCTCGAAAAGGTTGTAGATGGAGACACGATTGATGTCAACATTGATCTCGGTTTCGACGTTTGCACGAAGCAACGCGTACGTCTTCTGGGCATCGATACCCCTGAATCTCGCACTTCAGACGCGGAAGAAAAAAAGTTTGGCCTACTCTCGAAGAAGAAGCTCAAGGAATGGTGTATGAAGGCGGTCGCTTCTGATAAGGATGATATCGAAATTGAACTTAGATGCCCCGAAGCTGATTCCCGTGGAAAGTTTGGTCGAGTTCTCGCAGAGGTGTGGGTATGTGAGGATGGGGAATGGACCAATGTTAACAAGTGGATGTGTGATAATGGTTACGCCGTGCCATATGCTGCACAGAACAAGTCCGAAGTTGAGGCACTTCATATGGCGAACAGGGTGCGTGTCAGAGATCAACTATAAATTCAATTAAACGATAAACTATTAAGATAGTAAATATGTCGACACTTACAAATTTACTATCTTACCCGGTCATGTCGCTGAGAAAGAGGTTTGGGAGAAAGAATAGGGCATTCGTGGATAACTCTGCACCACCTTCTGAGATTGTACCTGAGTGTAAGTACGGGGAATACTGTATAAAATCCGAAGTGGCAGCTCGAGATGTTAAGGGTGATATTGATCAGACATTCATCGGATACAGTGGTGATATGAACATCACCGTAAAGACAAAATATGCATGTGAGCGTTATAAAAATAGAAACACGACATGCGATGATCCGACTATGGTCATAAAGGGTGGTGACTGTAAAGAGGTTATATTAGTAAAAAACCGTGTGGGTATGATTCGAGAAATATCGAGTATTTAGTTGATTTCTCCGGGTACGAACTCGTGCTTATGAACCCATAAATTACAAATCCACTTCTCACCTGAATGTACGGTTGTCCCCGCATGTAAAGCGTCATCGGTGAACATATCCCAATCATTTAACGTGTTGAAAACGAGTACATCTCCTCGATTCAACCTGTACTTCTTTTTAATTGTAGGGAAAACAGTCTCGCCTCCCTCATATTCCTCATTTAATCCAATGATGCATGTGTACATTCTGTAGTTTTTTTCCAAGTGCTTTTCGAATGTATCCTGATGTTCTGTGTAAAAGCCACCAGGTTTGTATTTCAAAACTTGTAAATGTTCACAGTTTTTGGACGGTCTGTCAGTAAAAGACGAACACTTATCGATGACTTGTTTGACAACTTTATCACTCTTCGGATCTAACCAAGCAGTTTTACTTTTACGTATGGACTGGTCTACCTCGCGATCCTCTGAAACCGTCGAAGGTTCGAGTTTGGTGGAAGCGAGGTTTATGATATGATCACACACTCTCTGTGTAAACACATTTCTGTACACGCGCGGCTGGTGATACCTCGGTCTATATAATACACACAACACTATGATTGCTATTATGACGAGTAATGATCTCCTCATTTGATAATAGATTACAAAATATTATAAGGCAAACGCGATGTGTATCGACGCCGTATGTCTCGTATGACATCATTCGTGTACGTCTTGAGATCCTGTATCTCACCTTGTATATCGGTCAGTGTACCCGGGTCTAATATAAATCTTCGTAGCGCGTCACTGACTGTATCTATGAACATCCGGTATATGTCCCGTACATCTCTCACTTTGTCATTCGCCTTTTCGCGTTTTTGGAGTTCGTGTTTGAACTTCTCAACCGATATTTCACCCAATAAATATTTGATTCGAAGATGGTGATGGTCCTCGTATATGTACCCAAATCTAAGTACGAGTTCTCTTTGTATTCTCGTCAATTCCAAATGAACGTCAAGCAATTCGGGTGGTGCTCTATTTCGCTTTAGTTCCTGGTATGTCGGACAACCACCACACGGAATGTCTGAATATTCTCGTGTTTTGTTGAAAAATTGGACATAATGTGGGTTATGTATACGCCCAGTCTCTATCAATCCGGATCTCCAGTCAAACGCTACATGACACTGTGTACACCACATCTGGGAACACCCATCTAACTTATGTATAGGTACGTTACATTTGGGACACGGTTTCGTATCACGATTCAATAATTTGACAGTTTTGACGAGGTCTCGGTCGCACGTGTGACCGGTCGACTTCTCTTCGTGACACGATTCACAAAACTCTCTTTTACATATACCACATACCCAGTCATCAAATAGGAAACCTCGACATTCGACCACAGGGCATTTAATAGTGAAGACGGTAACATTTTGTGGAACTTTTGTAGTGTTTATATGTCTCAACCTGTCTGCGACACGTATGAGAGTCATTCGCAGCGTTTCAATCATGACTTCCTTTGCGCGTTCTTCGAACCTATCTGAAAATGTGACACGTCGTAATATTTCGGCTATAAACACGAACGTAGTCTGTAAGGATCTGAATTCCAAGATTTGTGTCACGTAGGGTTGTGTATCCGGCAGCCTCGCAGACTCTTTTTCGAATAATATACGCT
>Ga0213862_10000487_pt1 | contig 16664 bp, 9 predicted proteins | sample PICome_7_FD_160092 | JGI IMG/M metagenome (GOLD analysis project Ga0213862, IMG submission 160092) | Coastal seawater microbial communities near Pivers Island, North Carolina, United States - PICO266 | ecosystem: Environmental > Aquatic > Marine > Coastal | place: USA: North Carolina | collected... | reverse complement strand
TGTAAAATTCATTAAAAAAATCACCAACTTTTGCAAAAACATAGCCTTTAATTTTATTTTTTCTAATGATTTTTTTTCTGATTAGCTGTAGTTGTATGAAAAATAATTCTTCAAATTTTAAACGGTATTGAGCTCTTTCTAACATTTTAGGAGATGTTGGAAAATGAATATTAAGCAACGCTTCTTTTTTTCCTATTAGTTGATGAGCAGAAATTAACTCGGAAGACAAACTTTCTTCAATTTTTTCAAATATTTGTTGAAGAAGTTCTTGAATATATCCTCTAAACACTTTATTACTTATTCCACTATTTACTAATTTATCTGTTGAAGAGTAAATGGGTTGCAATTTAGTTTGTAGCTTAGCCTTATAATCATTTAAAATATCCATTTCTGGATGAACAATGGAAAACATTCCTTTAAAGTGATTTAATTTTCCATAAATAACATATTGAGTATTTATTTTTAAGGAATCTTTGATCCACTTATGTCCTTTAAACCATACTAATTCAATGAAACCTGTTTCATCTTGAAATCTAGCAATTAATCTTGTCCCTGTCTTTTGTTTAACTGTTTTAACTTCGGTAATAACTCCAATTATTTGAACCTCTGAGGTATTATTAACTAGCTCATTAATTTTATAAAATTTTGTTCTATCTATGTATCTGTATGGAAAAAAATGGAGAAGATCATTTATAGTTCTTAACCCTATTTCTGATGTAAGTTTACTAGCTCTAGCATTACTAATACCTCTAATGTAATAAATAGGATTATTTAGATTCATTAGTTCTTGGATTTACTGCTAAATTAATGATATTAAATGAAATTTTTATTTACTTTTTTTGTATGTCACAATTTTTTTAGCTTATATTTGAAAAAAAATAAATTTAATGTCCCCTAAGACTAAACTTTATCTTTCGATAACGTTATTATTTTTTGTTTCGATATTTCATACTATTGATGCTCAAAAAAATGACACTAAAAACAAAGACCCAAAATCACTTGGTGTTTCTGTTTCACCATCTCACTTTCATTTTACTCAGGAACAAGGTGAAATAAAAACCTATGACATTACCGTTAAAAACACAACATCTACTGCTAAAAGCTTTAATGTTAATATTTACGATTTTGACATGAATGGAAAAGGTAAAAGTAGCTTTTTACCTCCAGGAGAAGGTAAATATTCATTATCTAAATGGATGAATATTTCACCAACATTTATTGAACTAGCACCTTTTAAGACCAAAAAAGTAAAAGTAACAGTTAGTGTTCCTAGCGATGATAATGGTAGAAAAGCTGCCTGGTCTATTCTCATGATAGAACAAGAGGTTCCTAGAAATAATCTATTAAATACTAGAAATGATGGAAACACTGTAGCTTTTGGTATTGTTCCTACATTTGCTTTTGGCATTTTTGCTTACCAAAACCCACCAAATGTATTAACCAACAATATAGAATTTACAGAATTTAAATTTTTAGAAAATGATGCTGTCAATAAATTACTGATAGAAGTTCAAAACCAAGGAGATGGTATAGCCTACTGCACGTCCTATATAGACTTAACAAACTTAGACACAGGTGAGCAGCAAAGACTAAGAGTAAAAAACTTTACAATAGTCCCTGATTTAATTAGAGATTTTGTTTTTAATTTACCCCAAACACTCGAAAAAGGAAAGTATTTGGCTATTGGAGTATTAGATTATGAAAGCTCTGAGGAAATACAAGCTGCAAAATTAGAATTTGAAATTAATTAAACCTTAATATTTATAAAAACCCCCACAAATTTAAAACCCTTTATTATGAGAAAATTATCAAAATTAATGTTAACGCTGCTAATAATAGCAGGTGTATTTGGAACTGCTAATGCGCAGTTAATTGACGAAAAAGATGTAACTGTAACTATGGATTTACAACCCGTATTGCAATTAGACATGACAACTGCTAATCAGTTAGAATTTGTATTCGATGATATCAATGAATACTATGCAGGCATTACTAACTATGCAGCTACGATCTTAAAAGTAAGCTCAACAGTAAGTTGGGATTTATATGCTGTAGGTAGATCCTCTGGATCAACAGCTGCTGGATTCTGGGATCAGCAGATTGATTATGGAGATAACAATACCAATGCCATTGATCAATTACCATTAAGCTTGTTAGAATTGAGACAATCCCAGCCTAATAGTGGTGATGGTGGAGCAACTGGAGCATTTTCAGATTATAGCGCTGCTTTTTCTCCTAATGGAATTGTAAGTAGAGCTAATAGTTTATACGTTAATGGTGGAGCAATAACCCCTCCAACTGCAGATGACAAGTATATTGGTGGACATGCAGGAACTACTGGTGTTGCCGGTGCTGACTTTATGCCAGGGGGGTCATACATGACTCAAACAGGTACCACATCAGACTATTACTATGCTATGGATTACAGAATTTTACCAGGATTACCAGCAATTTTCCCTAATGCCGGCAGTGCAGATGGTACTACAGCTCAAGATATTGTAACTACAAATGCTGCGGGTAACTATGCTGAGCCAGGTGTGTACACTATGTATGTACAGTATGTTCTATTAGAAGATCAATAGATCTCTAAATTCTAAATTTAATTCTTAGGATGTAACTCTGTTGAGTTACATCCTTTTTAAGCATTCTGTGGGAGTATGGTTAAAAAATTAGTTTCTTTAATTTTTGCATTGTATTGTAATTGTATGATAGCCCAAGTTCATTGTGGACTCGTGTCTATTGTTCCTAACAGTTCTATAAATCAAATTGTTGTATTTGATGACACTACAAAATATATAGGTGGTATTACCATTAACAGTGTAACCAAGATACGAGTAAAAGTAGAAGACAAAACCATTGTAGATCCATTATGTTCTTGGAATTTAAAAATGTTTATAGAAAACAATTCTGGAGCAGGAACACCAATTGATGAATGGGAAGAAATTACTAACTACGGCAATGGTGCTGGAAGAAACCCCACCATTGATCTACTCCAGGTAAGAGTAAGAAATAGTTGCTCTACCTCGCCTGCAGATAATACCTTCAGAAATTTTAACGATGCCAATGATATTTTAGATATCATAAGTGACATGTTACCCATTACCAACGCTGGAAGTTGTACTTTAAATGTGAATGGTCCTGGAAGTTATTTAACTAACTATGATGAATTTAATTTTGATGTAGACATAAGATTAAGACCAGGTGCAAGGTTTAATCCAGGAATTTATAATCTTAACATTCGATTTAGATTAGAAGAAAATATTTAAATCTTTTGAAACCAGCTGTATCCTTTTTAAAATTTTTTACTTGGCTGGTTGTTCTTGCCTTCTTAGTTGTTTCCAAAAAAGGGGTTTCACAAAATAATACCACATCAAAAAATCTTGACACAATTCCTTTCACAAGATATGGACAAGTTTCTACAAAATTCTCAAAACCAACAGAAGAATTAAAAAAAGGACAAATTATTTCAAATGTTTTAAAAATAATAAATCATGCAGATATTCCTTTAAATTTTTCAGTTGATGCAATATTTCCTGGTGGTTGGAAAAGAATTGGTTCTAAAAATAAAATACATATAGCAAAGCCAAAAGACACTGTATTTGTTCCCATCATTATTCTACCAACTAAGTTAGTTAATGGAAATACAGAAATTATTGTAAATACATTTATTATTGATGAAGACGGACAACAAATAGGAAATAATTTTTTTACACTAACTACAACAAAAAAGGTAGCCTGGAGTATCGATATAAAAAACAACACTAATTTCTATTTTAAAAACGATGAGAACACCAAAGACTTTAATTTTTCAATAAACAATAACGGAAATTACAATCAGGACATTTTTGTGAGTTACACCATTCCAAGAAAAGATTTAATTTTAACTGATACATTGTTAAAACCCCTCATCGAACCTAATAAAACGTTTACTCTTTTACCAGGAGAACAAAAGGAAATTAAACATAAAATAATAGCTAAATCAATAAATGAAAGAAATGAAAATAGAATATCTATTAATAATTATTTACCATTAACTAACACACAAAGAATTGCAAGAACATTAATAGTAAATACCAGTGAACCTAAAATCAGAAAAACAGATTTACAAAGAAAGACCAAAATTAATTTCATAAAATTACCAAATGAAATAGAGGCAAATTCTTTCGGGTACCCAAATTTACCCTTAATTGTAGACCTCACTGCTCAAAATATTTTAGACAATCGAAGTTTTTTATCCTTAAACCTCCAAGGTTTTAAGCAATTAAACCCAGAAGCAAGTCTGGTTTATTTTACTCAATTTAATTATAGTAATAGTTTTTTTACAAATAATGTGTTTAAAAATGCGCCTTGGTATGTTGGTTATTTTGATGATAAAAAATCAATAGAAATAGGTCAAGTAAATGGAGATTTAATTGGTGCCTCGTCCTCCGGAAAAGGAATCAAACTAGGATATCAATTTAACGAAAAACACAGTGCTGGTGGGTTTTACGTAAACTCTAATGGTTTTTTTAGTTCTGAGAATAGTATTATAAGTTATGGTGGATGGTATAAATTTAAATATAATGAAAGCATCCGTTTAAGAGCTAGCGCAGGAAAAAGCTCAAATAATTTTACAGAAAGAGTTAATAATTCAATCATATTACAACCAAGTGTCAATTTTTTAAATTCACACTCAATTTCATTCATATCAGGTTTTAATAATTTACAATTTAAAGTAAATGATATTTCTCAATCTACTAATGGATATTTAATAGGAACTAACTATTCATCTATAACATTTAAGAAAAAACTAAGATCAAATATTAATGTTAGATATAATGATAAGTATTTTAGTAATGGAAGTTCTGAAAGAATTAATATATCACAACGTTTTAATTATCAACTATCAAAAGATTGGATAGCAATAGCTACAAACAATTATCAGAAGTCTAACATATTTAATAGAAATACAGATACTTTTTTATATACCCAAGAAAACTTTTTTTCGAATGTATCCTTTTCAAAAAAAACACTGAAAGGGTCTTATCAACCGGGTGTGTTTTTTGAATACAGAAATTTCCCAAATAACTCATTTGTGTTGAGAGGTCTTAATTTCAGATATTCATTATATAATTTTGAAAAAAATCTACTAAGCTCAATATTCACAAGAGCTGGATATGCAAAACCCAAAGACATTATTGATAGTGAAGAGTATTTTAGTTTAGAAATGAGTGGCTTATTTCGCTATCAAACATGGAGTTTAACAGGGAGATATAATCTTGGAACTTTTTCTTCTATATCATCTCAGCAAAATCAAAATAATTTTTCTACACCTCAATCTTTACGATTATCTATTCAGAATCAATACCTTTTTCCCAGTAAACAATTTGTATTGGAATCTAGTCTAATATATAGCTATAATAATATTTTTAAGAATCATTCATTAGGGATTTTCCCTCAATTATTTTATTTCTCTGATTCTGGCTGGAGGTTTGGATTAAGTGCCAATTATATGTTTACCACTAGTGATTTTAGTTCAGTGTATGATACTACAGATATTGGTCAAAATCAAAATCAGGCATCTATTGGCCCTACCGTTAATAGTAATTTAAATTTAAATTTTAGTTTACGAAAAGAATTTGGAGTTCCTATACCTTTTACAAATAAAACAGCCGCAAGTGCCAAATTTGTGTCTTTTTTAGACATTAACGGAAATAGTATTAAAGACAAAGATGAAGTTAGCATTCAAAATGTTATTGTAAAATTAAATAAGCACGAGGTAATTACAAATTTTGATGGTGAAGCATCAATTAAAAACGTACAGCAAGGTAAATACAAATTAGAAATCTTACCTCTAGAAGAATTAAATGGTTGGTTTTCAAACACAAAGGATTCTATCTTTATAAATGAAGATGGAATTAATTATATACCTTTTGTTAGAGGAATAAAGGTGTACGGGGATATCATTATAGATCGCCAAAAAATAGCTGTTACAGATGATAAAAAGTTAGATTTATCTAGAATTAAAATTAGTGCTATTAAAGGTGATAAAATATATAATACACTTACTAATAAAAACGGAAGATTTGAATTTTATCTTCCTTTTGGTTCCTATACCGTAACTATGGATGAAGTAATTCTAAACGATCGATTTAGGGTGACTAGAAATAATTTACCTATAAAACTTCGAAACGAACAGGATGGAGTGTATGTATCTTTTTACATCATAGAAAAAAGAAGAAAAGTCATCTTCAAAGACTTTAGTAAAAAGAAAAACAATTAAAGTTTTTTACTCAAAGTCTTTAGTATCTTTGTACCCTAAATTTTGTAAGTTGAGATTACATAGAAACTTAGTATACACTGTAATAGATAGTATTAGAGATATTTTTAATGAAGGTGTCTATGCAGATAAAGCAGTAGAAAAAGCGCTAAAAAGGGATAAACGATGGGGAAGCCGTGATCGCAAATTTGTAGCAGAAACCATCTATGAAATTGTTCGCTGGAAGCGTTTATATGCAGAGATAGCTGAGGTTAAAGAGCCTTTTGACAGAAATAACTTATGGAGACTATTTTCTGTTTGGTGTGTTTTAAAAGGCATAGCCTTACCAGACTGGAATCAAATAGAGCCCACACCTACTAGACGTATAAAAGGAAAATTTGACGAACTTTCAAAAATTAGAAAGTTTAGAGAATCTATTCCAGATTGGATAGATGAAGTTGCTGTTTCAGAACTTGGTGAAGAATTATGGACTAAAGAACTGGCAGCTCTAAACAAACAAGCAGAAGTAATACTTAGAACCAATACATTAAATACTACAAAAAAAGAACTTCAAAAAGAACTTCAGGATGAAAGTATTTTCACTGAATTTATACCCAATCATTCAGATGCATTAAGATTGGTTGAAAGAGCGAATGTTTTTAGAACAGAAGTATTTAAAAAAGGATATTTTGAAGTACAAGATGCCTCTTCTCAGTTAGTAGCTGAATATTTAGATGTTGCGCCAGGTATGAAAGTTATTGATACATGTGCTGGTGCGGGAGGAAAAACATTGCATTTAGCTTCTTTTATGAAGAATAAAGGACAGATTATTGCCATGGATATTTATGAGAGTAAATTAAAAAAGCTAAAAATTAGAGCTAGAAGAAACAAAGTGCACAATATAGACACAAGAGTCATAGACTCTACCAAACCCATCAAAAAACTTTATAATAAAGCAGATAGAGTCTTAATTGACGCTCCTTGTTCTGGAATAGGTGTTTTAAGAAGAAATCCTGACTCTAAATGGAAGCTTCAACCAGAATTTCTAGATAATATTAAGAAAGTACAGCAAACCATCTTACAAAAGTATTCTAAAATGGTAAAATCTGGCGGAAAACTTGTGTATGCTACTTGTTCTGTATTACCCTCTGAAAATCAAAATCAGATAACCGAATTTCTAGCTTCTGAATCAGGAAAAGATTTTAAACTAATTAAAGACAATAACGTATTTGCTCACACCTCAGGTTTTGATGGGTTTTACATGGCATTGTTGGAGAAAAATAATAACTAATAAAATACTGATGTTAAAAAATATATTCTCAATACTGTTGCTTTTGGTTGGTATTCATATTCATGCACAAATACCCTCTGGATATTACAACAGTGCTACTGGTAGCGGGTATACGTTAAAAAGTCAATTAAAAACTATCATTTCAAATGGTCATGTAGATCAGGGTTATGGAGCCTTGTATAATGCTTATGTAACATCAGATAATGATACTTTTTATGAAAATGACAATACCGTATTAGACATGTATTCTGAAAATCCTACTGGAACAGATTCATATAATTATACGCACAACAATAATAATTGCGGAAATTATAATTCTGAAAATGATTGCTACAACAGAGAACATATTTTTCCTCAAGGTTTTTTTGACTCTCAAGACCCTATGAAAACAGATATTCATCATGTTGTTCCCTCTGATGGTTATGTAAATAGCAGAAGAAGCAATTACCCCTTTGGTGAAGTTTCAAATGCAACATGGACATCTAATAATGGTTCAAAAGTAGGACAAAACACCTATGGTTCATATTCGGGAGTTGTTTTTGAACCCATCGATGAATTCAAAGGAGATATAGCAAGAATGCTATTGTATTTCGCAGTGAGATATGAGGACGACGTAACAAGTAATACTTGGGACAGTCATACCACAACTAATAACCCTTTAAACGGAACCAATGATCAGGTATATGAAACTTGGTATCTGCAATTACTCTATAAATGGCATAATGAAGACCAAGTAAGTGATAGAGAAATATTAAGGAATAATGAAGCTTACGATTTTCAGGGAAACAGAAACCCTTTTATAGATCACCCAGAATATGTTCAAAATATTTGGGGTACTGTATTATCTGAAAAAAACTACTCTTTGGATAAAAAAACATCCATTTATCCAAATCCAGCAACAGAGAATTATATTTACGTAAGAAGTAATGAACAAGTGACGGTAAAAATATTCTCTACATTAGGAAAAAAATTGATTCAAAATATCATTGAGCCTTCAAATAATAAAATGGATATTTCTATTATAAAAAGTGGGGTATATATCATTAAAATATCTAATAACAGTAGTTCAATCACTAGAAAATTTATTAAAAAGTAACCAGGAAATTGTTCTAATATTTAATAAACTTTTTATTAAAAGAGTTATTGGAATCTATATCTTGGATTTTTAACATATAAACTCCTTTGGCTAAAGATTGAAGGTTCATTTTTTTAGTACCTGAAATTTCTTTATCTATCATCATGGTTCCCAGTAAATTATAGATAGTTACTCTGTAGCTTCCAGTCTCTATTTGAATAGTTAAGTCTTTAGTAACTGGATTTGGGAAAACAGCAATAGACTTATCAAAAATAAATTCATTAGATGACAATTGGCCGCCTACAATAGAAATATTTCCTTGATCATCAAAAGGATCAGACCATATTTCATTCGTATAAATAGCTGAACCTGTTAGCGTTTTTAAGAAAGCTTCTAAGGCATTTTTTTGGTTAGTAGTCAAGTTTAATTGTTGAGTTTGATTGCCAGGTCTTTGTAACCTATTATCTAAATTAGTATTAGCAGAATTATTTGGTATGTTGTTATAATGATCTATAACTTGTAACAAAGATGTCATACTTCCATCATGCATCAAAGGACCATTTAAACTCCCATCAGGATTTACTAAATCTCTTAAAGAGGGTGATCTAGTATTGGTTAAATCTATCTCGGTTGTACTCCCAATTATACCAATTACTCCATTATTTAATGTATTCGGGTCAATATCAAATTCTGGAGGTGCATGACAACCTGCACAACCTGCACCACCATTTGGAGGTGGATTTAAAAATAGTTGTTTCCCTAAATTTTCTTGTGATGTAAAGTTTGAAAAAGGTGCATTTAGGTTAGGTTGTTCACTAAGTCCAACATCAAATTTAGAGTCAAATGATTGGATACTTCTTACAAACTGAGCCAAAGCTCTTTGAATTTTATCTTCGTTAATAGTAGTATTTCCATAAGCAAACTCAAACAATGTTTGGTAATATTCTATTGCCGAAAGTTTAGTTATTAAATCATTAAAATCTGGATCACCATTAGTTCCACTAAAACCCATTTCTACATGATCCTGAATGGGTTGTGTAACTTGATCTTCTAGGCTAGATGCTCTTTCATCCCAAAAGAATTTTTCTTCATTTGAAAATCGACTATTCACTAAACGCATAGAATGTCTGCCTGTAGTGCCTCCGTTTAATCCAACACTAGATACTAAGGGGTCACTAAAAGCAAAAGCTTGTTGATGACAACTAGCACATGCCACAGTATTATTTTCAGATAGATTTTTATCATAAAATAAAACTCTTCCCAAAGTAGATATTTGGTTGTTGATTTGATTGGATTCTGGTGTATTATCTTTTGTTATATAAGACGGAATATTTTGGCTCTCATAATTAAATAAGTCATTTAAGTCTATGGTTCCACTAATTAAAATAAAAAGAAGACCTAATAAACTTACTACTTTTGAGATTTTTTTCATTGTAAAAAATTTATACTAAGACTATGGTTTTCTATAATAGTTTAAAGTAGAGTGGATTTTAAAAAATAAAAAGTTTTTAAAAATCTAAAAGACTAAATTTTAACCTAAAAAACACAATTTTAAATATATTCATTCAATATATTGATTTTTTTGTTGATAAATGATTTATAACCTTTGAAAAAAGAGGTTTAGATTAATAAACTTAAGAGTGAAAGTTTTTAAATTTGCTAGATTAATTTAACAAATCATATTCAGAATGATCAATTTCTTTGGAAACCCAAACAGCAAGGTATTTGCTGTTCAAACAACAGAAGAATTAAGTAAAGAAGATAAAAATAAACTAACATGGTTATTTTCTTGTTCTGAGCTAGTTTCAAAAGAAACTAATAAACAGGTAGCATCTATAGATGATTTCTTTATTGGCCCAAGATCTGCAATGATAACTCCCTGGAGTACAAATGCTGTTGAAATTACAGAAAATATGGGAATTTCAGGTATTAAAAGAATAGAAGAATTTAATCATGTTGATAAAGACTTCTCTGATTATGATTCAATGATCTTTCAAAAATTCTCAATTCTGGATCAAAATATATTTTCTGTAAATATTATGCCAGAACCCATCTTTTTAATAGATGATATCGCAGCCTTTAATCTAAAAGAAGGCCTGGCTTTAAACGAGGAAGAAATAACGTATTTAGAAGGTGTTTCTAAAAAAATTGATAGAAAACTAACAGATTCTGAAGTTTTTGGTTTTTCACAGGTAAACTCTGAACATTGTAGACACAAGATTTTTAATGGAACTTTTATTATTGATGGAGAAGAAAAAACTACCTCTCTTTTTAAAATGATTAAAGAAACATCTAAACAACATCCCAATGATATTGTTTCTGCCTACAAAGACAATGTGGCTTTTATTAAAGGACCTACTGTAGAGCAATTTGCCCCAAAAAGAGCAGATATTCCAGACTACTATAAAACAGAAAAATTTGATTCTGTAATTTCTTTAAAAGCAGAAACCCATAACTTCCCTACCACTGTAGAGCCTTTTAATGGAGCTGCTACTGGCTCTGGAGGTGAAATTAGAGATCGATTGGCTGGTGGAAAAGGGTCTTTACCGCTAGCTGGTACAGCTGTGTATATGACTTCCTATTCTCGTTTGACAAAGGATCGCTTTTGGGAACAAAAAATGAAAGAACGTCCATGGTTATATCAAACTCCTATGGATATTTTAATTAAAGCATCTAATGGAGCTTCAGATTTTGGAAATAAGTTTGGACAACCACTTATTACAGGATCTGTACTAACATTTGAACACGAAGAAAATTCATCGTGTAGCACATCAGCTGCAAGAAAACTTGGATTTGACAAAGTAATTATGCAAGCTGGTGGTATTGGTTACGGAAAAGCCAGCCAAGCACTAAAAGATACTCCTAAAAAAGGTGACAAGATTGTTATTTTAGGGGGTGAAAACTATAGAATAGGAATGGGAGGAGCTGCAGTTTCTTCTGCAGATACTGGAGAGTTTGCCTCAGGAATAGAACTTAATGCCGTGCAAAGATCTAATCCAGAAATGCAAAAGCGTGCTGCAAATGCAGTGAGAGGAATGATAGAAAGTGATGAAAATTATATCGTTTCTATTCATGATCATGGTGCTGGTGGACATTTAAATTGTTTATCTGAATTAGTTGAAGATACGGGAGGTAAAATAAATTTAGATAAATTACCCGTTGGTGACCCTACATTATCTGCTAAAGAAATCATTGGGAACGAATCTCAAGAAAGAATGGGATTGGTAATAGCAGAAAAACACTCAGATACTCTACAAAAAATTGCAAATAGAGAACGTTCACCAATGTATACTGTTGGAGATGTTACAGGAAATAATAGATTTACTTTTGAATCTAAAAATAATGGAGATACCCCAATGGATCTAGCATTGGAAGACATGTTTGGAAGCTCTCCAAAAACCATCATGTCTGATACTACCATAAAAAGAAACTACAAGAATTCTAGATATAAAACAAAAAATTTACAAATCTACCTAGAACAAGTTCTTCAACTAGAAGCTGTTGGTTGTAAAGATTGGCTTACCAATAAAGTAGATAGATGCGTTGGCGGAAAAGTTGCCAAACAACAATGTGTTGGTGCTTTGCAAGTTCCTTTAAATAATGTAGGTGTAATGGCTTTAGATTATAATGGAAAAGAAGGAGTAGCTACTGCTATTGGCCACTCACCTATTTCTGGATTAATAAATCCTGCTGCTGGGAGTAGAAATTCTATTACCGAAGCACTAACAAATATGATATGGGCTCCATTAAAAGATAATTTAAAAAGTATTTCTCTTTCCGCAAATTGGATGTGGCCATGTAAAAATGAAGGTGAAGACGCTAGATTATTTGAGGCAGTAAAAGCAATTTCTGATTTTTCAATAGACTTAGGAATTAATGTTCCCACGGGTAAAGATTCTTTATCTATGAAACAAAGATATTCTAATGAAGAAGTAATCTCTCCAGGAACAGTAATTATATCAGCTGCAGGTAATTGTGATCAAATAAGTAAAGTTGTTGAACCTGTTTTGAAACATAATAACAGCTCTATTTATTATATAAACATATCACAAGATTCATACAAGTTAGGAGGAAGTTCATTTAATCAAGTTTTAAATACGATTGGTAACGAAGCTCCTGATGTTAAAAATTCAGCTTTTGTAAAAAATACGTTTAACATTATTCAAAATCTAATAAAAGAAGATAAAATCTACTCAGGGCATGATATTGCCTCAGGAGGTTTAATTACAACTTTACTTGAAATGTGTTTTGCAGATAACAATATTGGTGCAAACATAGACCTTACCTCTTTATCTGAAAAAGATTCCATAAAACTATTATTTTCAGAAAATGCTGGAATTATTTTTCAAGCTGATTCTCAAATAGAAAAAACATTAATAGATCATCATATCGAATTTTTCACGATTGGTACTGCTGTGAAAAAAGAAGTATTAACAATTAAAAATCATGAAGATACTTTTTCTTTAAATGTTCCAGAACAAAGAGACACTTGGTACACAACCTCTTTTTTATTAGATCAAAAACAAACAGCTAATGGATTGGCTAAGCATCGATTTAATAACTTTAAAAAACAACCTTTACACTATAAATTTCCTGAAAATTTTACAGGAATTTTACCAAAAATAGACAAAACCACTACCAAACCTAAAGCCGCTATTATTAGAGAGAAAGGGAGTAATTCTGAACGAGAAATGGCCAATGCCATGTATTTAGCCGGTTTTGATGTAAAAGATGTTCATATGACGGATTTAATTTCTGGTAGAGAGACATTAGAAGACATTCATTTTATTGGAGCCGTTGGTGGGTTTTCTAATTCTGATGTTTTAGGATCTGCTAAAGGTTGGGCAGGAGCTTTCTTATACAATGAAAAAGCTAATCAAGCACTCAAATCTTTTTTCGAAAGGAAAGATACTTTAAGTGTGGGAATTTGTAATGGATGCCAATTATGGATGGAGCTGGATTTAATAAATCCAGATCATGACATTCATGGAAAAATGACTTATAATGATTCTAAGAAACATGAAAGTGCATTTACATCTGTAAAAATTCAAGAAAACAACTCTGTCATGTTATCTAGTATGGCAGGAGCAACATTAGGTGTTTGGATATCTCATGGAGAAGGTAAATTTAAATTACCGTATAAGGAAGATAAATACAACATAGTAGCTAAGTATGGTTATCAAGAATACCCTCATAATCCAAATGGCTCAGATTTTAACACAGCAATGATATGCGATAAAACTGGAAGGCATTTAGCCACAATGCCACATATAGAAAGATCTACTTTTCAATGGAATTGGGCTCACTATCCAGAAGGAAGAAAAGACGAAGTTTCTCCATGGTTGGAAGCTTTTGAAAATGCTAGAAAATGGATAGATTCAAAAAAATAAAAAACAAGTATTTATACGTGTTATAATATGACTACAATTTTGTTATTTTGTAAGTACTAAGTATTGAATGATAATATTTTTCGGGGGACGAATTTATCATCAATAAACATAGGTTTCAGAAATGAAACCTATTTTTTTTTATCTTGCCGTCTTATAACACCACCATGACAAATAAAATAACACGTGTTTTTGATTGTATAGATTACCAAAAAAATAATTATCCACAAGAAAAATCGTTAGTCTACAAAGACAAAAACAACTGGAAAAGTTACTCAAGTCAAGATTTTATTACTATTTCTAATAATGTAAGTAGGTCTTTATTAAAATTAGGATTAAAGCCAAATGATAAAGTTGCTATCATAGTTCCAGTGAATCAACCTAAATGGCATTTTTTAGATATAGGGATTTTACAGATTGGTGCACAAAATGTTCCTTTATATGCCACATTATCAGAAAAGGATTATCAATATGTATTAAATCATTCAGATTCTAAGTATTGTTTTATTGCTGGTGATGATATCTATGAAAAAGTTAAAAAAGTTCAAGATAAAACTCAGCTAAAAGAAGTGTATAGAATAGATCAGCAATCAGATATTGGTTGGGAATCTTTTTTAAAGCTGGGAAAAGATGAAACATCTCAAGCTAAAGTAGAGGAGTTAAAAAAATCTATTAAGCCAAAAGATTTGGCAACAATTATTTATACATCTGGTACAACTGGCACTCCAAAAGGGGTTATGTTGTCTCATCACAATATTGTTGAAAATATTAAAGCAACTGCAGATAGATTAAATATTGAAGGTCCGGGTAAAAAAACAATCAGTTACTTACCTGTTAGTCATGTGTTTGAAAGAACAGCTGGTTACTATTCACAAATGATGGGTTTTAGCACCTATTTTGCAGAAAGTATTGAGTTATTAGGTGATAACATTAGAGAAGTTAAACCTAGCATGATGGCAGTTGTTCCTAGATTACTTGAAAAAATATTTGATAAAATTGTAGATAAAGGAAGCAACTTAACCGGTTTAAAGAAAAGACTTTTCTTTTGGGCCTTAGCGTTAGGAGAAAAATATGAACCTTATGAAAAAAACGGATCTTGGTATCACTTTAAATTAAAGATAGCAAGAAAACTAATTTTTGTAAAATGGCAAGAAGCACTTGGTAATAATTTAGAATTTATGATCTCTGGGAGCGCACCCCTTCAACCGAGGTTAATTAAAGTTTTTACTGCAGCGGGTATTCCAGTTTATGAGGGGTATGGAATGACCGAATCTTCGCCTGGAGCTACACTAAACGATTTAAGAAATAATTCATTAAAAATAGGTACCGTTGGTAAAGCCTTAAAAGGAATAGAAATTAAAATAGCAGATGATGGTGAGATTTTAATGAAAGGACACTGTATAATGCAGGGATACTACAAAAGAGAGGATTTAACAGCAGAAACAATTAAAAATGGATATCTACATTCTGGAGATATAGGAGAAATCGATTCCGAAGGTTTTTTAAAAATCACAGACAGAAAAAAAGAAATTTTCAAAACTTCTGGTGGTAAATATATTGCTCCAACTGTTATAGAAAGTCAATTAAAAAAATCTCGATTTATAGAACAAGTAATGGTTATTGGTGAAGCTCAAAAAATGCCTGCCGCACTTATTCAAATAAACTTCGAATACGTGAATGAATGGTTAAAAAGAAAAGGATACAAGGTTGATGATTTGCAAAATAGTAATGAGTTAAGAAATAGAATTCAACAAGAAATAGATATTTGCAACAAAGATTTTGGTAAATGGGAACAAATCAAAAAATTTGAAATCACCCGGGAAGAATGGACTGCTAAATCTGGTCACCTAACACCAACTCTTAAAATGAAAAGAAAAATAATTTTAGAAAAGCATAAAAATTTATATGACAAAATATATAATCTTTAAGAAATAACACCCTAAAATATCATATTGTGAAATCTATTGGTTTTTTGTAATTTGGCTTCATAACTTATATAAAATTAAAATTACTTTATGTCTTCAGAAATAAGCAGATTATTTGACTTCCCTTACTTTTCCCAAAAAAAATATAACCTAAAAAATGCTTTGGTTACAAAATACGGGAGCAAATGGGTATCAACTTCAAGTGAAGAGTACATAAACAAGGCAAATACCATTAGTAGAGCTTTGCTTCGTTTAGGAGTAAAAGCCAATGATAAAATTGCTGTTATTTCTACTACAAATAGAACCGAATGGAACATTGTAGACATAGGAATTCTTCAAACCGGTGCTCAAAATGTACCCATATATCCTACCATATCTAAAGAAGATTATGAATATGTTCTAAATCATTCTGAATCTATTTATTGTTTTGTGTCTGATGTTTCTATAGTAGAAAAAATCAATAAAATTAAAGGAAATACAAAGCTAAAAGAGGTGTATACTTTTGATGAGATATCTGATGAAAAAAATTGGAAAGAACTCCTAGAACTTGGAAAAGACACCTCAAATCAAAGTGATGTTGAAGCCAGAAAAGATGCAGTAAAAAGTGAAGATTTAGCAACGCTCATTTACACCTCTGGAACTACTGGAAGGCCCAAAGGAGTAATGTTATCACACGGGAATATTGTATCAAACGTTTTAACAAGTGAAGAAAGTGTTCCGTTAACCAAAGGAAACGACAAAGCCTTAA